>Ga0209060_10003551_pt1 | contig 12922 bp, 10 predicted proteins | sample Coa_R1_8_FD_187155 | JGI IMG/M metagenome (GOLD analysis project Ga0209060, IMG submission 187155) | Surface soil microbial communities from Centralia Pennsylvania, which are recovering from an underground coalmine fire - Coalmine... | ecosystem: Environmental > Terrestrial > Soil >...
AGAGACGCTAGACACCAAGCTGGCAAAGCGAATCAGCGTTTTTGATACCCAAGGGCAGACCTTCCTTGATAGCTTCTTGCGCCTGGTGTGGACCTATCGACTGCCGACAGGATCAAGTATATCGATCAAGGCGCAGCTACTCAGCCCTTGCACTTGCGGCTCTCAAACGTCTCAGTCCGAAAGACACTGGCATCCTTGGTGGCGCAGCTTCCGGAATGCCGCATCGATTTCTCCCAAGGCGTGGTGGACCTTTACTCTCCTTCAGCACGTGCAAACCCTTCGAACGTACTCAACACCAAACTCCACGAGTTTAGCGTGACGAACGAGACTGCAAAGGGATCCCTCTGGAACCTCTGGGAATCGCTGGCCGCCCAACTTCAACCGGGACGAGGATTCCTGGGGAATTACCTTGATAATCCGTCGGCACCTCGGATTTCGCTTGTAGTCCGTGATTACACTGCATACCAAATCCTTAACGAAATTGTCGCCAAAGACGGCCATTCGATGTGGACGGTGACCGCTCGTCCGGATGAGATGTCCTCGTATTCCACACGACTTTGGACTGTAGAACCACTGGCTCCGTCGATCAGAAGGACTGTGCTCGAAGAATTAACAGAGCTCTTCAAAGGCAAGGCAGGGCTTGACGGCGGATGAACTCGATCTCTAGTAATACTAGGTGCTTACAACCTGCTCTTGAGACTCGTTTCTATCGCGAATGTCGGAAATGGACAATCTCTCCGTCTTTGACGACATATTCCTTCCCTTCCAGTCGTAATCGACCACGGCTGCGTGCTTCCACCAGGCCGCCAGCCGCGATAAGGTCTTCATAACTGACAACTTCGGCGCGGATAAACCCGCGCTGAATATCGCTGTGAATTTCACCGGCAGCCTCCCAGGCTGTGGCGCCCAATCGCAGGGTCCACGCGCGGCACTCATCCTCGCCGACCGTGAAAAATGAAATCAGGCCCAGAAGCTGATAGCTGGAGCGAATGACCCGAGCGATGGCGGATTCCCCGATCCCGAAACTCGCCATGAAATCCTGCGCCTCGGAGTCGCTCAGTTCCGCAAGCTCAGCCTCCACTTTGCCGCACACGGCGGTAACCATGGTCTTCGGACGATGCTTTAATCCCGCCCTGGCGGCGAACTCCTCCGCAGCGTCGGTGCGCGCAGCATCCTTTTCGTCCAAATTCAGGATATAAAGCATCGGTTTTTGAGAGAGAAAAGTAAAGCCGCGCACGACCCGCTCCTGCTCCGGCGCAAGGTCCAGTTCGCGGAGCGGCTTTTGTTTTTCAAGCGCCGCTTTACAGAGCTGAAGCGTATGGAATTCCTGCTCGAGAGCCGGGTTCTTCTGCTTTTTGATATCTTTTTCCAGACGCTCAAGCCTCTTCTCAGCCACAGCGAGATCTGAAAGAATCAATTCCAGTTCGACGTTCTCGATATCGGCCTGGAGATTGCTGCTGGGTTCCTCGCCAAAAGCCCGCACCACATGCACCAGGGCTTGCATCTCACGCAGCGTTGCGCTTTGTGAGCCTGCACGAAGCAGGTCAATGACGCTGCCCGGAGTATCCACATACTCCATGGTGGCGTGCACGGTCTTTTGGGGATGGAACATCTCGCTCAACCGATCCAGACGAGGGTCTGGCACCGAGACCATGCCAATGTGCGCCTCGGGCCGTCCGGCGTCGAGTCCTGTCCCATGCGCCCGGGTGATGATCCGGAAAAAAGTGGTCTTCCCCACTTGCGTGAGACCCACGATGCCAATCTTCAGCACTTCAGCCCCTTTGGTGTTTCAAAATGACCCCAACGTGAGTTTGTCCACACTATTTCCTCGAAACGAATACATCCGAAGCCGTTTTAGTCGCAATAGACTTTGAGTCTATCACACGCTCCAAGTTCTCAATGGAATGGTCGGCCCTTTTGATTTGACAGAAAGTTTATGAGCCCTAATGAGGCTGGAAGTTCCGCTGATGAAATTCCAGAGAGTATGCCAGCAATTGCAAGATAGAGTGATTTGATACGGTCAATGAAGACGCAGTCATTTTTTGCTTGCTGTCGACGTTGATTCGGCTTTCCTCATCGCTGTAGTGATTTGGCCGGGGAGAAGGACCCCCGGCCATATGAGTTATGCCACTTTGTGCTGCTCAAAGCTTTGCGGCTCGACTCGGTAGTCGAAGCGCGCTCTTGTCGCCGCTTTGCAGATCGCGGCAGGCAGGAAAGCTCCCACAAAGGCTCCGATCAGAGCCGGAATGATGTAGACGTTCCAAAGCATCACAGGGCCAAACCAGTGGCCAAACACCGCCGGCCCCAGCCATGCGCAAATCCAGCCGACAATCCACTTGCCCAAGAAGCCGTCGACCCCGCTAAAGAAGCGATAGCCGATGCCCCAATGAACAACAGCGGCTGCGAATGCGCTCAGGATTAACAGAATCAGAAAAGAAAGGAAATGCATGCCAATAAGTGGAGCAACCATAGGTAACCTCCTCTGAAAGTATCGGGATAAGCGCTTGCTCCAATCGGAGAGTTCAGCTTGCTTTCCAAGAACTCATCATATCGGAGTCTAAAAGCTTGCGCTTTTTTGAACACTCGCGCCCCGGAGGATTTTCCGGCTGAGGTTGGTGGACGGCAGAGCAGTCTTTGTGGTGTGCTCCATCAAAACCCATGAGCTAAACGTTGCGGGTTCAGTTCAAAGCGGCATTGGAAAATACGAGTGAAAGAGCGTGATTTGATGAACTGCGTCTTCAGGTGTTGGGATAAGCGCCAGGCGCTCGATTGAGGGGGTAAATTGCATGGCGCCGGCAATAGGTTTCTGCTGAGATGGGCTTCAAGGTCGCGCGGATTCTTCTTTTCCAGAGCCACTCCGGAATCTCCTCGGCGCGCCCTGGTTCATCGCCAGTTCGTGTCTGCTTTATTATGACACCCAGATTGGCGCGGGTCAAACTGCCGTATCGCGCCATAGGGAATTGAGCAGCCGGGTAAGACGCGTCGGTTGTCGTCTTTTGCATCATTCGTGTCTTTCACTGTACAACCCTGCCCTGAGATGGAACACTTTTCCACGGGCCCAGACCGAAGATGCTCTCCCAAATGAGTTTGGAGGTTTCAAGCAGCCACGTTTTCACGTATTCTCGTTGTCGCCACCAGCCTCTTGCCTGGAATGATCCATCCGCAACGCCCTCCATATAGATTTTGAAGGGAGGATTCGCGTGGGCCAATGCAGCCCGCCAGATGCGGCCCGCCCGGCGTGTATGATAATTGGATGTCACCACAATCACCTGTCTCCATCCGCGGCTTTCCAGGCACTGGCGCAAAGCTCCCGCCTCCTGAATGGTCGAATTGGTGTTCGCAACGCAAAAAACTACACGATCGGCAACTTGCGGCCCGAAATGTTCTGCAAAGTAATGATGAGCCACCTGGGGGACACTCTCGCCCCAATACGTTGTTGGTGGCACGCTGGCCATGACGTAATCCACGATGCCCTGCTTGAGCAATTGCACGGCTCCCTGGGTTCGTGCCCTCACTCCTAACGCCGACCCGTTCAAGACCACTGCAACATCGGCGTGACGGGGCAACGGATCTGTGTGAACCAGAATGTCACCGCCAAAGCGCAAAAACAAAATGAGGGCACAGGCGATCACGACAACAATCCAGAGGGTTGTTCTGAACCGCCCTTTGAGTCGCGCAGCGCTCTCAGGCTGAGCAGGTAAATTGGGGTCGCGGTGCATCATGGAACAGGTGAGAAGACTCTTACTCGCTATGCAGCATCACCGAACGGAGTTTTTCGTAGATGGGGTTGCCCATCAGGCCCTTGGCGGCATCGAGCAGTGCCTGCCGGAGTTGCAGCAGCCCAAGCCCCTGCCCGCCAGCGAGAGCCAGCACTGTATGGGCAGCCGTGTTGCGCTGCACAACGACGCGCCGCAGGCAGAATCGGTCTGTAGTCGGGGAATTTCTTCCAATACGGCTTGTTACAACCGATCGATAGCCTGCCTCGCGGCACATTTCCGCAATTACACGATTCCAGCGGCCTCCGGGGCAGGAAAAATGCTCCACGCGTCGACCCAGGATTTGTTCCAATCTGTCCTTGGAATTCGAGATTTCATTTCTCAACCGGTCCGGGTGGAGATCGGGGAGATAAGCGTGTGTTTTTGAATGACTGCCCACTTCAAACCCCATCTCGCTTAGTGCACGAAGTTGGGAGGGAGAGAGAATCCCTGGCTGTCCCACAAAGTCGCTCACCACGTAGAAGGTGGCGCTGAAATTCAGACTTTGCAGTGCAGGCGCCGCCGCCAAGAAATCAGTCTCGCAGCCATCGTCGAAAGTGATGACCACACCGGGTTCCTGAGAAGCGGTTCCGGCCAGCGCTTCACCCACGCTCAGGCCGCGCATTCCTGATTCCTTCATCATCTGTAATTGTTGGCGGAAGTCGGATTCGCGGACGACATAGCGGGTGTACCCCGGCTCCTCCAGGAACGGCTTCCGCCCGGGCATTCCCAACTCGTGATACATCAGGAAGACGTGTCCGCGTTGCACGGCTTAGAAAATCCTTCGCAGGTGGGACTTTAAACTGGAGGGCACGCCCATACCGATTCCATCCACAACTTTTTTGGAGCGCTTCATGAGAGACCGCATCCAATCGGATCGCCGGTGAATTTTCTCAAATCTTGCCATGAGTGTTTCCGGCAACCTTCCATCGGAAGGCAGCAGGAGACCTCCTTTTTGAGCTTGATAGTCCCCGCTTCTGAAGGCCGTCAGGATATCCTCTCGTGCCAGCGCAGCAGAAGGCAGCGTATTCAGCAATCCCCGAAACTGCTTTTTCCAGTGCAAATCCTGGCCGTAAAAGGCACGCATCTCCGGCTTGCGTTTTTGCAGTCGATGAAGCAACTGAAAAACTGCGGGGCGCGGAGCGTAGCGGCCATCGTACTTGGAATTCCAAGCCTCGATGCCGCTCGGCAAGACCTCAAATGATTCAATCCAGGCGAGAGCCGAGTCCTTCGGATGGGCAATCACGGAAATACCCCCGGCCCGCTCAATACACTGGATCACTTCCTGCGGGTCCGGGCTCTCGATCAGTGAAGTGATCCCATAGCCCAGGATATGCATTCGCTCGTAGCACTCGAACTCAAGGCTGGGAATAAAGAGGAACTGATCGCTGGAAAGAGATGCGCATTCGCGGACATAAGCCTCAAGTTTCGGAGGATCGAAAGCCTGGGCATGGTCCGTGACACAAACGAAATGATTGCCCTCAGCGAGGAAGGTCTCCCGCAACTCGCGCAATGTGAATTCTCCGTCGGAGAATGTGCTATGAACGTGAATAGCCCCTTTGAGCATGCATCTCATGTTGTCGGGAGGAATTCTTCCTGAGCGCTTCCGGCAAGCGCCGCACGGCGAATTCGACCCAATCGGCGATCTCAGGAAGCGGGTCGCGCAGGTTGAAGTTATCATGAAAGGTTCCCGGCACGGGCTTTAGAAAGTCCCAGAGAGTTCGCAGACGGCCTGGAAATGACCCTGGAAACCCTTCAGGCTTCCCTTTCCAGACTTCCAGGAGATGCCGAAAATCGCCCAGCATCCACCGGCAACGAACCCCCACACGATAGCTGCAAACTGGCTTGACGTCCCCGTGTTCTGCCAGCATACATGTCAGCGAAGGAAAATCGACGCCAGCATAGATCGCCAAAGCCAGCGAGTTCCAGAAACGGCCGTTAACCTCCATGAAGACCGGAACGCCGTCCGGCCGGATACGGAACTCCACCATCGCCGGACCGTGCCACCGGAGCGCCTGCAATAAAGCCAGGCTGGCCTCCCGGACCTGCGGATCGGGCTTGATGCTCAATCGGACAGCGCTGCCTGAACCGGTTGGTCGCACGTCACGGACGCGGCGATGGGCGAATTCCGCTCGCAATTCACCGTCTCGCATGAGCGCAAAATATCCCGCTCCAAAGCCTTCAATAAATTCCTGGGCCAGCACCACGGTGCAGCGCTGGCGAAGCTCGGAATAAGCTCTCAGGAACTCTGAAGGATTCCGCGCGTAAAGCGGCGCGCCCGTCGCGCGCACCTGACCCTCGCCTGAAACCTCCTCGGAGCTTCGAGGTTTAAGCACTGCGGGCAGCGGAAAATTGTGCACCACCTCCGCCGCCTGAGTAGCATCTTTCAGAAGAAGGGTTCGCGGCGTGGTGATGCCCAGCGAGCAAGCCAGTTCCGTGGTCTGGTATTTGTCAAAGGCGCGGAGAACAGTTTCGTGCGGAGGCATCACGAGCCGACCCTGCGCCGCAAAGATCATCTCGCGATGGGCCGAGAGCGGCAGCGTGGTGCGCTCCGTCATCGGCAAGACAAGCGCACCGGGCGACTTTTTCACCTCTTCCGCAACGCAGGCGACGAAGGCTTCCAAATCCTTCTGCGGCGCAGGATAGGTGAACGATCTGCGGCAGCCGCGAGCTAACCCGGCCTTCGACCAGGAATAAGGTGAGCCGACTTCCACCCAGTACCCAGCCCGGGCGAGAGACCGCACACTGGCCACCGCCTGATTCTCATGACCGTCAAGCACCAAGACTCTCATGCCTTTACCGAGGCCAACGCAGGGCCTGAGGTGGGCGCATGCCGCGCCGCCTGATCCAACACTTCCACGAAGCGTTCCGCGATGACAGACCAGTCGTATCGCGCAGCAAGCTCCAAAGCGCAGCTCTCGTATCGCCCGCGAAGGTCCGGGTCCTGCAAGAGTGAGATGACCGCCTGAGCAAAATTCTCCTGATCGTCCGCCAGCAGAATGTCACGGCCGGGGTGCACGTCGAGCCCCTCTGCACCCACGGTCGTTGAGACCACGGCTTTGCCGACGGCCATGGCTTCCAGAATTTTCAGCCTTGTGCCGCCCCCGGCGCGTAGCGGAACCGCCACCACAGCCGCCTGGCGGAAGTGCTCCACCACCGAGGCCACCGTGCCTGTCACTTCCACGGTGTTACACGCAAGCTTCAGCACGCGGGCGTCCGGAGCGCGCCCTACAATGCGAAATCTTGCCTGCGGAACCTGCGCCAGAATGCGAGGCCAGATTTCGGCGCAGAACCACTCCACCGCATCGATATTGGGCGTCCAATCCATAGAGCCGACAAACATGACCAGAAATGGCAAGCTTTTCACCGCCGGATCGGGCCGAAACTGGCCGAGGTCAACGCCGGTGGGAACAACGGTGATCGGAGTCTCCGGCGCCATTCCCTTCATCTGTTCCCGATCCACTTCTGAAACTGCGATGACGTGCTGGAAGCGTTGAAGAGCCTCGCGTTCGTAACGCTTCATGCGCGCAGCCTCAAGTTGAAAGATCCACCGATTCAGCGGATTCTGTTCTGCTTCCGCCTGGCGTTGCCAGAGCACGCTCTCGACATTGTGCTGGAAGAGCACCGTGGGTGTCCGAGGATTGCGAGGGAAATTCAGCGATGCGGAAAGGAAATCGCAAACCGCCACGTCACCACGGCGCTCGCTGAGCCACGAGGCCACGAGGCTTTGCACTTTTGGCGAGGTAAATTTTGTCACCGCGAAAGGCAGCCCGGAAGGAAGCCATCGGAGGTAGCGAAGCTGGCGATGCAGCGGCGTTCGGTCCCACGCGCCGGTGTAGAGCGGCATCGAGCCGGGCAACTCATGGGTGATTTCCCGTTCGTAGTCCCTATCGCGTTCGCCGCCGTAGTAGGAAAGGAACGTTAGTTCATGGCGCGCCGAGAGGTGATGAAGGATGTTGTAAGACCGGATTTTGCCTCCGGTATCGAGGGGAAGGATTTTCCCGGCTTTCACCCAAAGGATCTTCATGATGTTTCCATCTTACCAGCAGATCCCCTCATAGGAAGATTTAAGGCTGGGCCGGCGATTCTTTTCCAGATTGACAAGGTCGAGCACTTTCTGTTCGGGTCGAAGTCCGGCTTCGATCATCTCTTTCCGGGCATCTCGCGTGCCAATCAGCACCACTTCAGCTGCCTGCAAGACCTCATTCATATCCGAACGGAGCAGTGATCCGATGTGGGGAATAACCTCCTCGATGTACTGCCGATTGGCGCCCGCTAATCGGCCCAGAGTCACATGCGGGTCCCAGATTTGGATCTGGCAACCCTCGCCGAGCAGCCGCTTGACCACCTGCACCTGGGGGCTTTCCCGAAGGTCATCGGTTCCCGCCTTGAAGCTTAATCCCAGCAGCCCTATTTTCTTTTTGCGGGTTCCGAGGACGATTTCAACCGCCCGCTCGATGTGCTCCTGATTACTGGGCATCAGCGACTCGATAAGCGGCAGCTTCAAGTCCAACTCCCGAGCGCGATAACTCAACGCGCGAACGTCCTTGGGCAGGCACGACCCTCCAAAAGCAAAGCCGGGACTCAAATAAGCGGGCGAGATATTCAGCCGAGTGTCGGAGGTGAAAATCTCCGCCATCTGCTGGGTATCCACTCCCAGACGCTTGGCGAGCGTCCCCAGTTCGTTGGCGAAGCTGACCTTCACAGCGTGAAAGGCGTTGCTGGCATACTTCACCATCTCGGCCACAGGGATGGATGTCTCAAAAATCCGGCTGGGCGTCCATTGGTAAAGTTCCCGCACCCTGGAAAGGTGCTCCGGGTTCTGGGCGCCCAAAACGGTGTAAGGTGGCTCGAAGAAATCCGCTACCGCAGTGCCCTCGCGCATGAATTCAGGGTTATAAACCACAACAAAGTCTTTGCCCGGTTGCTTGCCACTGGCCGCCTGAAGGCACGGCAGCACGATGGATTCTGTTGTCCCGGGCAAAATGGTGCTGCGAATGACCACCCAATGGCGGTCCTTCTTGCTCCTCAGAGCATGGCCAATTTCCTGGCTGACATGCTCGATATGAGTTAAATCCAGCTTGCCGTTTGACTGGCTTGGCGTGCCAACGCACACAAATGAGATTTCTGTCTCCCGCACCGCCGCCTCAACATCCGCCGTCGCATGGAGTCGGCAGGCGCGATGCGCCTCGGCCACCAGTTCTTCCACCTGCGCCTCCACAATCGGGCTGTGACCGGAATTGAGTATTTCCACCTTCATCGGGTTCACATCCACTCCAATCACCCGATGCCCTTTATGGGCAAAGCAGGCTGACATTACTGAACCTACATAACCCAATCCAAAAATGCTGATCGACTGCCCCGTTGAACTCATTCTTTTTCGGCGCTCCGCTCTTCAAACTCCCGAAAACCCAAATAATTAACGGCAAATTCGCAGTATAGCATTAAGGGATTAAGTTCAATATTCCCTTGTACTTTAGCAGGTTGCAGAGGAAAGTCGAGAACTGTCACTCTGAGGAGCCGAAAACAGCGATAAGGGAGTTTCAAGCCTCTTCAGCCAATTAACGATCTCGATGAAGTTACTGCCAGAATCTCACCTTTTAGGGCCGAAAGGCGGTCCTATCGCTTTGCTCAAGGCAGGCTATAAGCGAAACCAAGGCAGCTCTACAAATACACCAACCCGTCATTCAATCTATCAAGTGGCTTCGCGACGCCCTCCAAGGCAGGAAAACCTTGGGGGCAGGCGGGTTAACATTGTCCAAATCAAGAATGAAAGATTATGATGGAATTACGCGATGTTAAGAGAAAAGACCTTCCGCGAAACAGCAGTACGCGTCGGCACCATGAGCCGGGATGAGCTTCGCACCCGCCTGCGACAGGAAATCGCCAAGCGTCAGGATGCGATCGGTTTCCGCATTGGCTTGGTTTCAGTTTCCAGGGAATTGCAGGCATCCAATGGCCGCGCCCGGCGTCAGTCTTCAGCCGCTCGTCCTCTGTCCCTTTCACCTGGTCGGTTCTTCTTTGAAGCCCGCGACTTAAATTCAATTCTGGACGTGATGCGTCAACGATTTCCCGACGAGGTGGAACAGACCATCGAGCAGGCCAACCGCATCTGTTGTCACCAATTCGACCTCCTGGGTTTCGAGGGGCTGGACTTCGGCCAGCCCATTGATTGGCATCTGGACCCGGTGAATGGGAAGCGAGCGCCACGCAAGCCCTGGTACAAAATTCGCTACCTTCAATTTGAGGAAGTAGGCGACCACAAGATTGTTTGGGAACTGAACCGCCACCAGCATTTCGTGGTGCTGGCCAAAGCCTATCACTTCACGGCGGAGGAGCGCTTCCTGAGAGAACTCCTCCACCAGTGGCGGCACTGGCATCAGGAAAATCCCTACCCCGTGGGCATCAACTGGGCGAGCAGTCTGGAGGTGGCATTTCGCAGCCTGGCGTGGATCTGGGTCGGTAATCTTCTTGCGCCCTGTCCAACCGCGCCGAAGAGCTTTCAGTACGATCTTGCCCGGGGGCTGGCGCTCAATGCGCGGCATATTGAGCGCTATCTTTCCGTCTACTCCTCTCCCAATACCCACCTGCTGGGTGAAGCTGTCGCGTTGTTTTTCATCGGAACTCTTTTCCCGCAGCTTCGCTCAGCTCCGCGATGGCAGCTATTGGGCTGGAACCTGATTCTGGAGCAGGCTAAAAAGCAAGTGCAGGCGGATGGTATGCATTTTGAGCAGTCCATCTATTACCACGTTTACGCGCTTGATTTCTTTCTTCATGCGCGCATTCTGGCCGCCCGCAATAATATCTCAGTTCCATCTGGTTTTGATGAGACGCTGCAAAAAATGCTTGAATTGCTGGCGGGCTTGTCTCAGGCAGGCATCGCGCCGCGTTTTGGCGATGACGACGGAGGGCGGGTTTACAATCCGCGCCGCAATCGCTCGGAGCATCTGCTCGATCCGCTTTCAACGGGGGCGGCGATCTACCATCGAGAGGATTTGAAGGCTGCATCGGGCGGCTTTAAGGAAGAAACCCTGTGGCTTCTGGGGTCTCGGGCTGCGCAGCAATTTGATTCTCTGCCGAGCGTCACCTATTCCGCCGCTTCCATCGATTTCCCTGCAAGCGGCTTCTACGTTCTGGCAAATTGCCAGCCAGCGCGGAGGCTTTCGGACGCAAAAAATCTGTCACATACCTGCCAGGGAAAGATCCCCCGTGCGGTTACGGTCCAACAATTGGTGGTGGATGCAGGTCCACAGGGCACAGGCAATGCAGGTCACGGACATGCCGATGCGTTGAGCGTTCAACTTTCCATCGATGGCGAAGAATTTCTGGTGGATGCAGGAACTTATCGGTATATTTCCGCCGGCTCGGAACGTGATGCCTTTCGCGGAACAGCGGCTCATAATACGCTGCAAGTCGACAGGCGCAGCCAGGCGGAGCCGACAGGACCTTTTGCATGGCAGTCGTTGCCGCGAGTGCAAGTGGACTGCTGGGTAACTACGAAGGATTTTGACCTCCTGGTAGCCCATCACGATGGCTACCGCCGCCTTCCTGAGCCGGTCCTGCACCGGCGCTGGATTTTTCATCTGAAGCCATCCTTCTGGCTGGTGCGCGATGTGGCCGAGGGCATAGGCGAACATCTGCTCGAAATCTTCTGGCATTTTGCTCCCCGTCTCGTTCCATCTTATACCCCTCCAGGATTTACCATGCTGCCTGCCTCAGGACGCGATGGAGTTGCCGCCGAAACGCGCGGCGTTTCCATTATGGCGGCGGCAGGGCACGGTTGTTGGTCTCAAGAGGTGCGACGAAGTCGCTATTCGCCTGTTTATGGCGTCGAGCAACCGACGCCCATGGTTTATTTTGCAACCCGCAGTGCGCTGCCCGCCGAGTTGGCCGTGATGATTCAGCCCGTTGAAGGCACTGCCACGCAATCCGGACGTTTTGCTCAACTGCAAGAGGCGGACTCCGGAGTCAAGGGCTACCAGTATGAAAGCGCGGTGGGCGAACATTTCTTCGTGTTCTCGGAAAATGAGGGTTCCTGGGAACTGTCACCATGGAAGAGCGATGCGCGATTCCTCTATCTCGGAACCGAAAAAATCAAAAGTAGATTGCACCTTGTCATCTGTGGTGGAAGTTTTCTGGAAATTAACGGGCGACCCGTGATGAACTGCGATCGGTCCGTGGAGTACTGTGAATTGACGCTGCGCGGTTCAGTGCAGGAGGTTGCTTGCTCAGACCCGGAAGCCGTGATCGAGTGCCGACGTGAAAACCTGTTGTGGTCTTGATCACTTACATATCGATGTGCGGAATTTGCGGCGTATTCAATTTTGATCGTTCCCGGGCGGTGGATCGCAATGTGCTTGAAGCGATGAATCGCCGGATTGTGCATCGAGGCCCGGATGACGATGGTTTTTATGTGGCGGAAAACATTGGTCTGGCGATGCGCCGCCTGAGCATCATTGACCTTGCCACCGGCCACCAGCCCATGTGCAATGAAGACGGGACAGTGTGGATTGTTTTCAACGGCGAGATTTACAATCACCAGGAATTGCGGCCCCACCTCGAAGCTCGCGGCCATCGTTACCGGAGTCGCAGCGATACCGAAACCATCCTGCATCTCTATGAAGAATATGGCCGCAATTGTGTCCAGCACCTGCGCGGGATGTTTGCCTTTGCAATCTGGGATGCACGCTCGCGGCGTCTCTTCTGCGCCCGCGACCGATTGGGGATTAAGCCATTTTACTATCATCTCAGTCCGGAACGGTTCCTGTTTGGCTCTGAAATCAAGGCCCTGCTGGCGCATCCTGCTTTGAAAGCGGAGTTTAACCGCTCCGTTTTGCCCGAGTATTTAGCCTTCGGCTATATCGCCAACGAGGAGACGTTTTTCCGCGGCATTCGCAAACTGATGCCGGGTCACACGCTGGAGTTAAATGAGACAGGCCAGACTTACTTGGAACGCTACTGGGACCTGTCCGCCCCGCCCGAGGAAGATCATAAGCCGCGCAAATACTACGTTGAAAGCTATCGCCAGATGCTGGAGGAGGCAGTATCCAGCCACTTAATGAGCGATGTGCCGCTCGGGGTCTTTCTGAGCGGAGGGCTTGATTCCAGCGTCGTCGCCGCGCTGACCACCCGGCTGCGTCATTCGCCTATTGAAACTTTTTCGGTAG
>Ga0209060_10003552_pt1 | contig 12916 bp, 10 predicted proteins | sample Coa_R1_8_FD_187155 | JGI IMG/M metagenome (GOLD analysis project Ga0209060, IMG submission 187155) | Surface soil microbial communities from Centralia Pennsylvania, which are recovering from an underground coalmine fire - Coalmine... | ecosystem: Environmental > Terrestrial > Soil >...
GCTCCTCTCCTCGTTCGTCTACAGCCAGCTCGTGTGGGTAATCATGTTCGGCTATGCGGTGTTCGGCGACGTGCCGGACGCCTACACGCTGGCGGGCGCGTCGATTGTGATCGCGTCGGGACTATATGTGTTTCATCGCGAACGGGTACGTGGCCTGCACGCCGTCAAGGAGGCCCGTTTGGATTGACCGCTTGCGGGTTGAACGAGGCCGGCCAAGCCTGATAGAGGTCGATGGGACCGCCTTGCGGTTCCGCGCTTGGCATTTCACCGGCAGGGCCTTTCATGCAAAAACCCGTTCTCGTAGCCGACGGCGCTTCCGGCATCGACCGGGCGAACGATGACATTGGCGAGGCCATGCGGCTGCGGTTGTTCCGCACCCAGGTCGAACTGCGCGAAGCCGAGCAGCGCGCCTATGACTTGTTCCTGCAGAACTTGGTCAAGGGCACGAGCCACCTCTCGCTCGGCCAGGAAGCGATCGCGGCCGGATTCGCCAATGCCATGAAGCCCGGCGATCTGTCCTTCTGCACCTACCGCGGGCATGCTCATACGCTGGCGCGCGGCGTGCCGGTCGAAAAGGTGCTGGGCGAACTGATGCAGCGCGACAACGGGCTGATGCGCGGCAAGGGCGGGTCGATGCACCTCACCTCAGTGGAGCACGGCGTCATGGGCTCGTATGCCATTATCGGAGCGCACCTGCCGATCGCCTGCGGGGCGGCATTGCGCGCCCAATACAAGGGCCAGGACGACGTCACGGTGTGCTTCTTCGGCGACGGCACCACCAATATCGGGGCCTTCCACGAGGCGCTGAATTTTGCCGCGATCTGGAAGCTGCCGGTGATCTTCGTATGCGAGAACAACCTCTACATGGAGTACACGCCGATCGGCGAGGTCACGGCGGTCGAACATCCCGCCGCGGACCGTGCTTCGGCCTACGGACTCGAGCGAATTCTGATCGACGGCAACGACGCCGACATCGTGTACCGCACCGCGCTCGCGGCCTACGCGCGCGCCCGCGCCGGCAAGGGGCCTTCGTTGATCGAGTGTCTCACCTATCGCCATAGCGGCCACTCGCGCGCCGACCCGGCCAAGTATCGCCCCGAGGGCGAGCTTGAGGCCTGGAAGAAGCACGATCCGATCGTGCTTTACCGCAACCGTCTTCGCCAGTTCGGCGTATCCGAGGAGACGATCGCCGGCATTGAGACGGAGGTGCGCCGCGTCGTCGATGAAGCGACCGAAAAGTGCAAGGCGGCCCCGCCGCCTCCGGCCGACATCCTGTGCAGCGACGTCTATGCGGATGGAGGCTTCGCATGGCGGAACTGACGTATCGCGAGGCCGTGGCGCGCGGCATCGCCCAGGAGATGGCGCGCGATCCCGACGTGATCTTCTTCGGCGAGGATGTGGCCAAAGCCGGCGGCGTGTTCAAGGCGACGGTCGGGCTTTACGAGCAGTTCGGCCCGAAACGCGTGCGCGACACGCCGATTTCCGAGCAGGCCATCATGGGAGCCGCCATGGGGGCGGCCATGACGGGGCTGAAGCCGATCGCCGAGATCATGTTCTCGGACTTTTTCGCCGTGTGCTTCGACTACATCGCCAACGAGTTTCCGAAGAGCCGCTACATGTCGAACGGCCAGCTCAAATGCCCGTTGGTCGTGCGCACCGGCAACGGCGCCGGCTCGCGCTTTGGCGCCCAGCACAGCCAGAGCGTGGAAAACTGGTGCATGATGATTCCGGGCCTCAAGGTGGTGGCCCCGTCCAATCCACGCGACGTGATCGGGCTGATGGCGGCGGCGGTGCGCGACCCCGACCCGGTGATCTTCTTCGAGCACAAGTCGCTCTATCCCACGAAGGGTGAAGTGCCGGACGGCGAGATCGTCGACACGCTCGGCTCCGCCCGCGTCCTGCGCCCCGGCCGCGACGCCACCATCCTGGCCCTTGCCCTGATGGTGCCGCGCGCGCTTGAGGCGGCCGAAAGGCTGGCGAAGCTCGGCATCGATTGCGAGGTGATCGACGTGCGCTCGCTGGTGCCGCTCGATACGCAGACGATCCTGGGATCGGTCGCCCGCACCCATCGCCTGTTCACGGTCGAGGAGAACCCGCGCCTGTGCGGATGGGGCGCCGAGATCGTCTCCATCGTGGCCGACGAGGCCTTCTACGACCTCGACGGCCCGCCGGTGCGGATCACAACGCCCCACGTGCCCCTGCCAGCCGCCGATATCCTGGAGGACATGATCCTGCCAACAGTGGACCGGATCAGCGAGACCGTGCGGGGGGCGATGCAGGGCTGAAAAATTGGATAGACATACAGGCGTCAACGTCATATGTCTTGACATATGAACGAGCGTACAACCGTCCGTCTGCCTGCAGACCTGCTCAACCGCGCAAAGCGCAAAGCCGCGGTGGAGGGCCGGACGTTGACCTCCTTGATCGAGGACGGATTACGTTTGGTCGTAGCCGAGAACAGAAAAGCCGAGAAAGGCAGGCGGGTTATGCCGCGAGTCAGCACGGCAAGTGGCGGCCCGATGCCGGGCGTCGATCTTACGGATTTCTCAGCACTCCAGGAGATTGACGACCTGGAGTATGTCGAGCGCATGAAGCATTTCAAATGATTTTGCCGGACGTGAACGTCCTGATCTATGCCTTTCGCAGGGACGTTCCGCAGCATGCAGTTTGCCGCCGCTGGCTTGCGGGCGTGGTCGAGAGCGAATCACGTTTCGGCCTGTCGCCGGTCGTGCTGAGTGCCGTTGTTCGTGTCACGACCAATCCCCGCTCCTACAAAATGCCAAGTGCGATCGATGAGGCATTCGGGTTCTGCGAAGACCTCCTCGGTCAACCCCATTGCCAGGTCGTCGAGCCTGGCGACCGACACTGGAGCATTTTCAAGCGACTGTGCGTTGAAACAGAGACGCGAGGGCCGCGCGTGACGGACGCCTGGTTCGCGGCCCTTGCGATAGAGTGGGGCTGCGAATGGATCACGTTCGACCGCGACTTTGCACGTTTTCCGGGATTGAAGTGGGAGGTACCTGGCTAAGCGCGGAGGAGAATTGATCCTACGACGCGGTGGTCGAAGAGATGTACGGTTTAGCCTACGTCCTTATTCCGAGCGGATTTGCCTCGCTTCAGTCGCAACTCGATCAGACGCTCGCGCGTTTTCGGCGGGGCGGCGATGATGCGTTCTCTCGCGCGCAGCTTGCCCTCGTAGATGCGACAGACGGGCTTAGGCGGTTGCACTGCACGAAATTCCGATACAGTTCGGATGGCAGTGTGCGTTGGCTCGACAGCGATGCAGCGTCGTCATTCGACCTGCGCTTGACGAAGCTTTCCGAGCACATGGCGGCATGCCGCCTCAGTGAGTTCGAGGGCACGTTTGCCGAACTCGAACCTGACTTTGACGCCTTTGTTCGCCGCTTTACGGACTTTGATCAACCCGATCCGGACACCTCACGATATGGCGGATGGCTCAATCCGGTTGGATACTGGGACTGGTGGGAGCTGGGCGGGCGCTTCAACGGCGCGATCACGGGTGACCGGCGTCCCGCGAGCGCCGCGCAGATCATTTCGTCTCGCCCCAGCCGCGGGCGCGCGATCCTCGGAAATGTTGCTGCTGCGCTCGGTGGTCGTGCGGCTCGCGATGAGGCGGAGATTGAGGTCAACGTGGAACTGGTCGCAAGCCTCAAGCTCGCGGCAGATCGAAATGAGGATCGCCTGCCGCCAACCGCCATGGTCCTGCCGATTGGCTGTTGCGCGGACGAGGATCGCTGGTTCGACCGCGTGGAATGGCACGAGGTCAGGCCGGGAACGCGGGCATTCCTTGGCGTGACTGCTGATGCCGATTTCCCGCGCTTGGTTCGAGCCGCTTATGAACGATTTGCCGACTGGGCGGTTGCCGGAGTGGCGTATCATTTTTGACTTGAACGGCACGGGGGGCCGCGGCTCACCAGCTTCGGGCTGAGACGCTCTGACGCGCCCTTCACCTCACTTCGATTCACCTCATAACCTGGATTGAGCACAGTTGGCCCGCAGGCGGACCTTTTTATAGCCGCGATAATAGGGCCACAAGTTCGCTTTGCCGGTGGGTTGCCGTCTTTGCGAAGATCGCCCCAAGTTGATTGCGTGCCGTCACACGGGAGATCCCCAGTTCTTCCGCTGCGTGCCCCGGATTGTGGCCCTCTGCAATAATCGCAGCCAGCCGTGCTTCCGCGGGTGTCAGCCCGAAAACGGCGGCGAGCAGGGCCGCCTTCGGTCCTTCCCGGGGAGCCGGGGTCGTGAGCGTCAGGACAGCGCGCGCACCAAGGAATGGGCTCCGGGCGGCCCCGTGAACTGGCAGAGTGCGCAGGATGATGGGGCCATTCCGGCGGCGCTGAATGACAATCGGGTCGCAGGGGAACGGGGCTAGATCGGACGTTAAGAGAAGGCGGTCTACCAGCGTTTCAAGGCGATGTTTTGCCTCCACGTCGCTCACGACGAGGCGCCTGTCCTTGACACGGATCTCTGCGTCAAACAGCATTTCAGCGCGGCGATTTGCGTCAAGGACAAACCCCAATCGATCGATTGCGACGGCAGGCTGGCTGAAGGCGTTCAACGCATTGGTCACACTTGATAACGAGATGCGGCCGACAGCAGCGGACAGCGAGGAGACTTCAGTCAGTCTTTGCGAGAGTGGAGCAAGCAGCCGCTTATAGGTCTGTTCGAACGGCCCCATGGGAGCGGTCCTTAGGATGGATAGACCCCAGAGGTCAGATCCAGCCATAAATCCGACGGCCGCCCACCACGCGAGGCCATTGGGATAGAAAAATTCATTGAAGTATGGACTTGTTCGCGTTTCTTCGCGCGTGACGATGTCCTCGTCCGTGACAACCATCTGGCCTCGAAGAAATAGCGGCGCGCTTCGGGCACGTATGTCGCGCTTATGCCAACCATTACGGAAGTAATAGGAGATTGCATCATTGACAGAAGCGGTGCGCGGTACGTCGGGAGTTCTATCGCCCAACTGGATTATGAGGGCTCCGAGTGCACCAATGCTTACGCAGAATTCCTCGATGATCTCCGGCCACTTCGCCGGCTCCAGCACCGCTTCGCCAAGCCGAGCGCATGCCTTGTCAAATTGATCTGTGCTGAACACAGGCATCTCTAAACGTTCAATAAATAATGTCCAAACATCTATAATAATACCCCTATGATGCAAATGCATCAAGACAATCCTGTGCATCTGTGGAAGCATCCAACCAGACCTATCTTGAGACTGACCAGGGCAGGGGCTTCATATCAAGCAGGGATGGGCGGGTTCGATGCGTACATTGATATTTCTCCTCAGTACCTTGGTCATTCTAACCACCAACCCCGTGGCACGCGCTGCATGCTCGGATTGCACCAGCATTGATTGCTCAGGACGTCAGATTGAATGCCACAGCAAAAATCCCTTCAGTAAAGCCAGTTGTGAGGTCAACAAATCAAAGAGGCACAATGTGAGGCGAAGAAGTCTCTTTGTTACAAGACCTGCCTCTGATGAACGTTCATGGCTTTACTTGGAGAGCTGTGATGCGTGCAGGTGTCGGGCAGTTGGCTTTTAAGTGTGGAGGGTAACGTGAAATCAATTGTTCTCGCAGTAGCTATCATTAGCGCAGCTTCAAGTGTCAACGCACAGGCCTGGGACCTTGCTGGAGAGTGGTTATGCACTCGATCGTGCCTCGCCCCCGGCCAGATCCTGCCGACACGAATTACAGAGGGTTCGGATGGGAGCGTAATTTTTTGGGCAAACGTATTCGGTCCTAATCAATGGAGGGATATAGGACGAGGCATTTGGATAGATAATAATTCATTATTCCTTAAGCCTATAAGGGGAAAGGGGTATGACAAGCCTGGATTGACAGCTCGTATTATGAATAACAATTGGATATTATTCTCCGATGGCAGCGAGTGGAGGAGAAGATAGTGGAGCTTCAGTATCCCTCAATCACAATGCTTGCGAGGGATTGAAATGGTGAACGACGAGCGTCCACCACCTGAAACGCCGTTTGAACTGTCTTACAACGCCCTATTACTCGCCCTCACGGCCTCCGCCTCGACATAAACCTCGCTCCCCATCTCGCGAAACTTCTTCGACATCTCCGCCATCCCCGCCTCCGCCACGTCGGCGCTCGCGCCAGCGCCTGCCGGGTCGTTCAGCGTCGCCGCATAATCCCGCACGTCCTGCGTGATCTTCATCGAGCAGAACTTCGGCCCGCACATCGAGCAGAAGTGGGCGACCTTGTGGGCCTCCTTGGGCAGAGTCTCGTCGTGGTAGGCCCGCGCGGTGTCCGGATCCAACGATAGATTGAACTGGTCGACCCAGCGGAATTCGAAGCGGGCGCGGGAGAGCGCGTCGTCGCGCAGTTGCGCGGCCGGGTGGCCCTTGGCGAGGTCGGCGGCGTGGGCCGCGATCCGGTAGGCGATGACGCCCTGCTTCACGTCATCGCGGTCGGGCAGGCCGAGGTGCTCCTTCGGGGTCACGTAGCACAGCATGGCGCAGCCGAACCAGCCGATCATGGAGGCGCCGATCCCTGAGGTGATGTGGTCATAGCCTGGCGCAATGTCGGTGGTGAGCGGACCAAGCGTATAGAACGGCGCCTCGCCGCATTCCTTGAGCTGCTTGTCCATGTTGATCTTGATCTTGTGCATCGGCACATGGCCGGGGCCCTCGATCATGACCTGGCAGCCCTTGGCCCAGGCGATCTTGGTCAACTCGCCCAAGGTCTCCAGTTCGGCGAATTGCGCACGGTCGTTGGCGTCCGCAATCGAGCCCGGCCGCAATCCGTCGCCGAGCGAGAACGACACGTCGTATTTGCGCATGATGTCGCAAATCTCGTCGAAGCGCTCGTAAAGGAAGCTCTCGCGGTGATGCGCGAGGCACCACTTCGCCATGATGGAGCCGCCGCGCGACACGATGCCGGTGACGCGGTTGGCGGTCAGCGGCACATAGGCGAGCCGCACGCCGGCGTGGATGGTGAAATAGTCGACGCCCTGCTCGCATTGCTCGATCAGGGTGTCCTTGTAGCACTCCCAGTCGAGCTTGACGGGATCGCCGTTGACCTTTTCGAGCGCCTGATAGATCGGCACAGTGCCGATCGGCACGGGCGAATTGCGGATGATCCACTCCCGCGTGTTGTGGATGTTGCGGCCGGTGGAGAGGTCCATCACGGTGTCGGCGCCCCAGCGGATCGCCCACACCATCTTCTCGACCTCTTCCTCGACCGACGACGTCACGGCGGAATTGCCGATGTTGGCGTTGATCTTGGTGAGGAAGTTGCGGCCGATGACCATCGGCTCCAGTTCGGCGTGGTTGATGTTGGACGGGATGATAGCCCGCCCACGCGCCACTTCGCTGCGCACGAACTCGGGCGTGACGAACAGCGGCACCGATGCACCGAAGCTTTCGCCATCGGCGCGCGCCGCCTCCGCGCGTTCGAGCTGTACCTTGCGGCCGAGATTCTCGCGCTCCGCGATATAGATCATTTCCTTGGTGATGACGCCCGCGCGCGCCCATTCCAGCTGGGTGACGGGTTGGCCTGCCAAGCCGCGCAACGGGTGATGGACGGTCGGAAATGCGCGGGCGAGATGCTTGCCGCTGACATTGCCGTTGTCGACCGGCTGGATCGGGCGGCCCTCATATTCTTCGACGCCGCCGCGTTCGCGCACCCAGTCGACGCGCGTGCGCTTGAGGCCCGCCTCCACGTTGATCGTGGCGTCGCTGTCCGTATAAGGCCCCGAGGTATCGTAGACCGGTACCGGTGGCTCGCCGGCGGCTTCCGTCAGCACGATCTCCCGCAGCGGCACGCGCAAATCAGGCGCCGCCTCCGGCACCGCATAGACCTTGCGCGATCCGGCGATCGGTCCGGTGGTGACCTTCGGGGTGGCGATGTCGCGATCATGGACGTTCATGGACGTGTCCCTCGTGGCTGCAGCGTATATTCCGGACGTGCGCGTGGAGGGATAAACGGTCCGTCCCTTCGCCGGCATGACCCGGATCAGGTTCAAAGGGTCTCCGCAGCGTCCGGTCGGACTTGGCGGTCTCTCAGCTCCTTATCCGGAGCTCCCCTCGGAACGCCGTTAATGTAGGCCAATGGCTGGGGGTGTCAACGCACAACACCCCTTTCGGGTCCGCTGCCTAACGTTGTAGCCTTTCGGGCAGTCCCGTAGCTCGGATGGAGCGGAGCGACATCCGGGGACGCCGCCTCCACAAGCTGGCTGCGCCTGGAAACGCGTGGACAGTCCCGGATTTCGCTTCGCTCAATCCGGCCACCCGGAGGATGCCCATGCAAACGCGCCGTCGATTTCTGCAGCTGGCCGGGACGACTGCGATTGCTCCCATTGCGTTGCAACACGCATGGGCGCTCGACTATCCGACGCGGCCGGTGCGGCTTATCGTGGCGTTCGCTCCGGGCGGGCCCACCGACATCTTTGGACGGCTCGCAGCGCAGAAGCTCTCCGAGCTGCTCGGCAAGCAATTCTATGTGGAGAATATCGCCGGGGGCGGTGGCAACATCGCCGCCGTGCAAGTCGCGCGGGCGGCGCCGGACGGGCATACGATCCTATTCACTGTCAGCGGACTCGTCACCAATCCGGCGTTCCAGGGCAAGGTGCCATACGACCCGATCCAGGACTTCGCGCCGGTTGCGGTTCCGCTCGCTTCGGCGATCACGATCATCGTTCACCCTTCCCTCGGCGTGCGAACCCTTGACGACCTCGTCGCGCTGATCAGGGCCAATCCTGGACGTTACACGTTCGCGTCCGGTGGCGCCGGCGTGCAGCCGCATCTCGCCTTCGAGCAGTTCCGGGCGTCGCTCGGTCTCGATATCGTGCACGTTCCTTTCGGGGGCGCAGGCCCGGCGGTCGCCTCCGTCGTCGCCGGTCACACCCCGGTCGGCGTCAGCTCGCTACCGCCCTGCGTGCCGCACATCCAGGAAGGGACGCTGCGGGCGCTGGTGTTGTCGAGCAAGAAGCGCTCGCAGCGGTTGCCAGACATCCCGACCGCTGCGGAAACGGGCTATCCGGTGTTCACCGGAGATCAGTGGCTCGGGATTCTGGTTCCGGCCGGCACGCCCGCGGAGATCGTCAACCTGCTTCATCGCAGCATCGTGGACATCACGATGCTGCCGGACGTGAAGGAGCGCCTCGACGCGCTCGATTTCTACGAGATCCAAAGCACGCCTGCGGAGTTCGCCGCGCGCATCAAGAGCGAGCTCGAAAGCTGGCGCAAGGTTGTCGAGGCGGCTCACCTCAGGCCGGGCTGATGCAGCGCGCCGGTGGCGCTCGGAAATCTGATTCGGTAGTCTTCGAAAGACACGTTCAGCGAGGAGGAACATCCATGCGTGCCGCTACACGTCTGATGCTCGGCGCCGCTTCTATCATTGCGATGATCTCCGCCGGCGACGCCGCAACCATCACCGGGACCGTGACCGGACCCGACGGCAAGCCGTTCCGCGGCGCCTTCGTGCAGGCGCGCAACCTGAAGACCAAGATCACCGTCAGCGTGCTGTCCGACAACGCCGGCAGGTACCGGGTCGAAAGCCTGCCGGCCGGCGAATATCGCCTGCAGATGCGCGCGATCGGTTTCAAGGCCGATCCGATGACCGGGATCACGCTCACAGCCGACCAGAATCTTACCCAGGATCTCGCCCTGCAGCAGGGCATGGTGCGCTGGAGCGACATCTCGATGCATCAGGGCAAGAAGCTTCTGCCCGAAGCGCGTGGCAAGGAGGAACTCTTCACCCACTGCATGGCGTGCCACGGCTTCGAGAGCCGCATGGCGGCGGTCGTGCGCGACGAGGACGGCTGGCGCGACCGGGTCAACTACATGAAGGACGCCATGGGCTACTTCATCATGAGACCGGCCTTCGGCTTCAATGAACAGAAAGCCGAGAACGTCGTCTCCTACATCAACCAGATGTTCGGCGAGAATTCCAAGCTGCCGAAGTCGCCAGCCGATTTGCCGCAATATCAGAGCGAAGTCCGCCCCATTAGCGACGAGGGCTTGAAGATCGTTTACGTGGAGTATGACACGCCCGGTCCGAACCGGATGCCGTGGAGCGCGCACCCGGACAAGGACGGCACGTTATGGGTGCCTTATTACGGTCGCGCCAACAAGATTGCGAACCTCAATCCCGTGACCGGCGAGATGAAGGAATACCCGGTCCCCAACATGGGCACCGCCGCGATCCACTCCGCAGTGCCGCATCCGGACGGCAGCGTGTGGCTCACCGAGCAGGGTTCCGACAAGCTCGGCCGCTGGGACCCGCAGACCAAGCAGGTCACCGAATATCAGGACACCGTGGGCAAGCACACGGTCCGCATCGATCCCAAGACCGGGATGGTGTGGTCGACCGGCGCGCTGTCCGTGTTCGATCCCAAGACCGAGAAATTCACCCACATCCCGGAAGTGCCGACCAGCTATGGGATCGCCCTCGACAAGGATGGCAACGCCTGGTTCACCGAGCTTACGTCCAGTGGCAAAGTCGGCATGGTCGACGCCAAAACTCTGAAAGTGACCAAGTACACGCTGCCGACCGTCAACGGCCGGCCGCGCCGCATCCAGGTCGACGACAAGGGCATCGTGTGGTTCGGCGAGTTCGATGCCGGACGGATCGGGCGGCTCGACCCCAAGACAGGCTCCATCACGGAATTCCAGCTTCCCGGCCCGCAGCCCACGCCTTATGCGCTCGGTATCGATCGCGACGGCATGGTGTGGTACTCGTCCGAATACATGGACGTGATCGGCCGCCTCGATCCCAATACCGGCAAGGTGGTGGAATATCCCTACCCGCGCGCGGAAAACTCCATGCGGGATTTCTTCATGGACGACCAGGGGCGCATGTGGTTCGGCTCGCCGGTCAACGACAAGGTGGGATATTTCTACGTCGCGAAGGAGTGAAGCCCAGGGAGGGCGGCAGTCGCCCCACAGCGTCATGGCCGCGCTTGTCGCGGCCATCCACGGCTTACTTGCGGCGGCTCAGCAAAGAAAGGCGTGGATGGCCGGAACAAGTCCATGACGCTGCCGCTTAATGCCAACCTCCCCTGAAACTCACTCCGCCTTGATGTTCGCTGCCTTGATGATCGGCCACCATTTCTCGATTTCAGCCTTGTGATAGGCGAGCAGCGCCTCGGGCGTCAGCTGCTCGCGCGGGAAGATGTCCTGCGCGATATCGGTGAGCCGCTTGCGGGTGAGGGGATCGGCGAGCGTATTCACGACGGCTTCGTTCAGCTTCGCGACGATGTTTTTCGGTGTGCCCTTGGGGACCCAGAAGGCGTGCCAAAACGAAAAATAGAAGCCCGGCAATCCGGCCTCATCCGTGGTCGGGATGTCGGGCGCAATTGAGAGGCGGTTCTTGGCGGTCACCGCGTAAGCCTTGAGAGTGCCGGCATTCACCTGCGACAGCGATGTAGCCGGCGTATCGAGCAGAACGTCGATCTGCCCCGCCACCAGGTCCTGCATCGAGAGGCCGGCGCTGCGATAGGGCACCATCTGGAAGCGTGTGCCGATGAGGTTCTGGAACAGGATGCCGGCAACGTGGCTCGGCGTGCCGACGCCGGAGTTGCCTTCGGAAGCCTTATCGGCATTGGCCTTCAGCCAGTTGATGAGTTCCGGGAGCGTATTCGCCGGCATGGTTTTGCGGGCAACGATGAGGAACGGCTGCGACGCGATCAGGGCGACCGGCTCGAAGTCCTGCACCAGGTCGTATTGCAGCGGATAGATCGCTCCGTTCGCCATGTTGGTGCCCCACTGGCCGATGCCGATTGTGTAGCCGTCAGGCGCTGAGCGGGCGACCCGGCCGACTCCGATCGATCCGCCGGCGCCGGTAACGTTCTCGACAATGACCGGTTGGCCGAGCGATGCGCGCATGCCCTCCGCCATGATGCGCGCAATCGTGTCGGTCGAGCCGCCGGTCGCGAGCGGCACGATCATCATGATCGGGCGTGACGGATAGGTTTGCGCCGCGGCAGGGGCGGCGCCGCCGACGATGACCGTGAACGCGGCGGCGGCAAATATCAGGTTGCGCATGTTACTCCCCGTGTTGAAGGTTTGTTCTACAGCATCCTGCCTGAGAGGGGGAGCACCCAGGGCTACCATTGTTGGAAGCAGACTATTAGCATGAGGTACAGCCGTAGGACGACCGTCGCCGCACTAAGTCGAACAGAGCCGAGGGGCTGAATGGAGAAACGAATACAAATTCGCATGGGCGGTTACGGTCCGCCGACCACGGGCTTCAGCTGTGCGCTGAGGCACATCGGTGATCGGCTGGAGGAGGAGTTCGGCGACCGCGTCGAAGTGAAGTACGTATGGAACATCATGGACCTCGGCTACCGGGCCCAGGACATCTTGTGGCTGGTCGAGCACGGACTGCTGACGCTCGGCTATCAGTCGAGCAGCTACCTGACAGACCGAGTCCCGGAACTTGGCGTCGTCGATCTCCCGTTTCTGTTCGGGACAATCGAGCGAGCCCGTGCCGCGATCGATGGTCCGCTCGGACAAATGCTGGCGCAGAAAATTGAGGAGCGCGTCGACTACCGCATTCTCGGATTTTTCGAGAACGGATTCCGGCACCTGTCCAACCGGCTGCGTCCGGTGTACACGCCGTCTGACCTGGCCGGCATGCGGATCAGGGTGCTGCCCAGCAAGGTCCAAGAGCGGACTTTCGAGCTGTTGGGCGCGGTTCCGTTGCGGATGGATCTGACGGAAGCGATCGCCATGATTGTCGGGGGGGAACTGGACGCTCAGGAAAATCCGCTATCGAACACCGTCACCTACGGGGTGCACAAGTTTCATCGTTTTCACGCGCTCACCAGCCATTTCTACATATCCCGACCGATTTTCGTGCATCGCGCGTCATTCGACTCCTGGCCCGACACTCTCAAAACTGCGATGCGTCGCGCCGCGACGGAGGCC
>Ga0209060_10003564_pt1 | contig 12900 bp, 6 predicted proteins | sample Coa_R1_8_FD_187155 | JGI IMG/M metagenome (GOLD analysis project Ga0209060, IMG submission 187155) | Surface soil microbial communities from Centralia Pennsylvania, which are recovering from an underground coalmine fire - Coalmine... | ecosystem: Environmental > Terrestrial > Soil > Unclassified...
TCCCTATATCCCGGATTTCGCCGAGGCCGGCGCCGACATCATGACCGTCCATCCCGAGGCCGGCGCCCATCTCGACCGCAGCCTTCAGCTCATCAAGTCCCTGGGCAAGAAGGCGGGCGTCGCCCTCAACCCGGCGACGCCGGTTGCCGCCCTCGACTATGTCTGGGACGTGATCGACCTCGTGCTAGTCATGAGCGTCAGCCCGGGCTTCGGCGGCCAGAAATTCATCGAGTCCCAAACCGGGAAGATCGCCGAGCTTCGCAAGCGCATCGATGCCCTTGGGCGGACCATCGACCTGGAGGTCGACGGCGGCATCAATGCCGAGACCGCCGCACGCGCCGTTGCCGCGGGCGCCGATGTCCTGGTGGCCGGCACGGCCAGCTTCGCGGGCGGGCCCGGGGCCTACGCCGAGAATATCCGGCGCCTGCGCCGGGAGGGTTGATGAAGCGCGCCCGGCCGCGGCGCTTCCGTCGCCTGATGGAGCTGCCACCGGACTTGGCGCGCGGGCGGGTGGTCTATGCCCTTTGCCGCCCGATCTACCGCAGTCCGCTGGCGGGATTGCTGCTTCGCCGAGGGGGCGAGGCCGCGATCCAGCCGGTCGGGGCCGACGCCTGGCCAGGCTCGCCGGAGCGCGGCCGCGAGATCGCCCAGGGCCTGTTCCGGCTCGCGGGCCAGGAGATCCGCGAGCCGGTCCCCCTGGGCCGGCCGGTCGGGGCCGAGAAGGAATGGCGCGCCGCCTTCAACGGCTTCGCCTGGCTCGGCGACCTGATGGCGCTGGGGCCCGCCGCCGCTCCGGTCGCCCGCGCCTTCGTGCAGCGCTGGATCGAGGAGAACCAGCACTTCGAGGCGCTGGCCTGGCGGCCCGATGTGACGGGCCGCAGGCTCGCTTCCTGGCTCGGCGAGCCGGCGGTTCTCGATGCCGGCGAGGATCCGGCCGCGGCCAGGCGCCTGCAGGACTCCGTCGGGCAACAGGCGCGCCACCTGGCCCAGGTCCTGCCGGCCGGGCTCTGCGGCGAAAGGCTTCTGGCGGCGGTGAAGGGGCTCGTCTACGCCGGCCTGGCGCTCGGCGGCAGCGAGGGTTTGCTCCAGGCCGGGCTGAAGCAGCTGAACCTTGCCCTGCCGCGCCAGCTGTTTTCCGATGGCGGCCATAGGGAGCGCAGCCCTGCGGTTCAGCTCGCGGTATTGCGGGATCTCGTGGACATCCGCGCCGCGCTCGAGGCGGCCGGGCGCGAGCCGCCGGTGGATCTGGCGGCTGCCATCGCCGCCATGGCGCCGGCGTTGCGCATGTTCCAATCGGCGGACGGCGGGCTCGCCCTCTTCAACGACAGCGATGAAGGGCCGGCGGGGGCCGTCGACCTGGCGCTACTGCGGGCCGATGCCAAGGCGCCGGCCTTGGCCAGCGCGCCCCAATCGGGCTTCGAGCGCCTGGCCGCGGGTGCTTCCGTCCTGCTGGTGGATGCCGGACGGCCGGCCGCGCCGGGATTCGATTCCCATGCCCATGCCGGCACCCTCAGCTTCGAGTTCAGTCACGGCCGCGAGCGGCTGATCGTCAATTGCGGCGCCCAGCCGGGCGGCGGCGAATGGCGCCTCGCCCAACGCTCGACCGCCGCCCATTCGACCCTCAGCGTGGACGACACCAACAGCAGCCTGCTGCTGGAGGGCGGCGAAGGGGTTGCGTTGCGTCCGGCGAACGTGCCGGTCACGCGCGAAGAGGCCGAGGGCAATGCCTGGCTCGACCTCAGCCACGATGGCTACCGGCCGCGCTTCGGCCTCACCCATTACCGACGCCTCTATCTCTCCGCCGACGGGATGGACCTGCGCGGCCAGGATCGGCTGGAGCCGGCTGGCGGCAGGCGCATCAGCGCCGGGCGGTTCGCGCTACGCTTCCATCTCCATCCCGACGTTCATGCGAGCCTGGCCTTGGACGGGCAGGCGGTTCTCCTGCGCCTGGCGCGAGGCGGCGGCTTTCGTCTGCGCGTCGCCGGCGGCGAGGTGACACTGGCTGAGAGCGTCTATCTCGGCCGGCCGGGAGAACGAAGGCGCTGCCAGCAGGTGGCGGTGACCGGCGAGATCCAGGCGACGGGCGCCGAGGTCAAATGGTCGCTGACCAAGGAGAGCCGGAAAAGGTAGGCGCTACAGCTGCCACCGGCTGCGGCCGGCGGGAAGACGCTTGTCCCGCCAGATGCCTTTGATGTCGGCGATGAGCCCGCCCGGCTTCACCAACCGTTCGAAGTCGGCCTCGGCCAGCGCGCAGTACTCGTCATGGGCGACGGCGCCGACCAGGCAATCGAAACCGAGCGCGTCGCCCCGGCCGAGGTCGAGACCGTATTCAGCCTTGGCTTCTGTCGGATCGGCCCGGGGATCGCGCACTTCGACCGTGTGGCCCGCGTCTTCGAGCCCGCGCACCAGGTCGATCACTTTCGAATTGCGCAGATCGGGCACGTTTTCCTTGAAGGTGAGGCCAAGGACCAGGCTCCGGGGCCGGGGGCCGAGCCCGGCGGCCGTGGCCGCGGCGGCGATGCGCCGGGTGAGCTCCTGGGCCATGGCGTCGTTGATGCGCCGGCCGGCCAGGATCACATCCGCCTTGTGGCCGAGCTTGCGGGCGCAATGGGCGAGGTAGAAGGGATCGACGCCGATGCAATGGCCGCCTACCAGGCCGGGCCGGAAGTCGAGGAAATTCCATTTGCTGCGCGCCGCCTCGAGCACGTCGTAGGTCGACAGCCCGAGATCGGAAAAGATCGTCGCCACCTCGTTGATGAAGGCGATATTGATGTCGCGCTGGGCGTTCTCGATCACCTTGGCCGCCTCGGCAGTCTTGATGTCGGGCGCGCGATGGACGCCGGCCTGGGTGATGCAGCCGTACACCGCCGCGAGGCGCTCGGTCACTTCGGGCGTGGCGCCGGCGACGACCTTGACGATGTTGCCGATACGGTGCTTGCGATCGCCGGGATTGATGCGCTCGGGTGAATAGCCGAGCAGGAAGTCCTTGCCAACTTTGCCGCCCGAGACCCGCTCGATGGCGGGCCCGCAGACATCCTCGGTGACGCCCGGATAGACCGTGCTCTCGAACACGACGACGGGTTGCTGAGGATCGGATGGTTTGCGCTGTTGCAGGGCCCGGCCGATGGTTTCGCAGGCGCCCAGCAGCGGCCGCAGGTCGGGCTCATTGGCCGCGTCGACCGGGGTGGGCGCGGTGGCGATGTAGATGTCCTGCCCGGGAAGCACCTCAGGATCGCTGCTGAGGGCGAGGCCGGCGAGGCCGGAGAGTTCGGCGCTGTCCACCTCGCCCGTGCGATCCTCGCCGGCCCGGAGCTCGGCGATCCGCCGGGCATTGATATCGTAGCCGGTGATCCTGCCCGCGCCGCTACGGGCCAGCGCCACGGCAAGCGGCAGGCCGACATAGCCTAGGCCGATGACGGCAATCCGGTCGTTTCCGGCCGGCTTGGAGGCGGCGGACATGAGAAGGGTGCCTGAGGTTGCTGGCCAGGACTCTAGGCCCTCTTTCCTCCAGGCCGAAGGCGATGTCAACCAGGGGCGATCGACGGTATAAGCCGGACATGGGGTCTTTCAGCCTTGCCCTGCTGTTTCTTGCCTGCCTGGCGGCGAGCCTTGCCCTTTGCGGCCTCGTCCGGCGCTGGCTGCTCGCCCGGGGAATCCTCGACAAGCCGAACGAGCGCAGCAGCCATCGGACACCGACGCCGAGGGGCGGCGGCATCGCGCTGCTCGCCGTGCTGCTGCCGGCCTGGGGAGCGATCGAGCCGGACCTGCTGCCGATCCTGGCTCTTGCGCTCGCGCTCGCCTGTGTCGGCTGGTGGGACGACCTGAAGGGCCTGGCGCCCTGGCCGAGGCTCGCGGCCCAGGTCCTCGCCGTCGGCCTCGGGCTTTGGCATCTGGCGCCGGTGACCGGGGGTTTGCTTCCGCCGGCCCTCGACTACGGGTTGGCCGGTCTCGCCTGGCTCTGGTTCATCAACCTGTTCAACTTCATGGACGGCATCGACGGCATCGCGGGCGTGGAGAGCCTCTCCATCGCTCTTGGCCTCACCGTGGTCGCGCGCTGCTTCGGCGGCTTCGGGGATCTGGGCGCGCTCGCCATTGCGCTCGCCGGCGCATCCGTCGGGTTCCTGTCCTGGAACTGGCACCCGGCCAAGCTCTTCCTAGGCGACGTGGGCTCCCAGGCGCTGGGATTCCTGATCGGATTCCTGCTTCTGCGCACGGCCGGGGAAGGCGCCTGGGCGGCGGCGCTGATCCTGCCCCTGTTCTATCTCGTCGATGCGACCTGGACGCTCGCCAGGCGCACGGCCGCCGGCGAGAATATCTTCGCCGCCCATGCCCAGCACATTTACCAACGTGCCATTCGCGCCGGCATGAGCCACGACCAGGTGGCACGCGCCGTGCTCATCGCCAATCTCGCCCTCATCGCCTTCGCCGTCGGGGCCGAGCTCGGCGAGCGGGTGGTGGCGCTGGCCGGCGGCGGGCTCACGGTCCTGGTGCTGATCCGCCGTCTCCTCACTCCCCAGGAGCCCGAGGCGAGCGGCGCGGATTGAGCCCCCGCGGGGCGCTTGCTATGGTCGCCTCGCGCCATGGCAGTGTCCCCCATCCTCGAACGGCTGCGTCTCGGACCGCAAGCGAGCGTGGCGCTTGCCCATGACGTGTTCATGGCGGCGATTTCCTTCCCGCTGTCGATCTGGCTCCGGATCGGCATCATTCCCTTCGACGAACCGTTCCTGCGTTACGGCATCTGGGTCTTCGCCGGCGAATCGGCCGTGGTGTTCCTGTTCTCCGGCCTCTACCGCGGCGTCTGGCGGTATGCCTCGCTGCCGGACCTGCTCATGATCGCGCGCGCCGTCAGCATCGCCGTGCTCGTCTTCCTTGCCATCCTGTTCCTTTCCAACCGGCTCGCCGGCTATCCCCGCTCGACCCTGCTGATCAACTGGTTCGTGCTGGTCTTTCTGCTGGGCGCCCCGCGCATCGCCTATCGCCTGTTCCACGACGGAAACCTGCGCCATGTCATGGAGCGCGGGAATCCCCTGGCCGTTCCGGTGCTGCTGGTGGGGGCGGGGGATTCGGCCGAAAGCTTCATCCGCGCCATGCGCCGCACCATCGCGCCCTTCACCGTGCTCGGCATTCTCGACCGGCCGGGCGGCCGGGCCGGACGGCAGATCCAGGGCGTGCCGGTTCTGGCCGAGGTGGGCAAGGCCGCCGAGACCGTCGACCGGCTCGCCGCCACCGGCCGCCGGCCCCAGCGCTTCATGCTCGCCGACGAGCGCATCGACCGCGACCAGCTGAGAGGCCTGCTCGCGGTCGCCGAGGCCAAGGGCATGACCTTCGCCCGCTTGCCGAGACTGACCGAGCTTCGCCAGACGGACGCCGAAGGCATGGCGACGGCGGACAGGCCGTTGCCCGTGGCGGTCGAGGATCTCCTGGGCCGACCGCGTCAGGTCCTCGACCCGCAGCCCATGCGTTCGCTCATCGGCGGCCGGCGCGTGCTGGTGACCGGCGCCGGGGGGTCAATCGGCGGCGAACTCGCGCGCCAGATCGCGGCCTGCGGCCCGGCCCGGCTCATCCTGTTCGACCATTCGGAATATCTGCTTTACCGGATCGACCGCGAGATTTGCGATCTCGCCCCCGATCTGCCCCGCGCTGCGCTGCTGGGGGACGTGCGCGACCGCGCCCGCGTCGAGGCCGTCCTCGCCGAGACGAGGCCGGAGCTGGTCTTCCATGCTGCGGCCTTGAAGCATGTGCCGCTGGCCGAGGCCAACGCGGTGGAGGCGGTGCGCACCAACGTCGAAGGCACGCGTGTCCTCGCCGAGGCCTGCCTCGCCGGCGGCGTCTGGCAGATGCTGCTGATATCCACCGACAAGGCGGTGGAACCGGCGAGCATCATGGGGGCGGGAAAACGGGTCGCGGAACTCATCTGCCAGGCCCTCGACCGGCGCGCCGCCGCGGAAGGGCGAGGCTGCCGTTTCGCCGTGGTGCGCTTCGGCAATGTGCTGGGCTCGGCCGGGTCCGTCGTGCCGCTGTTCCAGCAGCAGCTGGCGGCAGGCGGCCCCCTCACGGTCACCGATCCCGAGATGACCCGGTATTTCATGACCACCCGGGAAGCGGTGGAACTGGTGCTCCAGGCGGCGGCGCTGGCCTGGACGAATCCGCGGCCGGCGGCGCTCTTCATGCTCGACATGGGCGAGCCGGTGCGCATCCTCGACCTCGCCCGCCAGATGATCCGCCTTGCCGGCCGGCAGCCCGGCGAAGACGTTGCCATCGTCGTCACGGGCAAGCGGCCCGGCGAGAAGCTTCATGAGCGCCTCTATCGCGCGGCGGAGAAGCCGGTCGCCACGAGCGTGCCGGGCCTATTGGCCATCGAGGGCGAGGCGCCGGCCTGGCCAGCGCTTCTGCCGGATCTGGAGCGGCTTGCGGCGGCAGAGACCGAAGGCCATGTCGACGTCCTGCGCCGGGCGCTCACGCGCCTGGTTCCCGACTATCGCCCGGGGGACCAGACGGCCGTTGCCGAGCTCTCTCTCCTTGCGGCCCGCCCATGAGCGATCTTCCCATCCGCCGCGCCCTGCTTTCGGTCTTCGACAAGGCCGGGCTGATCGAACTCGCCCGTTTCCTCGCGAGGCAGGGCGTCGAGCTCGTCTCGACCGGCGGCACTGCCAAGGCGCTGTCCGAGGCAGGGCTCGCCGTGACGGAAGTCTCCCAGGTGACCGGCTTCCCGGAAATCATGGACGGACGGGTCAAGACCTTGCATCCGGCGATCCATGGCGGGCTGCTCGGCCGGCGCGACGACAGCGACCATCTGGCCGCCATGGAGCGCCACGCCATCCGGCCCATCGATCTCTTGGTGTCCAACCTCTATCCCTTCGAGGCGGCGGTCGCCGCCGGGAAGCCCGAGGTGGATTGCATCGAGAACATCGATGTCGGCGGCCCGGCGATGATTCGGGCCGCGGCCAAGAACCACGCGTTCGTCGCCGTCCTCACCTCGCCCGACGACTACGCCGCCGTCATCGCCGAGATGCTGGCCAAGAACGGCGCCTTGAGCCTGGACCTCCGCCGGCGGCTGGCGGGCGCAGCCTTCGCACGGACCGCCGCCTATGACGCCGCCATCGCCAGCTGGATGAATCGGGCCGAGCTGCTGCCGGCAAGGCTGGTTCTGTCCGGCGAGCGCCGCCAAGCCCTGCGCTACGGCGAAAATCCCCATCAGCAGGCCGCCTTCTATGTCGGCGGCGAGCGCCGGCCGGGGGTCGCTTCGGCCCGCCAGCTTCAGGGCAAGGAGCTGAGCTTCAACAATCTCAACGACACCGATGCGGCCTATGAGCTGGTGGCCGAGTTCGAACGGCCGGCGGTGGTCATCGTCAAGCACGCCAATCCTTGCGGCGTGGCCATGGCCGAGGATCTGGCCAATGCCTATCGCTTGGCGCTGGCCTGCGATCCCGTCAGCGCCTTCGGCGGCATCGTCGCCGTCAACCGGCCCCTCGACGGGCCGACCGCTGCCCTGATCGCCGAACTGTTTGCCGAGGTGGTGATCGCGCCGGCCTTCGAGCCGCCCGCACTGGCCGCGCTTTCGGCCAAGAAGAATTTGCGCCTTCTGGAGGCGGGCGCGCTGCCCGATCCGCTGGCGCCGGGCCTCTTGATCCGCAGCCTCGCCGGCGGCTTCCTCGTCCAGAGCCGCGATTCGGGCCGGGTGGTCCCTGCTGACCTGAAGGTCGTGACCAAACGCAAACCCAGCCCGGCCGAGATCGCCGACCTGCTGTTCGCCTTCACGGTTGCCAAGCATGTCAAGTCGAACGCCATCGTTTACGCCAAGGGCGGAGCCACTGTCGGCATCGGCGCCGGGCAGATGAGCCGGGTCGATTCCTCCCGCATCGCCGCCTGGAAGGCCCGCGAGGCGGCCGAGGCCGCCGGGGAGAAGGAAAGCCGCGCCAAGGGATCGGTGGTCGCCTCGGATGCCTTCTTCCCCTTCGCCGACGGGCTTCTCGCTGCGGCCGAGGCGGGCGCCACGGCGGTGATCCAGCCGGGCGGATCCTTGCGCGACGGCGAAGTGATCGCTGCCGCCGACGGGCGGGATCTCGCCATGGTCTTCACCGGCATGCGCCATTTCCGCCATTGAGGATCGCGCTGTCGCGCCGCTAATCTAGCCGTCGTCCGGCGCTGCCGACCCAAAGGCCTGCCCGGCGCATGCAATGGGGAGGAACAAATGATGCGTCATCAGGCCGGCCAGCTGCCTCTCGGTTCGTTGCCGGGTACGCGCTATCCCGACCCGCGGATCGAGAAGCTGGATAAGCGCTTTCCCAGGCAAGGCAATGCCGGAATCGAACGCATTGCCACGGGCTTCCGCTGGTGCGAAGGGCCGGTCTATTTCCGCGACGGCGGCTTCCTGTTGTGGAGCGACATCCCCAACAACCGGATGATGCGCTGGCTGGAAGAAGACGGCCATGTCAGCATCTTCCGTTCGCCCTCGAACTACTCCAACGGCAACACCCGCGACCGGCAGGGCCGGCTCGTCACCTGCGAGCATGATTCCCGCCGGGTGACCCGCACCGAGCATGACGGGCGGATCACCGTGCTAATGGACCGTTTCAACGGCAAGAAGCTGAACGCGCCGAATGATGCGGTCGTCGCCAGCGACGGTTCCGTGTGGTTTACCGATCCCGGTTACGGCATCGACGGCGAATACGAGGGCCATGCGGACAAGTTCGAGCTTGGCGCCAACGTCTACCGGATCGATCCGAAGAGCGGCAAGGCAACCGTCATGGTGGACGACTTCACCCGCCCGAACGGGCTTGCCTTCTCGCCCGACGAGAAGCGGCTCTACGTCGTCGACACCGGCATCACCCATGGCGGACCATCCCATATCCGCGTCTTCGACGTGGTCGGGGGCAAGCTCAAGAACAGCCGCGTCTTCGCCGAGGACTTCGCGCCCGGCTTCACCGACGGCATGCGGGTGGACATGCGCGGCAATGTCTGGTGCAGCATGGGCTGGGCCGATCCCGAGGAAGACGGCGTGCGCTGCTACGCGCCCGACGGCGACCTCATCGGCAAGGTGCATCTGCCGGAAACTTGCGCCAACCTCTGCTTCGGCGGCCAGAAGCGCAACCGCGTGTTCGTCTGCGGCAGCACCTCGATCTACGCCTTCTATCTCGACGTCCAGGGCTGCCAGCTGCCGTAAGCGGCTTCAGCCGCCGGCCAGGCCGCGCAGTTCCCGGTTGGCAACGGCGAGCTTGGCGAGGTCGAGGCCGCCGTGCTGGCGCAGGTCGGCGATCAGGGCCTCGACCCGTTGGACCGGCTGCGGGCGGATCGCGACCCATTCCTCGATGCCCCCGCCATTGTCCTGGCGCAGCACGCTGGCCGCCACGTCGCGCTGGTGGGCGTAGAGGTCTTCCACGATGGCGGCCACGGCGAGCCGGTCCCAGTGGGTGTCGAGATTGACCGCGCTCGAGGCCGTGCGCAGCCAGTCGAGATGGAAGCGCCGGCCGACGGTGAAATAGACGCTGGCCACTTCGCTGACCCCGCGCCCCACTTGCCGCGCGAGCCGGACGATGTCGGGGCCGGGCTCCAGGAAATCGAGACCGGCGACGCGCCCGGCCAGTTCCAGCGGGACGCCGCGCTTGGCGAGCTGGTCGGCGCGCTCGGTGAGCGCCTTGCGGGCGCCCTCGGAGATCATGGTCTTGATCCCGCCGGCGAGCTCGGCCAGGCCCGGTTCCAGTGCCGCGATATTGTCGGCAATGACGAGGGGTGCGGAAAGGTTGCGCAGGCACCAGAGCGTGCCGCTCTCGCCGAGGCGAAGGGTCGCCTCCAGCATCTCGTACTGGCAGGCCGCCGGCACCTGGTTGTCGAGCGCCTGAATCTCGGCCCAAAGCCGGCGAAGATCGAAGGCGCCCCGGCAGATGGCGTAGCCCCGGGCGATATCGGACGCCGGCAGGCCGGTTTTTTCCTTCATCACATGGACGAAGGTCGGGCCCATGCGATTGACGATGCTGTTGGTCACCACCGTGGCGATGATTTCTCGGCGCAGGCGGTGCCGGCGGATCGCCTCACCCGAGCGCTCGCGCATGACCGCCGGGAAGTAGTTCACCAGATCCTCCTCGAGCTGAGGATCGTCGGGCAGGTCGCCGGGCAATAGTTCCTCGTAGAGCGTCATCTTGGCGTAGGCGAGCAGCACCGAGAGCTCGGGCCGGGTCAGGCCCTGGCGGTGGGCGAGGCGGGCGCGGATCGTCTCGTCGTCGGGCAGGAATTCGATGGCCCGGTCGAGCAGGCCCGCGCGCTCCAGCGCCCGCATGCAGCGGCCCTGCCGGTCGATGTCGAACCAGCCGCGCTGTACCTGGACCGAGATCGCCTGGGTCTGGAGGTAGTTGTCCCTCAGCACCAGCCGCGCCACGTCCTCGGTCATTTCCTGGAGCAGGCGGTCGCGCTGCTTGGTCGTCATGTCGCCGGCCGCGACCATGTCGTTGAGGGCGATCTTGATGTTGACCTCGTGGTCCGAGGTGTCGACGCCGGCGGAATTGTCGATGGCGTCGGTGTTGATCCGCCGGCCGACCATGGCCGCTTCGATCCGTCCGCGCTGGGTGAAGCCAAGATTGGCTCCTTCGCCCACCACCTTGCAGCGCAGGTCCCGGGCGTCGACGCGCAGCGCGTCGTTGGCCCGGTCGCCGGCCTCGACGTTGCTCTCGTCATGGGCCTTGATGTAGGTGCCGATGCCGCCCATCCAGAGCAGATCGACCTCGGCCATCAGCAGGATTCGGATCAGCTCGGCGGGTGCCAGCGCCTCCTTGTCGATGGCGAAGCGCCGGCGCGCCTCGGGCGAGAGGCGGATCGACTTGGCCTTGCGTTCGTACACCCCGCCGCCCGGCGAGAGGGCCCTGGTGTCGTAGTCGTTCCAGCCGGACCGGGGCAGGTCGAACAGGCGCCGGCGCTCGGCCAGCGAGACCGCCGGCTCGGGATCGGGGTCGATGAAGATGTGCTGGTGATTGAAGGCGGCGACGAGCCGGATCTGGGGCGACAGCAGCATGGCGTTGCCGAAGACGTCGCCCGACATGTCGCCGACGCCGACCACGCTGAAGGGGTCCTTCCGGATGTCGGCGCCGACCTCGCGGAAATGGCGCATGACCGATTCCCAGGCGCCCCGCGCGGTGATGCCCATCTTCTTGTGGTCGTAGCCGGCGGTGCCGCCCGAGGCGAAGGCGTCGCCGAGCCAGAAGCCGTAGTCGATGGAGATCCCGTTGGCGATGTCGGAAAACGTGGCGGTGCCCTTGTCGGCGGCGACCACGAGATAGGGATCGTCCTCGTCGCGCCGCACCGTGTCGGCCGGCGGCTGGATCTTGCCCAGCACCAGGTTGTCGGTGATGTCGAGCAGGCCGCGCATCATGATCTTGTAGCACTCGACCACCTCGGCCATCACGGCATCGCGCCCGCCGGCGGCCGGCGGCCGCTTGACCACGAAGCCGCCCTTGGAGCCGACCGGCACGATGACGGCATTCTTCACCATCTGGGCCTTCATCAGGCCCAGGATCTCGGTGCGGAAATCCTCGCGCCGGTCGGACCAGCGGATGCCGCCGCGGGCGACCCGCCCGCCGCGCAGGTGCACCGCTTCCACCCGGTGGGAGTAGACCCAGATCTCCACCAGCGGGCGGGGCAGCGGCAGCTCCTCCACCGCGCGGGAATCGAGCTTGAAGGAGAGATAGGGCTTGCCGCGCTGGAAGTAGTTGGTGCGCAGCGTCGCCAAAATGACGTTCAGGAACCGGCGCAGGATCCGGTCCTCATCGAGATTGGCCACGCCGTCGAGGGAATGGAGGATCTCCTGCTCGATCCGCTTGCTGCGCTCGACCGCATGGGCCTGCCGGGCGGGATGGAACTGGCTGCGGAAGAGGCGCACCAGGAGCCGCGCGATGGCGGGGTTCTTCGCCAGGGCCTCTTCCATGTAGATCTGGCTGAAGGCGATCCCGACCTGGCGCAGGTATTTGGCATAGGCCCGCAGCACCGAGGCCTCGCGCCAGTCGAGCTCGGCGCGCAGCACCAGCTTGTTGAACCCGTCATCCTCCAGCTCGCCGGTCACGACCAGGGCGAAGGCCTCGTGGAACACGTCCCTGACCTTGGCCAGCTCGACCTCGCTGCCGTCGGCGGTCTCGAGGCGAAAATCCTGCAGCCAGACGGTGGCCGGCGGGTCCATGGGCTGAAGCTGGAAGGGCACCTCGGAAAGGACGCGAAGCCCCATATGCTCCAGGGTCGGAAGGGCGTCCGAGAGGGTGATCTGGCTGCCGGCGGCGTAGAGGCGAAGGCGCAGCTCGTTGCCGGGGGATTCGATCGGCCGGTAGAGATTGATGGCAAGCCTTCCGCCTTGCAGGGCCTCCTCGGCCCGCTCGATGTCGTGGATCGCGGTTCCGGCATCGAAGCGCTCGCGGTAGCCCAAGGGAAAAGCGTTGGCATAGCGGCGCAGCATGGCGAGACCCTTCTCTTCGCCACGGGCTTCCACCAGCGCCTCCTGGAGCCGGTCGGTCCAGCTGCGCCCGGCTTCCACCAGCCGCGCCTCCAGATCGGCGAGGTCTACTTCGGGAATCGCGCCCGGCGTGGTCTCTATGACGATGTGCAGGCGGGCGAGGTTGTCGTCGGTCACCTGGGTATGGAAGGCGGCGATCTTGCCGCCATGGGCCTTGGCCAGAAGGTCCTGGATGCGAAGCCGGAGCTCGGTGGTGAGCCGGTCCTTGGGCAGGAAGACGAGGCAGGACACGAAACGCTCGAAGGGGTCGCGCCGGGTGAAAAGAGCGATGCGCTGGCGTTCCTGCAGACGGAGCACGCCGAGCGCGGTTTCATAAAGCTCGTCGGCCGACATCTGGAACAGCTCGTCGCGCGGAAAACCGTCCAGGATGTGGAGCAGGGCCTTGCCGTCATGGCTCGCCGGGTCGAAGCCCG
>Ga0209060_10003567_pt1 | contig 12892 bp, 8 predicted proteins | sample Coa_R1_8_FD_187155 | JGI IMG/M metagenome (GOLD analysis project Ga0209060, IMG submission 187155) | Surface soil microbial communities from Centralia Pennsylvania, which are recovering from an underground coalmine fire - Coalmine... | ecosystem: Environmental > Terrestrial > Soil > Unclassified...
TAGAACAGACCTTGATGATCGCCGGCGCGACACCCAACTGGTTTAGCGCCGCAAACGCCCCCACCACCAGGATCGCCACCGACGCGCCGTTCGCCACCCACCGGCCATAATTAAGGCGGCTCAGGCTCGCGGCGAGGACATCTTTTACCGCCGACGCAATCGCCGCCGAAATCACCACGATCACCGCCGCCACGAACACATTGGGGATGAACGCGATCATCCGCGTCAGCAGGTCACTGATCGGGTTTGGCCCGAAGACGCCGAACGCCAGTTGCAGCACAAACAGAAACAGCCCCCAGAAGACCAGCGTTCCCACCACATCGCTCAGTTCATAGCCGGACTTGGACAGCGCGGCCTTCAGCCCCCCTCGATCCGCGGCTTTGTCCAAGCCCATCCGCTGCAACCCCTTCACCAGCACCGCACGGATTGCCTTCACCACAAAACAACCGGCCACCAGAATCACCAGAAACAGCAGGAAATTGGGCAGGAACATCAGTGTGTTCGCCCAGGCCTGCTGCGCTCCGTTCATATAAGGATACCCCATGATCATATCTCCCATATCCCTGTTTCGGAGGCTCCTGCGTCCATTCCAGGACGTCGCCTGCCGAAATCCCAGCGGCGGACATGCCGCCATGTCCAACAGGACGGCAGGAAGGGAGATCTTGTTCCCGAGCAAAGAGATTCACGTCTGCCAGTCTCCATGAAGAGCAAATGCAGCCCAGAAGTAGGGATGGCTCCACTTCGGATGCTTTCTCAATGCCGCCATCCCGCGCTGCAATGCCGCATCCTTACTGCAACCCTCCGACAACGCGGCATAAAACGCCTGCATGAATTCGGAAGTGCTCGCATCGTGGATCTCCCACAGGCTCACCACCACACTCTTTGCTCCCGCATACTGGAATGCCCGCGTCAATCCTACCAAGCCCTCCCCGCGCACCTCCTGACCTAATCCTGTCTCACAGGCAGAGAGAACCACCAACTCCGCCTCCAGCTTCATCTGCTCCATCACCTCCCATGCCTGAAGCAACCCGTTATCCCCTTCCACTGCCTGCTCTCCCAATGCCTCCGGCTGCGAGAGCACCAGAGCGGAACTGAGGGGAAAACGGTGATCCAGCCAGCCATGACAGGCGAAGTGGACGATGCCCGCTTGAGCGCACTCCTGCTTAACGATGGTCTTGGTGGCCTGGGCTCCCAGGTGCAGAGAGGCTTGTTCTCCGAAGAGGGCTCCGATGCCCTCCACCTCCTGACGGCTGAAGGGGAGAGGCGTCAGGCTCAGCCCTCGGCTCTGCAGCGCCTCCCGCTCGGGATTGGCGGAGCGCGCCTCAGCGAGGGGCGCAAGGTTGGTCAGAGGAGGATAGAGGGGATCTCCCAGAGCGAGCAGGCGTTTGCCCGTTTGCAGCAGAGATGAGATGCCTGCACCGATCCGCTCGGAGAGGGAGGGAGTGTCCTGCTGGGGTCGTCGTTGTTGTTTGTCGTGGCGTGTCTGAGCATAGACGGTGAGGGAGACGGTCTGATGGAGGGGTATCTCCTCCGCGAGGTAGCGAGGTTTGCGGGCGTTGTTGGTGACGAGGCAGGTGAAGGGGAGCACTTGCAGCGGACCTTCCGGACATAAGAGCAGACGTTTGGCCTTCTTGATGGAGGCTTTGGCAGGAGCCAGGAGGGTGGTGTAGAGACTACGCGCCTGGGAGAGGGCATTCTGAAGCGTGTTTTCGAGGAGGCGAACGTCGAGGGCTTTGCGGAAGGCTGCAACCTGTTGAGCCAGCTCCTCGTGTCCGATGGGGAGGCGGTGAAGATCGCAGCGGTCATGGGTGACGGCGAAGAGGAAGGTCTCTTGTTCGTCGGTCTGGTAGACGAGGGCGAGGGTTCCAGGATCGAGGGCGGTTTGAGCGCCCTGCAGGTCGAGGGGTTGGGGATATTGGAGGGAGGCGAAGCGAGGGGAGGCGGCTCGGATCTGAGCGGTCAATTGCTGTTGTTGGATCTCCAGATCCTGGAGATACGCCTGAAGGTTTTGAACCTGAGCGGTATCTGCATCGGCGTTGAGCGTGGCGAGCGCCGTATAGGTCTGTCCTCGTTGTTGGTCCAGCGCTTGTTGTTTTTGGAGCAGTTCCGTAGGAGCATCCAAGGTGAAGTTGAGGCGGCGTTCCACGAGCATCTCGACGAAGCTCCTAGCCCGTGCACGCTCAACGACGGCGAAGGCTTCCGCTAGATTCTTCAGATGGAGATAGGTCTGGAGGAGACCAAGGTACTTCTGGATGTGTTCGGCCAACAGGAAGGAGCGTGCTTCAATAGAAGGGATCTGATAGCGCTGGCTCTCCAAAATAGCCACGGCGCGCAGATGCAGCGGGAGGGCCTGAGCAAACTTGTGTCTCTTTTGCAATATCGCCGCAAGGCTGTGGAGACAGGATGAGGTGCGGACGGAGTTGGGAGAGAGACGCTCCCAGACCGCCAGGGCACGGCGATAGTAGTCCTCTGCTGCGGCGAGATCGCCGCGCTTGCCAGCCGCATCCCCCAGATTATGGAGGGGATGCGCGACATGGGTCGTGTTGGGGGTAAGGTGTTCATGGATGGCGAGCGCCCTATGCAAGTAAGCTTCGGCCTTTGTAACTTCGCCACGACGCAGGGCTATAGAGCCCAGCATCTCCAGGCTATTGGCTGCTTTTGTCGAGTTGGGAGCAAGCCGTTCACGGATCTCCAGAGCCCGTTGTTGGTACTCCTCACCTAGCGCCAGCTCATCCCTTTGGAAGGCCACAAAGCTGAGGCTGTGCAGGCAACCCGCTACATACAGAGAATCCGGAGCGAAGCGTTGATAGAGTGGCAGCGCACGGCGATGGTATTTCTCGGCCTTAGCATAATCGCCGCGTTGCGCGGCGATTATGCCCAATCCATGAATGCAAAATGCTGTGTGCGTCGAATCGGGCATAAGAGCTTCCCAGATCGCCAGAGAACGATGATAGTAGTCCTCCGCGAGCAATAGATCCCCACGATCACAGGCCACATTCCCTATATGGTGCAGACTCCTGGCAACCTCCGGCGAATTGGGAGCAAGCCGCTCGCGGATCTCCAGAGCAGGACGAAAATAGCTCTCTGCAAGCGACATATCGCCACCATGATACGCGATAAGCCCCATATTGTTGAGAGTATTCGCCAACTCCAACGAATCGGGCGCAAGCCGTTCGCGGATCTCCAGAGCACGATGATAGTAATCCAGCGCCAGCGATGGATTCCTGCGATCATAGGCGATGCGCCCCAGATTATGTAAACTGGCTGCCAGCCACAGTGCATAACCGCTGCTCTCAGCAAAGGCCAACGCGGCCAGGTAGCGCTCGCATGCCTGCTCGTAGGCTTGCTGCTTTTCCAAGTAGTTGCCTAAAGCCATGGCACAGCAATACCGAACCGCGCTATCGGCGCTCTCCAACAGGGGTTCCGTACGCGCATACGCACCCTGTGCCAATGCCCAGGCTTTTTGCTCCTCATAGATCTTGCCGATTCGCATCCAGAACCAGGCGGATACCGTTGGATCCTGGGCTCTCTCCGCAGCCTCCATCCAGGGTGAAAGGGTCTCTTCCACAACGCCTGAGGCGCGTCGTTCTTGACCTGCCCGGTAGAGCGACAGCACCTCTATTGGCAACTCTGGGCGTACTTCACCCCCCAGGTCGCCCGCAGGAACCGGGAGCGTTCGCACCTCTTCCCCCTTGCGGCAGAGGTGCAGAGCGTGGTTAAGTGTTCGATCCGCATTTTCCGAGAGGGCCTGGAACTGAGCAGGCGAGGAAAGCAGATGGCCGTCGTAAGCCAGCAGTTGATCTCCCGCGCGCAGCCCGACTTGCGCCCCAGGGCCATCTGCGGTCAGGGCTTCGACAATCAACATGTGCCATTCCTCCTATAGAGAAGACAGGGGTGGGGCCAACATTATGCGCAGATGCTGATGCATTTTCAGGACCTGGGGGTGAGTGGGGTTCAGCGAGAGAAGGCGCTCCGCTTGAGAGAGAGCCTCCTCGTAGAGGCCATATCGCTCGTACAAGCAGGCAAGCGCCAGCGCGGAGGCCTCCAGCGTACGCTCTTCCTGCGCAACCTCCTGTTGGGCTGCCGAGGTTAGGAGGACAAATCCCGCAAAGGGAGAGGGACGCTCCTCCTTTCCGACCCGTGCCTTAACATACCACAAATACGCTTTGCCCGGTTCCAGAGAGAGCGTGGAGGGAAGAGGCATGGCGTTCTCCATATTCGCCATGCCCTGCCAGAGCAGGGTTCGTTCGCCCTGCTTATCGAGCGTAGCGATTACCATTTGATAGGCGTTCGCCCCTTGCACAGGTGTCCATTGAAAAATAGGAGCGGCGGAGCGAATGGCAGTAGAGGCGGGGGAGAGTGGGATCGGAACGTCTTGCCCCTGCGAGCGTACCAGAGTGGGAGCCGTTGCTCGCTTCAGAAGTTCGAGCCGGTTTTGCAGAGATTGAAACGGCTTGACGAACCCCTCGGCGATCAATTCCTCTATTCGACTTAATACGGTGCGTGACAGCGAACGCACTCCGGTCAGCAAGGCCCTTCCGCCGGTAACCTGAACCGGACCGGTCGTGTCGTGCAATGCGGACTGCTCTTCAGAAGCGGACGATGCCTCTTCCAGAACCAGCAGGCGAAACGCTTGCAATTCGCGCAATTCCGTAGCGCACAGGGCGCACAGGGCGCTATGTTCTGCTACGATCTCTCGTAACAGGGGGTCGGCACGGTTCTCCAAATAGGCTTCCATCTCCTCATAAGAGAGGTGCGCCTCTTCCTCGGGCTGCAGGGATGTCAGATCGGACTCCAGAAACGCGGTCGCCTGCGTCTCTACGGCGTCGAGCCGAACACGCCGCCGACACTCCTGGCAGGTAGAGAGATGCTGGTCCAGATTCCAGCGCATTTGCGATGGGAGGGAGCGCTGTAGATAGGCATCCGCCTCCTCCTGGGTAAGGTGTCCCTGGTTTCCTGGGGGGTCAATCATCCGACTTTGTTTCCTCCTCGGATTGCATTGCCTTGCGTAACTTCCTGCGCGCGATGCCGCGCAACCGTGTCACATACAGAGGAGTGGTATCGAGTTTTCCAGCGATCGTTTTATCGTCCCAGGGCAGCTCCGGGTAGATGGATGCCACCGCCTCGACAGGCATCACGACTGCCGCAGCGATCTCCATCAGAGAGGCGATACCACAGGTGTAAAAAATGTGGATCAGGCTGTTCCCCGATGGGTCGCTTGCCTGGAGCAGCAGGCAGCAGCGCTGGTTCGAGGGGAGTGCGCAGAGCGCCGTCCAGTAGGTTCGCAAAGTCACCTGGATATCCATCGCCTCTGGGGTGGCAGGCAGCGCTTCCCGAGTATCGTCTTCCGGGAGCGGTTCGGCGGGAAGGTCACGCACTCCCCAGAGATCCGCTATGATGGTAACCAGGTCCTCGAAGCGAATGGGCTGCCCGAGCCAGTCGAAGATGCGGGCTACCAGTTGCGCCGGCGCCAGGGTCCCTTCTGTGCAGAGCGCGCTTTCCAATGGAAAGCGTGCAGCGCCGTTGTGGCAATTCCACTCCGGAACCTCCCAGGTTTGTGCTTGCCAGCGTGCATACCCCGCCAGCCACTCCCCGTCGTCGGTCTGCCACCGGGAGAATTCCGGCCTGCAATTCAGGAGATACCGCAGTTTGTTGGTGAGACTGGCGCGGCGGGGGTAAAGTTTCCGAAAATAGAGATTGACGACCTGATAGGCGACCGCTGCCGTATAGTGCGCCAGATTGGCGATGGGCAGGACGCTCCTGTCCAACCGCACTCTATAGAGCTCTGAGGTGACCTGTACCAGCGCATCCTGGAACAGCTCCGCCGCATCGGCTTCCAGTTGGGATTGCCTGCCTTTCGAGTTGCCCGGCTGAGAGAGCAGCACTCCCAGCTTATGTCTCAACACACCTCCAACAATGGGGCGCACCGTGCTATTCAGCAGGCGGTCCAGACACTGCGCAGCTTCCTTCTCCGTCCCGGCATCAAGAAAGGGCCTCAGTCTTGCATCCGATTCTCTCGTAGGGATCCTGTCAAGCACGTCCATCTTAACCTCATCGAGGGGTACATTTCTGTTCGCCATCCTGGCCGAGCATTCCTCTGCCTATCCTCACTACGACGTTTCTATTTTCGGCGTTTCGGGGTACAATGTTGCGGTTCGCAATCGCCATCAGACCCGTATTTTTTCCATTCCATGAGAGCGAATGTGTCCGAGGACGCACGAAGAAGGGATCGTATTGAGATGACCAAAAGAGTCTATCTGTTTGAGGAGGGCAACGCGAAAATGCGCGACCTCCTGGGCGGCAAAGGAGCCAACCTCGCCGAGATGACCAATATCGGCCTGCCCGTTCCGCCCGGTTTTACCATTACCACCGACACCTGCAACGAATACTACGCCGCCGGGAAGAAGCTGCCCGCCGGATTGATGGACGACGTCCATAAGGCGGTCGGCGAAGTCGAGAAGAAGATGGGCCGGCAGCTCGGCGGCAGCAACAAACCTCTTCTCGTCTCCGTCCGCTCCGGTGCTAAATTCTCCATGCCCGGCATGATGGATACGGTCCTCAACCTGGGTCTCAACGCCACGACCATCCAGGCCCTGATCGAGGAGACCGGCAACCCCCGCTTTGTCTACGACGCCTATCGCCGCTTCATCATGATGCTCTCCGATGTCGCGTTCGGTCTCAGCAAGCACGACTTCGACAACCATATCTTCCAGGAGTACAAGCACAAGGTCGGCGCACAGAGCGACCTGGACCTGACGGCGGAGGACCTGAAAGCCGTCTCCGAGCAGTTCCTGCAGCACGTGCGCGACCACGCGGGCCGCGAGTTCCCCAGCGACCCCTATGAGCAGTTGAGCCTGGCCATCGAGGCGGTCTTCAAGTCGTGGAACACCGACCGCGCCATCGTCTACCGGCGCACCGAGAAGATCCCCGATGATATCGGCACCGCCGTCAACGTCCAGAGCATGGTCTACGGCAACGCGGGCGACGACAGCGGCACGGGCGTAGCCTTTACCCGCGACCCCTCCACGGGCGAGCGGGTGATGTTCGGCGAGTACCTGATGAACGCCCAGGGCGAGGACGTCGTCGCGGGTGTGCGCACCCCCGTGCCGATCTCCGAACTCCAGAAGCAGAACCCGCAGATCTATCAGCAGTTTGCGGAGACCTGCAACACCCTGGAGCACCACTATAAGGACATGCAGGACATCGAGTTCACCATCGAGCACAACAAACTGTTCATGCTCCAGTGCCGTAGCGGCAAGCGCACCGGCCCGGCGGCGGTCAACGTCGCTGTGGATATGGTGCATGAGGGTCTGATCAACGAGAAGGAGGCGGTCGGGCGCATCACCGGCTCCCATGTGGATCAGTTGCTCCACCCGCGCATCGACCCGGCGGCGCTGCAGAGCGCGACGCTGCTGGCGACCGGCCTGGCGGCGTCTCCGGGCGCGGCCGTCGGCACGGCGGTCTTCGATGCCGACACGGCGGCGGAGCAGGGCGTGCATGGCGGCGCAGGCCATAAGGTGATCCTGGTGCGCGACGAGACCAATCCCGACGATGTGCATGGCATGCTGGCCTCCCAGGGCGTTCTGACGGCGCGCGGCGGCAAGACCTCCCACGCGGCGGTCGTGGCGCGGGGCTTCGGCATCCCCTGCGTGGCGGGCGCGGAGAGCCTGAAGGTGAACGCGGAGGCCAAGACCCTCACCGTCGGCAACATCGTGGTGAAAGAGGGCGACACCATCACCATGGACGGCTCGTCCGGCAACGTCTACCTGGGCGCACTGAAGCTGATCGCTCCGGAGGTGTCGGGTGCGTTCGGCGAACTGATGACCTGGGCCGACAGCTTCCGTACCATGAAAGTTCGAACGAACGCCGACAATCCCCGTGACGCCCAGCAGGCCATCGACCTGGGCGCGGAGGGCATCGGCCTCTGCCGCACGGAGCACATGTTCTTCGAGCAGGAGCGCCTGCCCATCGTCCAGGAGATGATCCTGGCGAAGGACGACGCGACCCGCCAGAACGCCCTGGACCGCCTGCTGCCCATCCAGCAGAAGGACTTCGAGGGCATCTTCGAGGTGATGGCGGGCAAGCCGGTCACGATTCGTTTGATCGACCCGCCGCTGCATGAGTTCCTGCCCTCGCACGACGAACTGCTGGTGCAGGTGACGGAGCTGCGCGTCAAGGGCGACAACCCCGCCGAACTGCACAAGAAGGAAGCGCTGCTGCAGGCGGTCGAGGGGATGCGCGAGGCGAACCCGATGATGGGCCTGCGCGGCTGCCGCCTCTCCATCGTCTTCCCCGGCATCGTGGAGATGCAGACACGGGCCATCCTGCAGGCGGCGGCGAAGGTGCAGAGATCCGGCAAGGACGTTCATCCCGAGATCATGATCCCGCTGGTCGGCCACGTCAACGAGCTGAAGACGGTGCAGACCCAGTTGGAGGCGGTGGCGAAGAGGGTCGTGGAGGAGCAGGGCGTTCCCATCGACTACATGTTCGGCACGATGATCGAGATCCCCCGCGCCTGCCTGGTGGCCGACCAACTGGCGGAGTTGGCGACGTTCTTCTCCTTCGGCACCAACGATCTGACGCAGATGTCGTTCGGCTACTCACGCGACGACGCGGGCAAGTTCCTGGTCCCCTACGTGGAGAAGAAGATCCTGCCCTCCGACCCGTTCGAGACCATTGACCAGCAGGGCGTCGGCATGCTGATGCATATGGCGGTGGACAGCGCCAAGAAGGTCCGCCCGGACATCAAGCTGGGCATCTGCGGGGAGCATGGCGGGGAGCCGGAGAGCGTGAAGTTCTGCCACAGGCTCGGCCTCAACTATGTCTCCTGCTCGCCGTTCCGCGTGCCCATCGCACGCCTGGCGGCGGCGCAGGCAGCCATCAACGACGGCAAAGAGCGCGACCGGTAACTTGCGCGTTCGGTAGTATGGATGTAAAATAAGGGAGCGCGCCGATTCGCGCTCCCTTATTTTAGCTTGGGAAAGAGTTAAAAGGCATAACCATGAACGAACCTTTGCAAGAGTTTGAAGGCACATGGGAAGAAGTCGCTGCGCTGGGATCGCAGTTTACTGGCCGCCGGGTACGCCTTATTCTGTTGGACGATGCGAAATCAGAGTTGGTCGTTCCGCAGCGCCCTGCGCCTACGCCGGAACAGGCGCGATTGGGCATCCTGCCGCCTGCGGTCGGAAGTGGGTCGGGAGCGGAAATCATGCGTTTTGTGCGTTCGCAGCCGCGCATGGCAGAGAAGGAATTCGAGGAGTTTGAGCGCGCCATTGCGGAAAATCGCGCGATGCGACGTCAGTTGGCCCAGGATTTGTGATAGATGCAGGATCAGAACCAGAATGTCTAACGCGTTTCCGATCATCGAGGTCGTGCGGTCCTATATGACGCCCGGCCTCCATCTGGAGGAGACCCTCTATCCAGGCGGCTTGCGGTATCCTCGTCATGTGCATGAGCCTGCCTATCTCACCTGCTTTCTGGCGGGCGGCCTGACAGAATACTATACGAACGCCTCATCCCCCTTTGACGCCTCCTCGCTGATCTACCATCCGCCGGGGGAAGTGCATGCCTTTCACATCGAAGAGAGCGGGTTACGCGCGCTTACCGTGGAGATGAAACCGGAGTGGCCCCAACAGTTCCGGAGGAAGCAGGACATCGGAGCGCAGCGGGTCTGTGTAGCGGGAGGGCCGTTCACTGCGTTGAAGGCGCGCCTGCTGCGCGAACTCCAGGAACCGGACCGCTATTCGTCACTTGCCATCGAGAGCCTGGTTTTGGAGACGCTTGTCGCACTGTTTCGATGCACCACGCCCGACGAGAAGCAGCAGCCGCGCTGGCTGCGGCAGGTCGCCGAACGGTTGCGGGAGCAGTTTCCGGAGAACCCGCGTTTGGAGGTCCTCGCTGCCGAGGCCGGGGTGCATCCGGTCCATCTGGCGCGCACCTTCCGCCGCTACTACCGCTGTACGGTGGGGGAGTACATCCGGCAGTTGCGCCTGGATACAGCCTGCAGAGCGCTCGCGTGTACCGACGCCACGCTCGTCGAAATCGCCCTGCAGGCGGGCTTTACGGATCAGAGCCAGTTTTGCCGCCAGTTGCGCGCCCATACCGGGTTCACTCCCTCCGCCTACCGGAAGGCGCACCGGGCAGGTTAAGCCGTGCCAAAACGGCTAAAGGAGATCAAGACAGCCGGGTCTCTGACGGGGTAGAATGGCGCTCGCGAAACTACCCTCGCTCGGAAAGGACCGGCATCGAGACATGATTTCCTGCGTTTTTGCTCTGCTCTCCCTGCTGCCCATTATTATGGAACAGCCCGACGCACCCCAGGACCCTCCCGCGCCGCCTGCCGATCTCGGCAGAACCCTCCGTGTGCCGCTCGACCATAAGGCCAACAACCTGGGTCAGGCGGACCTCTACTACGAATTCGGCGCGCCCTACGACCCGGCCAAGCCGGTGGTGTTTGCCCTCGCGGACGCGCAGCAGTTCTACCTGCGCAAAGGCAGCGTCGCGCAACTGCAGCAGGAGCTCTTCGGCGACGCCTTCAATGTGGTCGGCATCGTGAACCGGGGCGCGACCCCCGCATTCATCCATGCGGCCCTGGATGCAAACGGAAAGCCCGACTGGATCAAGGCATGGCGTATCTTTCAAACTGACCAGTACCTGGACGACATCGAGGCGGTACGTTGCGCGCTCGTGGGCAAGCGCGGCCAGATCCTCCTCTGGGGACAATCCGGAGGCGCGATGCTGGTCCATCAGTACCTCGCCCGGTACGGCGCGCATGTGCGGCGAGCCTTCACGGCAGCGGCGGTCAATCCGTTCATGGAGGGGGAACTGGGGCTGAACTCGGATCGCTTCTGGGAGGAGATCGGCAAGGACGATCCGGCGCTCCAACCGCTGCTTTTGGACGCCTTAAAACGCTATGCCGCCCGGCGCCCGGCCCTCATCATGACGCTGCAGCGCCAGAACTTCTTTGTCCCTAAAGAGCGGCTCTCCGTCGAGCGCGCCGCCCTGATCCGCGCCCTGGCTGCGGGCGATGATCGTCGTTTCGAGGAGGCGCAGAAGGCGTATCAGGTTCCGGAGGTCTCCCGCTTCTTCGATTCCCCGGAGGGCATTCCGGTGCGCATTCGGGAGTTTGAATTCTTCTATCCCTCCGGCGCCCGGGAGCGCTTGAAGTCCGGCGTCCTCTACCCGGATCTGGAGAATACCTATAACTTTGCTAAACCCCTGGTAGAACTCTGCGAGGCCGGAAAGATCCCGCCGCCCGCCCTGGACCTGCCGAAACTGCATACATTGCGTACGGAGGTGTTTCTTCTCTCCGGACGCTGGGATCACACGGTGGACTACCGGTCCGCCATTGCCCTCGCTGCCGCCTATCCGCACCATGCGCTCTTCCTTGCGGACGACGACCATGAGTTCTTCAAAATGGAGAAAAGCGGCGACAGTACCCGGCTTTTGCGCGCCTTCCTCGCCTTCGGCCTCCATAGCCAGGCGCTGTCCGCCGCCCAGGCCGGGGCCGCTCCCTACCGCTGGACCGAGCCCTAGCCCACCTCAACGCCGGGCAGAGAAAACCCGCAGGAAGAACCCACATCCTGCGCGAATTATCACGAACAGAAACCTCACGGGAAAGTTCGCGATAGTTTGCGCAATGCGTGGGTTCTTCTCTTTTTGCATAACCTTGAAAGGTACAGTCCCCCCTCTCCCATTCATGGGGGAAGGGGTCGGGGGTGGGGGCCAATGTTTGATTATGATGTTTTCCTCAGTTACAGTACAAAGGACACGGCGACCGTTCAGGAACTGGCGGAGCGTCTGCACAAGGAGGGCCTGCGCGTTTGGGACCAGGCTCCAACCCCCTCGCCCGAGGTCCATGAGGTCGAAAGTGCCCTGCGACGCTCACGTGCGTTGGTGTTGGTGATGTCTGCAAATGTCTCTGACACGGAATGGGCCGACTGGGAGCGTAACGCCGCCCTATTCCGTGACCCTGCCGACAAGCAGTGCCGCTTCCTTCCTCTGCTGCTTCAGGACTGCGATATTCCCGAAACCCTCCGCCGCTATGACTATATAGACTGGCGCAACCAGGATAATGCGGCCTACCGAGAGCTAGTGGAGGCTTGCCTCCCTATCTCCCTGGAAGCGCAACCCGCAATGCCCGATCTTCCCCCGCCGGCTACCCTGGATTGGAGACAGGGAGGCCATGTAGGTGCAGTCAGGTCCCTGGCTTTGCATCCGGATGGGAAGCGGTTAGTGTCGGGGTCTGGTGACAAGACGCTCAAGCTGTGGGACATTGCGAGCGGTCAGTGTCTGAGGACTTTCGAGGGACATACAGAAAGAGTCTACTCGGTGTGTGTGCATCCGGATGGAGAGCGGATGGTGTCGGGGTCCTATGACAACACGCTCAAGCTGTGGGATATAGCGAGCGGTCAGTGTCTGAGGACTTTCGAGGGACATACAGGAGAAGTCTTCTCGGTGTGTGTGCATCCGGATGGAGAGCGGATGGTGTCAGGGTCTGAGGACAACACGCTCAAGCTGTGGGACATTGCGAGCGGTCAGTGTCTGAGGACTTTCGAGGGACATACAGGAACAGTCTGGTCGGTGTGTGTGCATCCGGATGGAGAGCGGATGGTGTCAGGGTCTGGTGACAAGACGCTCAAGCTGTGGGACATTGCGAGCGGTCAGTGTCTGAGGACCTTCGAGGGACATACAGGAGAAGTCTACTCGGTGTGTGTGCATCCGGATGGAGAGCGGATGGTGTCAGGGTCTGAGGACAACACGCTCAAGCTGTGGGACATTGCGAGCGGTCAGTGTCTGAGGCCTAAATTTCGCCCAAACAGACCCTTGTTCGTTGTCTAACGAGCAGTTGTTGTAGTGCCTGCTGCATCTTGGACGCCAGCGGATGCTTGCG
>Ga0209060_10003569_pt1 | contig 12889 bp, 12 predicted proteins | sample Coa_R1_8_FD_187155 | JGI IMG/M metagenome (GOLD analysis project Ga0209060, IMG submission 187155) | Surface soil microbial communities from Centralia Pennsylvania, which are recovering from an underground coalmine fire - Coalmine... | ecosystem: Environmental > Terrestrial > Soil >...
AGCGGCTTTCGGGAAAGCTCCCAACCGGCCTGAAGCGAAATGCCCAGGTCGGGGTCGAGCTTGAGCTCTTTCATTTCGGTCGCGGTAAGGCGCTTGAAGAAAGCCTCATACGCCCGGCCAGCCTGGTCGGTGTCCGTGGCGGCAAGAACACGGTCCCTCAGTCTCGATATTTCGGCGCGCCTTCCGTCGCGCGGCAGCATTTGCGGATGCTTCGCGTGCTCTGCGACAAGGCTCAAGGAAAGAGCCCACACGATGCTCACTGCAGCGATTTACGCGCGTCAAGCCGCGGTAAGAGAACGGCGGCTCGGCACCGACCGGTCGGTTAGGTTCGCACCCTAGGCGCAAGAGATGGTTTGCGCCGGTTGGGGTCCGGCGGTCTCGGCGTACAATGCCGCCATGGTCGCGACGCTGATAATGTTGGCGTTGAACCACCCGGCTGGACCCGGCGCAGTCAAGCCAGGCTGGTATGACGCATCGATCGGTTGGCTGTCGATTCGGCCCCAGCGAGACGCGACCGTCGCCTATTACGATCACCGCTCGCGGTATGCGTTGATCTGCAGTTCCGAGGAGGTCGGCGGCACTTTGACCCTTACGAGGGACCGAGAGGCGATCCGGGACCTTAACGTGGCGCTCCGTGGTTGGAAGATGGATTCGAACGGAGTCCGAGCCCGCCCGGCGGACCTAAGAAGAGTCAGGACGGGCAAAGGCATTCGCATCGGCGATTCCGCAGCCCATGTGCGACGCGTGCTGGGAGAACCAACCAGCATCAATTGGCCACCACACCACAGGGGGCCATTTATTACGTTCAACTACTACGATCGGGGGCGGAAGCTGAATGTAGAGGAGCGTTATCGGTTTCATAATCGCAGGCTAGAAGAAGTCGACTTCGAGTGGGGTTCCGAGCCCGTCCGGACGTCGAGCACAGCGCGGACCTGAGAGGGTGCGTTTTCTGGCTTGCACCTGACGAGGCATTGGGAGTCCCCGGAAAAACCACAGCTTTCGCCCGCCCAGCCCGTGCTGGCCCGGTTCTTGGCGCTACGCGGTCAACGCCGTGAAACGCCTGACTTTCTCCATCATCGCCCTTTCCGCCCTGCTCTCCACGTGCGGCGCCCAGACCTTCGTGACCCCGAACGGTTCCACGATCGGCACCAAACCCGTAAACGCCGAAGCCGACTTCACGGCGGGCAACGGAACCCTCACGATCGACCTCTCGAACCTGCTCGCGGCAAGTGGGGTTCAGGATGTGACTCAGAACCTCTCCGCGATATCCTTCACGTTCAACGGCTCCGGCTTTGGCGCTTCCTCGATCAACTCCTCCTTCGCGACGCTGGCGACCGTAAACAACGGCGGCTCCGTCACCCAGAACGGAACCACGACGTCGGTCGGCTGGGTCCTCTCCGGCGGCGCCGGCACCTACTCGCTCGACGTGCTGAGCGGCTCGGGACACGCCGGTCCGGCGCACACGCTTATCGGCGGCGTGGAAGGCAGCACGACCGCGTATGCATCCGCCAACGGCTCGATCGCCGGAAACGGCCCTCATAACGCATTCGCCCAGGGCGAGGCCGACTGGACGCTCTCCATCGCCGGCGTCACCCCGCAGTCGACGGTCAGCAGCGTCACCTTCCAGTTCGGCACCACCGACGGCTCCAACCTGATCACCGTTCCCGCTCCCGCACCGGAGCCCTTCTCGATCCTCGGCCTCGCGCTTGGATCGGCTCTCCTGCTCCGCCGCCGCGCCGCCAGACGGTAGCTCTGACTTTGCTTGCGGTGAAGTAAAGTGGCGTCGGCGATGACGGGGCCGGCAAAGAACGAGTCGAGGCTACGCAAGAGCGGGGGCCCTATTCAGGTCGCGCTCATGACGGCACTTTGCTGCATGGTCAGTCCGGCCCATTCAAAGCGACACGATCCCCGCGTCCTCCTCGTATCCGCCCCGCCCCCGGGTTCGACCACGTTCGCCGGATCGGAGGACGGCTCGGCTCAGCACCCGTTCAGCACCATCCAGGCGGCCGTGGATAAGGCATCCCCCGGCGACACGGTCCTGGTCCAGAAGGGCGTCTACCGCAACCCGGGTTTCGGACGATCGGAGGCGAATGGCCCGGTCGTGATGATATCCAAGGGGGGTAGTCCGGAGGCCGGCCCGCTGACCTTGAAGGGGGAGGCGGGAGCGGTCATCGAGTTTGACGGAAGCGGCGGGATCCTGGCCGCCCCGGGCGTCTCGTACGTTTCGATTAAGAACTTCGCAATTCAAGGGCCGGCGGCCGGCATCGACGAGAGCCTGGCGCTCAAACACCGCCTAGATAACCCGCCGCTTCCCATGTACAACGGGCAAGGAATCGCGTTCCCGGGACCGTCCCGAAACATCGAGATTTCGAACAACGTGGTCACGAACGCTTGCAGCTCCGGCATTCGAGTGAACCAAGGGGATTACATCAAAATCCTGGGAAACCAGGTCTCCAACTGCACGCTTTGGACCTCGACGGCTTCGAGCGCATTGGTCATCGCGGAAGCCACGAACGTGGATGATCGCGACGATGTTAAGATCGAAGTCGTTGCGAACACGGTGTTCGGCAACCGCAACCACTTGGCGTTCTATGCGCCCAACGGCTTCCCCAAGGGGGCAAAGCCTCCGTTCCCTTGGTATGGCACCGCCGAGGCGACGTTCATCATCGACGGATCCGGTGTCTACCTGACCCGCAACAGCCAGTTCTACAAGCGAGGCCGATACCTTTTGGCAGACAACCTGGCGTACGCCAACGGCATCAATGGCCTGGTGGTTCACTACACGGATCGCGTCTCCCTGAGAAACAACACGATCGCGAATAACGGGACCGTGCCTGTTTCGAATCATCGCCAACGGAATAGCGGACTCGCGATCAATCATTCCCAAGATCTCGACATAGTCGACAACCGCGTCCAGGTGAACGTCCCCGGCGACGCGGCGATTCGAATCTTCGGCCAAATCGCGGGGATCACGGCAAGCGGTAACAAATATGCGGGCGGCCGCTCCGACCTGAAGGTCGGCGTCACCCAGGTTCCCCCGTTCTGGTTCGGCCCGCCCGGTCCTCGGAGATAGGCCGCATGCGGCTGAGGCGTCACTATACTTCCGGTATGCGGATCTTCGGGATCCTGCTCGGTGCGGGTGCAGTCGCAATGGCCGGCGGCCAGATGCTCCTCACCCCGATCCAGCCGCACACGTATCCGTCTCCCAGTGGCGCCTTCCGCCTCTGGGTCAACCCCGACGAGCCGTACGGTGACGGTGGCGCCACCTACTCGTTGGCGATCGGCACGACCAAACTCTGGACGAAGCACCTGGCGTTCACCCTCACCGGCGTCAAGGTCGGCGACGACGGTAAGTGGGCGGGGCTATCCACGGGGAATCTCGTCAGGAACCCCAAGCTCCGAGTCGTGCTCGCCGACCGGGCCGGAAATATGCTGCTCGACGAGCTCCACGATCAGCATCCGGGCGTCGTGGACGGGCCCGCGGAGCCGTTCGGCGAGGAGATCGTGCTTGATCCCGCCAATGGCCGAATGTTGGTTCGCGTAGGCTCGATTTCAGGGCAGGGCTCCAAGGAGGAGTGGTGGTCGTACCGGCTCGCCGACGGCCGGGCCATCGAGAGAACCGATATTGCCCGCGCCCTCAAGGTCGACCGAGTCACGACGGTGCTCCCGCTGCCCGGCACCCAACTCCTGCTGGTGGACGGGTTCCGATTCGACTCCGTCTGGACGAAAGAGACGGAAATCGTCACGCTCTTGGACCCCGAGAACCGGTCCGTTTGGAATCGCGAAGCGGCATTCACCTTGAGTCGCAAAAACAACGATGAGGAACCTAACGTGAAGCTCGGGAAGGGGCCGGGAGAGTTCGCGGTCCGCGTGACCGGCAGCAAGGAGGTTGTCCACTACCGCGCCTCCCAGGCGCTTCTCGGTTGGACGGTCACGCGCACCGGCGCCGAGCCATTCGTTCCTGCCGCGCCTGCGGTGACCCACTCGGCGCCAACGCCGCCGATTCCGAGCATCTCGCTGCCGCTCATGCGTAAGTGGACGATTCCGCTGAACGTCAAGGCGGTGAGCCCGTTTGCGGACGTCGAGGCCTTCGACTTCGTTGGAGCAGACGGGATCGCGGCGGTGCGGGAGGGCGACAAGCCGGCCATCCTCGTGTGCCGCACGAACGGGAAGATCGAGCGAGAGATTCCGATTCCCGCCGTCAAGAGCGAGTCTCGGCATGGGTCTTTCGTGGCATGGACGGGCGGGGCGCGCTTGATCCTCGTCGAGTGCGACGACCAGAGACCCGCCTGGTGCAAGGCGTTTGCGGTCGATCTCAAATCGGGAGTTCTGCGTGGGCTAGCAAAGTTCAAGGGGCCGCCCGTGGGCGCGGTGGTCGGCTTCCAAGATGGCCGGTTCGCCGTCATTCCGTCCGAGCTTGCCTCGATGGAGTCGTCGGCGAAACCCCGAATCTGCCGCCCCGACGGCTCGACCGAGCGAACCCTCGACGTACCGACCGGCGACATTGGCTCGCATGACTTGGCCGGCGCCGACGCCGACACGCACGGTCACCTGGTCCTCTTCGAACGCTACGTGGGAACGTTCGTCTTCGGCCTCGACGGAAAGCTCGTCAAGCACATCCCGCTGGCCGCCGGCCCGACGGATGATCCCATCTACTACACCGGTATCTGTGCCCTTCCCGACGGCCGTTTCGTCCTCAGCGCGTTCTCGGACGGGCCGACTTTCGCGCTTGGCGACGGCAGCGGAAAGCCCGGGACGCAACGCTCCATCAAGTTCGCGGACGGAAAGCGGTTCGAATACGTCTCGTGCCTCAAATCGGACTCGTCCGGACACCTCTGGGCCTCCGATCGTCACGGGCTCTATCGAGTGAACGAGGCGGGCCGAGTGGTAGCGAGGGTCGGAAGGACGCCCGAAACGCGCGGGCTCGGCCGCATCGCCCGGCTGGCGGTGAAACCGGACGGCGGGGTGATCGCCCTCGACGAGCAGACGGCGGCGGTCAGCTTCTTCGATGCGGGAGGACGGCTCGCGAGCCTGGGGACACCCTTGAAGTCCGACTTTGAGGCGCGGCCGCCCGAGTACGGCGAGTTGCATGTAGCCCGGTCCGGCGACGTGTATCTCGGGTTTCCCACGAGGGAGCTCCACTTCGCGCCGGACGGCCGGCGACTGGGCTGGGTTGCGAACGGCAGCGAGCACCCGGCATCGGTCGGCCACGTGGAGCCGACCTGGCACTGGTTCAACGAGAACCTGCTGGACCGAGCGGGCCACGTTCGCCTGACCCTCAATCGGTGGCCGGACCAGATGTGGATGCTCGCCGGGCCCTCCTGCTCGGCGCCGGACGGTTCGCTGATGGCCTTCGGAACCACGGGGCCGCGGTACGTGCGCCGAGGTGAAATGCGGTTAGCGTTTTTCAGCGCCATCGGCAAGCCCGAGGGGATGACCCCGCTGCCGGCGGCGGTTAACGCGGCCTACGGAGCCGCGTACGACGGGCGGATGGCCTATTTCTTCGATAGGGGCTCGGTCGTCGCCGTAGCCAAGAAGGGCGTCGCGGTTTGGAGGTTCAAGCTGCCGAAGCCGGACCCCGACTATTGGGAACTCTTCCCGTCCCGCGGCGGCATCGCCGCATTCGACGGCCGCCGAACGATCTACTGGTTCAAAACACCGCGGTAGACGCGCCGCTGAGAGCCCTTCAAGCGCCGCGATCTGGCTACAATGCGTGCATCCCTCCATGGTGGTTCGAACGATGAAAACTGCAACCCTCTCGCTTCTTGGTTCGCTGGCCGTGTTGTCGGCGACCGCGCCCGCCGACATGTACATGCACTACCCGCGCGGCAGCAACGACCGGACCTTAGGCGCGCTCACCACCCAGTTCAAGTCCAGCGGACTTGCTCCCACCGAGCTTGCGAGTCATGCCCTCGAGAAGGGCCATCACAAGTGGGGCGAGGTGACTGTCACGATCGTCGGCGGCTCGCGGGCCATCAGCAGCGACTCGATCGCCGCGATCGAATCCGCCTACAAGCAGAAGTCGAAGATCAACCTGCCGTTCTCGGAAGTCCAGATCGGGAAGAATGGGTCGCGCAAGGTGATCTACCGCTGGAACTTCCAGGGCGTGACGATCGAGAGCGCCAAAGCGGGCAAGGACGGCGCCGATCCCGCCCTGACGTTCACCTTCAAGTTCAAGCGGGTGACGTGCACGCACGTGGCAAGCAAGCAGACGGTTACGGATAGTTGGTCGTGAGGTCGGGCGCTTGCGTGCAATGATCTGCACATGAGCGACGCGGAACATATCCTCAATCGGCTCGAATCCGGACGGCGGTCATACCGGACAGCCTTTCTCTTCGCCCTCGCCGGGCTCACCACGCTTGTAGCCGCCAGTGTCCACTGGGGCATCGACAACGTGATTCGGACGAAAGGCATGAACGTCGTGAGCGACGGCAACACGCTGGCGGTGGCCGCGATCTACGACCACAAGATCGTGTTCGGCACGGTGAAGGGGGGCGACAACCTCGTGAGCGCCGGCGAAGGGCCGACGGGAGCGGGGACGCTGGTTCTTTCCGCGGCAGCCGGCAAGAAAGTGGTGGCGCTCGGAACCGTCAAGAATGGCGGCGGCTCGCTGGGTGTCAACGGACCGGATGGAGTGGAGATCGCCAACGCGAGTCCGAACACCACGAACGCCGGGTCGCTCTTTATCGATAACGCCGCCGGCACGCTGATCGGCGAGATCAACGGCGACAAGGTCAACGGCGGCGCCATCGTCGTCCACGACGCGAAGGGGGCGGAGACCGCCCGGGTGCACCAATGAGTTTCAACCACGATTCCGAGATGCTTCCCCGACTGCGGAAGCTCGAGCGCTCCCAGAACCGCTACAAGGCGGCGTTCATCGTCACCGCGGCGATCGCCGTGTTCCTCTGCGCCATCGGCGCCCGCAAGCATGCCGACGATACGCTTCAGGCGAAGTCGTTCGAGATCGTCAACGACGACGGAAAGGTGCTTGCCCGCTTCTCGAGCGTCAACGGCAAAGGCGAGTTTCGCAGCTACCGCGCGGACGGCAACCCCCTCGTGAGCCTCTACTCCAGCACCGATAACAGCGGACGCGTCGAGCTCTACAATGCGGACGGGAGGTCGGTTATCACCTTATCGACCGCGACCTCGGGCTCCGGAATTATTTCGGTGAACACCGGCAGCGGTGAGCGGTCGATCGTGCTTGGGAGCACGCCGAGCAACAACGGCGGGGTTTGGATCTACAACGCGGACGGCAAACGCATCGCGACCATCTCGACCGCCTCCGGGACCTCCGACGGGCTCGCGGAAACCTACGACGCGAGCGGTACGCGGACGGGGCATCTTCCGTAGGGGTGGTCGGGGACACCGGCTGAAGCCGGTGCCACACCACACCGGCTGAAGCCGGTGCCACACGCAGGTGGCACAAGGCGAGCGAGACGGTATCGTAACAAAGCACAGGAGGAGTGATGCTAAACAGGTTTGCAATGGCGCTCGTGTTGGCAGCCGGGCTGACGCTCGCAGGCTGCGGCAGCGGAACGAGCGAGTCATCGACGACGGGGACTACGGGCACGACGGCCAGTGGCGGGGGCGCCGGAAAGAGCGGCGGCAAGACGTACAAGGTGACCGTGATTCCGAAGGGTATGTCCCACGAGTTCTGGAAGACGATTCACGCGGGGGCCAACGATGCCGCCGCCGAATTCGGCGCCGAGATCACGTTCAAGGGACCCGCCAACGAAGGCGACCGCCAGGCTCAGATCGACATCGTCGACAACACGGTCTCGGCGGGAACCGACGCGATCGTCCTGGCTCCGCTCGATGCGGACGGACTCAAGAAGCCGGTCGATAATGCGATCTCCAAGAAGATCCCGGTTGTGATCATCGACTCGGCTCTCAACGGTTCCGGCTTTGCCAGCTTCGTCGCCACCGACAACGAGAAGGGGGGCGCGATGGCGGCCGACGAGATGATCAAGCGGCTGAATGGGAAGGGCAAGATCGTCGTCCTCAAATATGCCATCGGCTCGGCCAGCACCGAGGCGCGCGAGAAGGGCTTCGAGGATGAGATCAAGGCCAAGGGTTCCGGCATCCAGATCGTCAGCGACAACCAGTACGCCGGCGACACCGCCGACAAGGCTCAGAAGAAGAGCGAAGACATGCTCGCGACGTTGAAGGGTCCGGACGGCAAGCTCACGATCGACGGAATCTTCTGTCCGAACGAGTCGTCCACGGTCGGCATGCTCGCCACCCTCCGCGCGCACAGCTGGAACGGCAAGGTCCACTTCATCGGCTTCGACTCGTCCGAGAAGGAGGTCGAGGGGCTCAAGGCGGGGGATATCGACGCGACCGTCGTCCAGAACCCGTACAAGATCGGCTACGAGGGCGTCCACGAGGCCATCAAGGCGCTCAAGGGTGAGAAGAACGAGGCTCGAGTCGATACCGGCGCCACGCTCATCACCAAAGAGACGATGGACTCTCCGGAGAACCAGAAGCTCCTGAAGCCCAAGCAGGTCTAGCCGACCGGATGACCACCCCCGAGGCGCCGATGGTGGCGATGCGTGGGATCGTCCAACGCTTCGGCGCGACCGTCGCATTGGCCGGCGTGGACTTCGAGGCACATGCCGGCGAAGTCCACGCCATCGTGGGCGAAAACGGTTCCGGGAAGAGCACGCTCATGCGCGTGCTGGCGGGAACGATGCGGCCGGACGAGGGTTCGATGGAACTCGAAGGCAGGCCCTTCGCGCCCCACTCGCCGGCCGAGGCCCGCGTGGCCGGCGTCGCGATGATCCACCAGGAGCTTACGATCGTGGCCCACGAATCGGTGCTGGGAAACGTCCTCCTCGGCATCGAGCCGACCCGGTTCGGCTGGCTCCGCCGGTCCCAAATGGAAGCCCTCGCCCGTCCCACGCTGAGCGCGCTCGGCCTCGGCGACGTGCCCCTCGATATGCCGGCGGGGCGGCTCCCGATCGCGGCTCAACAACTGGTCGAGATTGCTCGCGCCCTCGTCACCAAGTCCAAGGTGGTCATTCTCGACGAGCCGACGAGCAGCTTGACCGAGGTGGATGTCAAGCGGCTGTTCGAGGTGATGCGGGAGCTCAAGGCGCGGGGCCATGCGCTCATCTACATCTCCCACTTTTTGAACGAAGTGCGCGCGATCGCCGACACCATGACCGTCCTTCGGGACGGAACCAAGGTGGGCGAGCGTCCGGTCGCCGGCGTGACCGACGACGAGATCGTTTCGATGATGGTGGGGCGGGAGATCGGGGATCTCTATCCCCGGCGCCCTCACACCCCCGGCGAGGCGATCCTCCGCATCGATGGGCTGGCGGGCACGAAATCGCCGGTCGAGGCGACCCTCGAAGTCTGCCGCGGCGAGGTCGTCGGGATCGCCGGCCTGAACGGCTCGGGCCGCTCCGAGCTGCTGCGGACCATCTTCGGGCTGGACCAGGTTCGACGGGGGCAGATTCGGGTCGGCTCGTTCTCCGGCGCCGCAACGCCCCATCGGCGCTGGGCCGAAGGCGTCGGAATGCTCAGCGAGGACCGAAAGGCGGAAGGATTGGCGGTGGGGCTCTCCATCGCGGAGAACACCTGCCTCGCCTCACTCCGCAGCCCGTTCGTCTCGCCGGCCCGGCAGTTGGCGGCCGGCCAGGTGGGGATCGACCGACTCTCAATCCGCGCTCGGGGGCCCGGCCAGCGGGTGAGCGAACTGAGCGGGGGGAACCAGCAAAAGGTGGCGCTGGCCCGGATGCTTCATCACGGGGTCGACCTCATGCTTCTCGACGAGCCGACGCGCGGCATCGACGTGGGGAGCAAGGAGCAGATCTACCGGCTCATCGACGAGGCCGCGCTTTCGGGACAGGCCGTTCTCGTCGTCAGCAGCTATCTGCCCGAGCTTCTCGGCGTGTGCGACCGGATCGCGGTCATGCATCGCGGCCGCCTGGGCCCGGCGCGGCCGGTCGCCGGGTTGACCCAAGAATCTGTGATGCGCGAGGCGGTGGGGGCATGAAGTCCTCGTTCAACCTGATCGGCCTCGTCATCGCGCTCGTAGTCGTGTTCACCACGTTCGGGGTGCTGATCCCGGGCGGAAGCTTCTTCCATCTCGACAATCTGGAGCTGATGCTTAGGCAGAGCAGCATCATCGGCCTCTCCGCGCTCGGGATGACGTTTGTGATCATCGGCGGCGGCATCGACCTGAGCGTCGGTTCGATCACCGCGTTCTCGAGCGTCGTCGTCGCCTGGATGCTGCTTCGCGACTACTCGCCCTGGGTCGCCTTCGTCGGGGCGATTTTAACCGGTACCGTCTCCGGAATCCTGAACGGGCTGCTCGTCACCCGGCTTAAGGTTGGGCCCTTCATCGTCACGCTCGGCACGATGCTGATCGTTCGGGCGGTAGGCAAGGGGCTCGCCAACAACACGTCGATCACGCCGAAGCACGAGACGTGGCTGGGCAAGCTCATCGATCCGCTCAAGGAGCCGGATCGATGGCACGTGCTGCCCTGGGGGGTTTGGTGGCTGATCTTCCTTGCGGTGGCGATGGGACTGGTGCTTCGCTACACGCGGTTCGGCCGGCACGTGGTGGCTATCGGTTCCAACGAGGCGGCGGCGCGCCTTTGCGGGGTCCCCATCGATCGGGTGAAGCTGGCAATGTACGCCCTGAACGGGGCGTTTTGCGGTCTCGCCGGGATTCTGCTGTTTGCCAAGCTTGGACAGGCCGACCCGACGTCGGCCTCAGGCATGGAGCTCGAAGTGATCGCCGCCGTCGTGATCGGCGGCGCCAGCCTCTCGGGCGGGGAAGGCACCATCCTGGGCACGCTGATCGGGGCGATGATCATGCAGACGATCAAGAGCGGCGGCGCCCAGAAGGGGTGGTCGGACTGGGTGCAGGAGATCGTGACCGGCGTGATCATCGTGCTCGCGGTGGCCCTCGACCGGTGGAGGGTGAGACGGGCGGCCGAGAAGGGGTGACGGGGATCGGGGATTGGGGATTAGGGATTAGGGATTGGGGATCGTGCGGCACCGGCTTCAGCCGGTGGTCGTGAATCGGGGACCCGGGGCGCCTAACGCAAAGCGGCTCGGTCCGGCAGAGCCGGACCGAGCCGTAAGTGAGTTGGTCTAGGGCTTAGCGTCCGCCGCCGCCGCCACCGCCACCTGCCGGTCGGCGCATGCCGCCACCGAAGTAGTTGCGGATGTTGGGATCGGGCGTGAAGTTGGCGCCGGCCACCAGCTTGTCAAACGAGCTCTTATGGTCGGGCGTGATTGCGCCGAGGAGGCTGTCGTTGAGGGTCTGGGTGTTCTTGGCGCGAGCCTCGTTGGCCGCCTGCTGGTCCATCGAGCCGTCCTGAACCTTCTGCCGAAGCTCGGCGTTGGCCTTGTTGGCTTCTTCGACCAGAGTCTTGATCTTGCCCTTCTCATCGTCGCCGAGGCCCAGTGCGGCCTGAACGTCCGGATTCTCGAGGGCTTGCCCTTTTGCGAGCAGCGCCAAGATACCGAGGAGCTGCGTCTTCTGGTCGGAAGTGAGGATCCCGCCGACCGCGGCCACGAAATCTTCGCCGGCCTTCGTCGCTGCGGCCCGGTCGCCCTGGGCAGCTTGAAAAGCGTCGGCGCGGGCCTTCACGGCGGCCTCGAGCTTGGTCTTTTGGTCGTCGCTGATCTTCAGCGCCGCCTGGACGTCGGCGTGGTTAAGCGCCGCATACTGCATGCCGGCTCGGCCGTACGCCGCGCCGCCACCGCCGCGACCCTGACCGCGGCCACCACCGCCGCCGGTCCCGGCCTGGGAAAAGGCGAACGCTCCCAAGGCGAGCGTAAGCATCAATACTGAAATGAGTTTTTTCATAGTTCTCCGAAATCCCGTAGGTTGGTCTGAATACTAGGAATATAACCGGCTTGTCGCTGAATTAAAGCTTTTCCCAGGACTCGCTGAGCGCATTCTCACCAAGGCTTCATGAAGTCGTAAAGAAGGGCCGGGGGCCGTCCCGTTGCGTGCGTCACCTCTCCCTGCGGGAGAGGTCCGCGAAGCGGGGTGAGGGCGTAGGGCGGCCTCCTCCCTCGCCGCTTCGCGGCGAGTACTCCCCCCGGAGGGGGGAGAGACGCGAGCAGCAGGCGCCCTCCCTTCGCGTCGCTTCGCTCGGCTAGTCCCCCCGGAGGGGGGACAGAATCCGGACACGAGTCCCCCCGGAGGGGGGAGAAACGCTTAGCCGCCGCCGCCGCGGCGGCCGGGGCCGCCGAACAGAGGCTCATTCGGGTCGAGGGTGAAGGGCGCGCCGCCCATATCCTTGAGCTGCTTTCGCTGGTCGTCGGTCATCACCTTGTCCAGCGCCGTCTTCAGCGCGTCGCCGTTCTTCTGAAACATCGGGCCGGCTTCCTGGAACGTGATCTCCTGGTCGCGAACCTTCTGCATGATCGAGTTGTTCGCGTCCTGCTGCTTCTGCTGCAGGTCCTTGATCTGCTTGATCTGGTCGTCGCTCAGCTTGAGCGCCTTCTGCGTATCCGGATCGGTGAGCACGTTCGCGCCCTGAATCTGGATGAAGATCTCGCGCAGACGCTTCGTCTGATCGTCGTTGAGAATTCCCTTGACCGATGCCGCGTAGGCGTCGCCCGCCTTCTTCATCGCGGCCTGCATCGCCTGTTGGTCGCCCTGGGAGTCCTGGAACGCCTGCCGCATCGAGTCGCGCATGTCCTGTTGCGCGGCGGCCAGCTTGGAGCTTTGCTCGTCGGTCAGCTTCAGCTCTTTCCCGACGTCCTTGCGGTTGACGTACATCATCGCCGTCGGCTGGAATCCGCCCATCCGGAATTGCGCCGAGCCGAAGGCGGCCAAGGCCGCCAGTAGGATCCCTATCAGTGCTGCTTTCCTCATGAATTACCTCCCGCGGTCTGTCCGCTCTGACCATGACCGGTT
>Ga0209060_10003575_pt1 | contig 12857 bp, 11 predicted proteins | sample Coa_R1_8_FD_187155 | JGI IMG/M metagenome (GOLD analysis project Ga0209060, IMG submission 187155) | Surface soil microbial communities from Centralia Pennsylvania, which are recovering from an underground coalmine fire - Coalmine... | ecosystem: Environmental > Terrestrial > Soil >...
CAAACGAGCAGGGATCACGGATCTCACTCAATATAACTGCGTCGACCAGCCGGAGCTTTTGCCCGATCTGTTTGTGCGCTGAAACTTACTTGTTAGCCCACTCAAACAATGAGAAGGTGGCATCTTGTGGATCTTTGATGACCACAAGCTTGCCAATATTGGGGAGGTCAATTACCGGCGATAGTTCCGATGCACCCAAGTCCTTGGCCAAACGTCTGGATAGTTCTAGGTTGTTGGTGGTAAAATATAGCGCCCAACAAGATGGCATCGGGCCCATTTCTGGTCCAATCTCCATCATGCCAGCGACGAATAGGCCGCCCAAGGTATACGAGATATAGGATTTGCCGTTAAATTCCTCCGCCACTGTCTCCCAGCCAAAAACATTGGTGTAGAACTGCTTGGCCTTCTGCGCATCGGTGGTCATGAGTTCGTTCCAGCCCACCATGCCATGGGCATTGCGCGGTGCTGACTTCTTGTCAGGATTATTAGATTGCCAAAGGCTAATATGAGCTCCGGTGGGATCCTTTATAAACGCCATTCGTCCAGCATTAGGTACATCCATCGCTGGCATGACAACCTCGGCGCCAAATTTTATGGCGGTCTTTATGGTGGCATCGACATCGTTTACTGCAATATATGCATTCCAATGGGGTACCATGCCCTGCTTTTTCATGTCTTCATTGATTTGCATGATGCCGCCCACAGCACCATCTGAAATGGTGGCGTGGTTATATTCCGTGCCATCAGGCATCGGGCATTGCGAATAGGTCCAGGAAAACAGATGGGCGTAAAAATCTTTGCTCTTGCTATCATTATTGGTGAATAATTCGGCCCAGCAAAATGACCCAGGCACACCATAAATAGTCTGCGACATAAAAACTCCGTAAAAATATTAGAAATCCTATTATTTTGTAAAAATTAGCGTAATTTTAATGAAATTGTCAACGCCGGAGCATAGGTTCGGTTGACATTTGTCATCGCCGGGTTTGACCCGAGGACCTACCCAAAGCCTAGACGGCTAGCATGTAGATCTTCGGATCAAGCCCGAGGATGACAGATGTAGGCTTCGGAGCAGCGAAATGCCAACTTTTTAAGCCCCAGCCAACTGTCAACAGAACCTACAGCGCTGCCGCGCAACGCTGTACTCAGGTCGATAGAAATAGTTTTACCCTTTGGCCTTTCTCACATTGACGGCACAGGGACCTTTTTTACCTTCACCCACTTCGTATTCAACGGTGTCGCCTTCCGTGATAGGTCCGCTGGTTACTTCGGACACATGTACGAAAAGATCCTTTCCGCCATCATCTTGCACAATAAAGCCAAAACCTTTGTCTTCATTAAAAAATTTCACTGTTCCTTTTTTCATATTTTCCTTGTTGGTGGATATAACCATACTATCTATGGCAGTCTTTCTCGCGCGCATACGCGGCGCAAACAACTTTTCAAAGTCGCCGCTTCTGCGCAATAGTGGGTGATCTTACAGGGCGATTTGGAATTTGGCTATACACTTGGGCTATGAGAGCGTTGTATTTTCCTTGCAAGCTGCAATTTTTAGGAATGCAAGGGGGGACGGCGGTGTTTTTCGAGCAGCTGGATCTTAGGACGTGGTGACACGCCCAATTACAATGCGAGACCTAAGTCATGCAAAAAATCAAACGGGCTCTATGGGGAGACCTGAGCAGGGCCGAAGCGGAAAAGTTCACGCTCCTTGCATTAACATTCCTATTTGTCATCGGTACATATTGGCTAATGCGGCCATTAAAGGATGGCCTTTTCGTTAGCATTGTGGGGCGAGACTATTTGCCCTGGGCGAAAATCGTTTCAGTACTCTTCATTATTCCATTGGTTTTGGTTTACGCCAAGCTGGTTAATGTTGTCTTTAAGCAGCGGCTCTTCTATATATTTTGCACTATCTATGCTGGCTTTTTTATTCTGCTGGCATTTCTTCTTAAGGCACCTGAAATTGGGCTTGATAACACCATAGCGAGCCCGAACCGCATACTTGGCTGGACCATTTACGTGATGATAGAAAGCTTCGGGTCATTGTTAGTATCACTCTTTTGGTCATTTGTGGCAAGCAGTACGGAGACGGAGTCGGCTAAGAAGGGCTATGGTCTGATCATTTTTGCAGCACAAATCGGATCGATCCTTGGGCCAGGGATTGCCGCAACGGCAATGACCTTAGGGATCTCCAATCTATCGTTAATAGTTGCCGTCGGTATCTTGGTTGTCCCGCTCCTTATTTTCTTTTTCATTAGGCGATTTCCCGCGGCGGGAGAATTTAAACAAGACCAAGAGGAGAAAAAAACTGGGATATTTGAAGGCCTGCGACTTTTGCTTACCAATTCTTATCTTTTGGGAGTTTTGGGTATTTCAACCTTATATGAGGTTGTCGGCACCATCTTAGATTTGCAATTTAAATATATGTCGGCTGAGCATTTCACTAATCCGGAATCCCTGACGGCCTTTTTAGGGCAATATGGCATGGCAACCAATGGCGTAACTTTCTTACTTGCCCTTTTTGGCACGTCGTATTTTATTCGCAATTTCGGCCTCATGTTTTGTTTGGTGGGATACCCGGTGTGTACTGCTATTGCGGTGCTCGCGGTCTTTATTACTCCGAACCTGTGGATGTTTTTCTGTGCGATGATTTTCGTAAAGGCGATAAGCTATGCGTTAAATAATCCATGCAAAGAAATCATGTATATCCCTACAAGCAAGGACGTAAAGTTCAAGGCGAAAAGTGTCATCGACATGTTTGGTGCACGTTGTGCTAAAGCATCGGGCTCAGCGATAACTGCCTCATTAGCAAACGTCGCAAACCTGCCCGCCATTGCGCCGGTTATCAGCTTGAGCATTATTGGCGTTTGGGTTTTTGCGGCGGTTTTCGTGGCTAAGCGAAACCAAGAACTAATCGACAAGAAGCTAAAAATTGGCGCCCAAGGCATCGAAGGCGCTGCAGGCTCAAACCTCAGTGTCCATCCGGCCCAGGCCTAGAGCGATTTTGGACCAAGTGCTAGGTTCTGTCATGTCAGCAGAACCTAGGATTCAAATTATATTTTAAATCCCTCTTCTTTCATCCAGTCGTCGTCAAGATATTTGCTTAGATAGCGCGATGATGAATCAACCAGGATCACCAGGGCGCTCTTCTTTTTAAGGCTTACCGGTTCTGGGTTCTTTTCGAAATATTTGATGGCGCCCATAACGGCTGAGCCGCTCGAGCCTCCTACTAACAAACCGCATTCACGCACTAAGCGTCGTGCCATGACGAAGCTCTCTTCGTCAGAAACCTGCACAATGGCATCCATAGACTTCATATCGATAGTAGTGGGTAAAAAGTCTTCACCGATACCTTCTACTAAATAGCCATGTGCCGAGCCCATTTTGCCCTTGTAGAATAAGTCGAAATACACGCTTCCTATCGGGTCAACGCCAATCGCCTTAAACGAAGGGTTTCTCTCTTTGATATAGCGGGCGATGCCAGTAACGGTGCCACCGGTACCAATGCCCAAAACCAAATAGTCTAATGAGTTGCCGCATTGCCGGTAAATCTCAGGTCCCGTTGTGTGATAATGCGCATCGGGATTGTCTTTATTGGTATATTGGCTGGCATAAAACGAATTGGGAGTATCTTTGGCGAGGCGTTCTGCCACTCTGTAATATGAGCGATCGTCATCAGGTGCGACGTCGGTGGGGCAGATAATAACTTTGGCGCCCAAGGACTGAAGTGCCAGCCGCTTTTCCTTGCTTTGCTTATCCGCCATGACAAAGACGCATTTATAGCCGCGAAGAGCAGCGGTTATGGCCAATCCCATGCCGGTATTGCCGCTGGTGGCCTCAATGATGGTGCCCCCTGGCTTAAGCTCGCCTCGTTGCTCCGCCATGTTGATCATGTGAAGGCCGATGCGATCTTTAATTGACCCACCGGGATTTAGGAATTCGCATTTGCCAAAGAGGTCAACCGTCAAATGCGGCGCTAAGCTATTCAGGCTGACAATGGGCGTATCGCCGATCATCGATAGAATATTTTCCTTGGCTGTCTGGTGGATGTTCATGCTAGCTACCTCTGAGACACGAGTTGGGTTCTGGTGACATTTTTTGGTAGGGCTCACAAATTTGGCGTATCGATGCGACAAAGCCTTAGGCCGAAGATATAATTGCAATTTTCAGCCGGCCGATCGCTGCAGGCGCATCGATACGCCAAATTTGTGAGCCCTACCAAAAAATGTCACCAGAACCTAAAACCAGCGACAAAATGAGGATATTTGGGCCATGATGGATTTTATCAAGGAAATCAATAGTGACGACGAGGCGCTCGCAGTCTTGTCCGTTTTTGGCTTTACCGTGGCGGACCTAAGTTTTATAAATAAAACCACAAGCCCGATGGCCTTAGTTTCATCTGATCTTATGCGGCAGTTGATCAATGGCAAAATTGCCAAATGCCCCCATATCTATCAGGGACTAAATAAATTTAGAGAGACATTGGATCGCTTCTATGCCTCGGGCGGTTTTTTGCTGTCAGCAATGGCCAAGCCAGAGTCCAGACTCTTTCGGTTTAAGGAGGCTCCGCTTATATTTTATGGCCGTTTTAACCCCGAACTCTTGGATCACAGGCCCGCTGTAGCCATTGTTGGCTCCCGGAGCGCGTCGAGTGAAGCATTATCGATGACCAAAGATCTTGCGGCCACCTTGGCCAAGCACAGTATTAATGTTGTTTCGGGCGGGGCTATTGGCATTGACCAGGCGGCGCATTTTGGCTCATTAAGTACTTGCGGTACGACCATCATGGTTTCGGGGGTGGTGGCAAAGCCACAACTTGGCAGAGGATTTCAAGATGCCTGGATGCGCTTTAAAGAAGGGCTATTATTGATATATCCTTACGGTCCATTTACGCCGCAAAAAAAATATATGTTTGTTGAGCGCAATCGCTTCGTTGCCTCACTGGCAGACCGGGTGATCGTCGTGCAGGGCAAGCGTGGGTCAGGCACTTTGCATACGGCCAATTTCGCAAAAAAGCTTGCAATTCCGATAGTTGCCATTCCTGGTGCCATTAATGATCCATTATCGTTTGCTCCCAATCATTTGCTTGCCACCAGCTCTGCCACCGCTCTTACGGACGTAGAACAATTGGTGGAAGGCCTAACCACCATGGCCGCTAAATTAAATAAAAAGCCAGCAAAAAAAGCGAGGGAACGTGTGACAAAACCGCCATCGGCCAAAGAGTTACCTGGTATTTTACGCGTTATACATGAAAATAATAACATGCTAAATTTCGATGAAATTATGCATATTACTGGATATCCCTTTACTGTGCTGCAAAGGGAATTACTTAATTATGAGCTGGCTGGTCGTATAACTAAACGCGGTGCACAATTTGTATTGACAGGTAATTAATGTAATGTAGGTCATGCTCAGCAATATCATTGCCGCGTTTTACCAAGATGGGCGGAAGTAATCACGTTATGGAAAAATCATTGGTTGTTGTGGAGTCGCCAGCTAAGGCCAAAACCATCAAAAAATATCTCGGTCGTGGCTTTGAGGTGATGGCTTCAATTGGGCATATCTTGGATTTGCCACCGCGCAGTATGGGGGTGGATCTGACTTCTGGCAACTTTACTCCAGAATATGTGCCGATTTCAGGGAAAACGAAGGTCGTAGCTGAACTCAAGAAAAACGCCAAAGCTGCGGACATCATTTATCTGGCACCCGACCCCGATAGGGAAGGGGAGGCCATCGCCTTTCATATTGCCAGCGTTATTAAGGAAGCGCGTCCCTCGGATCCGCCTAAAATCGTACGCGTACGCTTTCATGAACTGACCAAACGAGCCATATCGGACGCATTTTTATCGCCCGATCACCTAAATCAAGATTTGTTTGACGCTCAGCAAGCACGCCGCATTTTGGATCGGGTGGTGGGTTATCAAATTAGCCCCATTCTATGGAAGAAGGTGCAGCGTGGTTTGAGTGCTGGCCGAGTGCAATCAGTGGCAGTACGTCTTGTAGTGGATCGCGAGCGTGAAATCGAAATCTTCAAAAAGGAAGAATATTGGACGATAGAGGCCAACGCCAAAGCCAAGGTTGATCCAAGCTTCATGGTCAAGCTGGTAAAAATTGGCAAGCTTAAGGCCGACATTGCCAATGAGGAGCAGGCGCTTAAGATTAAGAACGATCTATTAAATCAAATGGCGTCGGTGGCTAGCGTTCAAACCAAGGAGCGCATAAGAAGGCCGGGACCGCCTTTTATAACCTCTAAATTACAGCAAGATGCGGCGCGAAGATTTCGGTTTTCCACCAAACAAACCATGCGCATTGCCCAAAGTCTTTATGAAGGTATTGAGCTTGGTGAAGAGGGCGCGGTTGGCTTAATCACCTACATGAGAACCGATTCGACTCGTGTGAGCAATGAAGCTCTTAATGAAGTAAGAGGATTTATTGACGGCATTTATGGCAAAGACTACGTTCCTGACAAGCCCAATTTCTTTAAGACAAAGAAGAGTGCGCAGGAAGCACACGAAGCCATCAGGCCCACATCATTACAATTTACGCCAGAAAGAATACGCCCGTTTTTGAGTCTTGATCAGTTTAAGCTTTACTCATTGATTTTTGATCGGTTTGTGGCCTCGCAAATGACGGAAGCCAAATACGATCAAACTACGGTTGAAGTTAAAAAGGATGAGTATTTGCTCAGGGCGACTGGCTCAGTATTACGCTTTGCCGGCTTTTTGAAAGCCTATCGTGAAACGGCTGATGAAGACGACCAGGGCGCCAAAGATGAAGCCGAATCCGAACGGGTCAAGTTGCCGTTACTAAAGGAAGGGGAAGAAGTCTTATTGAAAGATGTGCTGGCTGAGCAGCATTTTACCCAGCCCCCTCCACGTTTCTCCGAAGCCAGTTTGGTTAAGGAGCTGGAAGAAAAGGGTATAGGTCGACCTTCCACCTATGCAACAATTATGTCCACCATTGTGGACAAGGGTTATACCGAAAAAACCCAAGGGCGCTTTTATCCCACCGAGCTTGGCCGGGTTGTCATCGATCTTTTGCTCGAAAATTTCCCCGACATCATGAATGTTGAATTTACCGCCTCCATGGAAGAGAAGCTTGATGCCATCGAAGAAGGCAAGCAAAATTGGATAGGCACGCTGAGAGCTTTCTACGGGTCTTTTAAAGATACAGTGGAAAAGGCGCAAGCAAGCATGCGCAACATTAAGCGCATGGAAGAAAAAACCGATATCGTTTGTAAAAAGTGCAGCTCGCCCATGGTGGTGAAATGGGGCAAGACCGGCTCATTCCTTGGCTGCACCAAATACCCTGACTGCTCAACCACCATGCCGTTTAAAAGAGTAGATGGTAAAATTGTCCCCGAAGAGCAAAAGACTTTTTCTCATGTTAAGTGTTCATCCTGTGGCGCCGACATGGTGTTAAAACGAGGGCGATTTGGCGAGTTTTTGGGTTGTTCACGTTATCCAGATTGTTCTTCTACCATGCCGCTTCCAACCAATGTCAAATGTCCTAAACAGGGCTGTGGCGGAGACGTGGTGGCAAAACGCACCAAACGAGGCAAGAGCTTCTTTGGCTGCTCTAACTATCCCAATTGCGATTTCGTTTCGTGGCAGAAGCCGGTAAGCAGGCAATGTGAAACCTGTGACTCCGATTATCTATTAGAGAAAGTGACCAAGGATGGCATTAGATTGATATGTCCGGCGTGTAAGGCTGTCATTGCCGCTGAGAATGGGGAATGATTTTTTGACAAAGGTGTTACCATCGTTCTATGAACAGCGAAATCTCCCAATTCCTACACCACCTTAATTTTGAACGGCGCCTGTCTCACCATACGGTAGAAGCCTATCGAGCCGATCTTGAGCATTTTTATGCCTGGGCGCAAACGAGATTAAAAGGACAGGAAATTTTAAAAGTACTCGACCACTATCATGTGCGGGAGTATTTATCATTTTGTTTTCACCGCTATAAAAATGTGAGCATTGCTCGGCGCCTGAGCGCCTTGCGAGGATTTTTGCGTTTTATGGTAAGGCGCGGTGAAATTCTATCCTCACCCGCGGATTTGATTGAAAATCCCAAGGTTAAAAAGCCTTTGCCCAAGCCAGTTAGTGTTGATGAAGCATTTTCAGTCTGTGATGATAAGCCGCCGCTTGATGCTCTATCGGTACGCAACCAGGCTATCTGCGAGCTTTTGTATGCGAGCGGTATTCGTATCTCTGAATTATGTGAGCTCAATATCGACGATGTGGATCTTAAGGGAAGGCTCATCAGAGTCATGGGTAAGGGAAAGAAAGAGCGCATAGTCCCCATTCATCGAGCGTGCCGAGATCTGCTGGATCGCTGGCTTAGGCATTTTCGCGCTGAATTAGCCACAAATCCGCTTACTGATCCTGCGGTGTTTTTAGGAGCGCAGGGAGCACGCATCAATGCACGTGTTATAAGAGAGATGCTAGCCACGCTCGGACATAAGCTGCTGGTGGTGCGCAGGCTTCATCCCCACCGTCTGCGTCATGCATATGCCACACACATGCTTGAAAGCGGGGCCGACCTTAGAGCCATCCAAGAGCTCTTGGGACACGCAACCATAGCTACCACCGAGCGCTACACCGATATCGATTTAACCACGATGATGCGCCAATACGATCAGGCTCATCCCCACGCCAAAAAGGGCAAAAACGACTAATGGTATGATCAAGAATATATTTAATGAAGATTTTGAAGTAGTGGTATCGGTTGGTTTAGATGAAGCAGATGACCTAAACGAGCTTAAAAAGAAGGCCGCCCGCGCCTTAGCCATTTCTAAGGAAAACCTGCCCCTGTTGGTTATCAAGCGAAAGAGCATCGATGCAAGGCGTGGAAAAATTTCTCTTGTTTACACCTTAGGTGTAGAAGATCCTCTGGCAAAAGAGCGCCAAAGTGAGCGGCTATCTTTAAATGTGAAAGGACAGCCAGTGATCATTGTTGGCGCGGGGCCGGCTGGCCTATTTTGTGCCTATGAGCTGGCCCGTCATGGCATCGCGTCAGTGCTGCTTGAGCGCGGGAAAATGGTGCAGGCGCGCAGGCAGGATCTAAAGGGTCTGCATCAGCATGGCATCGTCGATCGAAACAGCAATTATTGCTTCGGTGAGGGCGGTGCTGGCACCTACTCAGACGGCAAGCTCTACACCAGAGCTCATAAGCGTGGCAGCGTGCGCGAGATCTTAGAGATCCTGGTGGCGCATGGCGCCAATACGAATATCCTGACTGAAGCGCGTCCTCATATCGGCTCAAACAAACTACCTAAGGTGATTACTGCCTTACGTGAAAATCTCGAAGGCGTGGGGGTTGTCTTTCAATTTGGCGCTTCTGTAGTGGATCTACTATTGGATAAAGGAAGAGCTCGGGGCGTGAGGCTTGCTAATGGCCAAGAAATTATTGGCCAAGCGGTAGTGGTGGCGACCGGTCATTCGGCGCGGGACATCTATAAACTATTGGATCGCGTAGGAGCTCATCTAGAAGCTAAATCATTTGCCATGGGCGTCCGCATCGAGCACCCGCAGGCTTTGATCAATTCCCTTCAATATGGATCTTGCGTTAATCACCCCAAATTGCCACAAGCTTACTATCGCCTAGCTTACACTCCTGCCGATGGACGCGGTGCGTTTTCATTTTGCATGTGTCCGGGTGGATGGATAGTACCAGCATCAACTGAACCCGATGGCTTGGTGGTCAATGGCATGAGTTTATCTAAACGGGATTCTCTATATGCTAATTCTGGTCTGGTGGTGGCCGTAACCACCGATGATTTTAAGGCCTTAGGATTAACCGACAGCTTGGCTGGCATCGTTTTGCAAGAGAAGCTTGAAAGAGAGGCCATGGTCTTATCTCGCCTTGGGTTAGCCGCACCGGCAGCTCGTGCCTGTGATTTTGTAAGGGGCCGTTTATCGGCAAGTTTGCCAAGCACCAGCTACATTCCGGGCCTACTTAGCGCTGACCTGACTTCGCTCTTTGATGTAACGGGGTTGCCGTTGGCCCAGCGCCTAAAGGATGCCCTCATTAACTTCAACCGCCTCATGCCTGGCTATTTGACCAATGAAGCCGTGCTAGTGGGCGTCGAATCCCGCACATCGAGCCCAGTAAGAATTGTACGCGACCCGTCCACCCTTTCTTCCAATATTCATGGGCTTTATCCATGTGGCGAGGGTGCTGGCTATGCTGGTGGTATTGTTAGTGCCGCGATGGATGGGGTCAAGGTTGCCCGAAGGCTAGTGGAAATCAACCTGCATTAGGCCTGGTTTTTTGCACTGGTTGCGCGAATAGTTCTTCAGTTTATAAGTGATATACCTGCCGCGGGAGACCATTATGAAGAGACTGTCGGTGATCTGTTTATTAACTTGCTCGTTAGCCGCATTGGCCAAGCCCACATCGGAAGCCACGAACAAAAACCATGCTTCTGCGAACGCCACGACGGCAGCTCAACAACTTATGCGCACGGGCTCGGGAGTTCGAAAAAAAACGGTGTTCCTAATTCCTATAAGCGTCTATCGAGCCACCTTATTTGTGTCTGATATCGCGCGATTTTCTCGACATACCGAAGGCATAGTTGCGCTTAAATCCATGACCGCGTCACCGCCGATGTCAGCTGAATTGGTTCTTGATTTTGAGAGAAGCGTAAGCGCTGCAGATATCCTGAGCAGCTTTGAAACGGCTCTTAAGGCGAACGGTGTTAAAGACTCGAAATCGATCATGGAGTTTAAGGCGGCGGTGAAGAACGCGGGTGATGTCAAAAGCGGACAACGTGTGATTATACGAGCGGTCAATGGCAATATCGTTTGTGAGTTCGGCGACAAGAAGGTGGAAATAAAGGGTGATAGCCATACATTTGCAGAAGTCTTTTCCATCTGGCTCGGTGTGCCTGCCGATGATGGCTTAAAGGCTCTTAAGGATGCTTTGATCCTAGGAAAATAGCTTTAGGCTAATCTTTAAGGTCACCTTCAACTTAAGTGTTACGGTCGAAGCCTCAATTTCAAGCCTTTTGGCGTTGCCCTTAATTAGCGTGTGACCCTTTCTTTCCGTACTCACGACGATCGCCTCGCCGGCCGTCATATCGGCGTGCTTAAGTGAATAAAGATCGGCTAGTTTATATCGTAAACCGAGATTGGCTAAGTATAGATAGTCTGCCTTGAACTGTTCCAGTCGAACATCCTCACCTTTAGGAGTAAGGCGCAACTTCACTTCTTTGCCTGCCAAGTAGCTGTCGAATGAGCCATCTAGGAATTCAACGGGCGCCTGATAGGTTGACGTTCTACTGAGCGTAACCCCTGCTACATTGTCATCGATCATAGTGCTTTTCTCGACGAAAACCTGTCCTTGCTCATTTCTAATTAGTCGAAGAGATGAATAGCCGGAGTAGTCGATACCAATGACCATCTTATCCACGTCTTCTATCTGCTTATGGCCCAATAGGCCCAAGATCTGGTCGACTTCGATGGATGTAGTGGTCTTTACGAGGCTTTCAGTTTGTTGATAGCTGCCAGTTTCAACAGATGCCTCGAAGGCTGCTATATTTTCCTTTTGTTGGATGACGCAATTTAAGTTTATCTTCAAAGCAAAGCCAGGAAACGACATTGTAAGAAAGCCGATCGCTACGCCCAAATGCTTCATCGTTCATTGTCCCATGGTTAAATGACACCACCATGTCTTCGGATCGGCTTACGGATATGTTTCGCGACCAGTGCGTAAATCATCTAGGGCATTCAATCACAAATTCGCAATCGAGATAAAAGCCAGCCTTAAAAAAACCGAGTTTAGCGGACGGCTCGACTGGCTTCGCCATATGCCATGATGGGGCGACCTAGTCCTTAAGAAGCCGGATTGATTTCGTACGATTGCGTCTGGGATCGTAGTAGGTTATCTCTTCATATTGCTGCAGGATCTGGTCTCTTCGCTCGCGGCTCTCAAGGCGCAATCGCATTCTGCCATTACTGAGCTCGACCTCAGTCGGGCTAACTACACTCTGCTGGGCAAGGATGAAATTAATTAGATCAAGCGTGATTCTGCCCTTAATGTCCAATTTTATAAAATAGCCTTTTTCACGTGGCTTAGTTGCAGACTTTCTAGGTGTAGAACCCGGCTCTCTAGCCAATTTAATACTCGCCTCAAGTTCAGACGCGCTAGATGTAGCTGGCATTATAGGCAATTTAATCGTCTCGTTTCCTCTCATAATTTCAAGCTTTTCGAGTTTAAGTGCCCTTGTAACAAAATCTGAGCCTTTTAACGGGACAATTACCCAGCCAGGTATTTTTGATTTAACTATTTGTTCTGGGCGAGTTTGCAATTTCGCCCCCAAAACAATGGCGATATCGCCAAATGTGACATTGGACGGACATGCAACTAGAACCGTAAGCGGATCGGCAGCCAGCAGCGACGTGCTCAGCAACCCTAAAAATGAGACCATTCGAAATATGCGCAAATACATAGTAACTCCAACTAATGTGATTTTTGGTTCTAATGAGCCAGCAATCGGGGCCTTGCAATACCGATCCCAACCCGCGTCTAATAAGGGATAAGTTTAGGAGCTCGCTTGTCGGGGCTCCTTGGTTACTGTATGGTTGAAGGTCATTGATGCGACTACCTAGGCCTACGTTATGATTAAGGAATTGATTAAACAGCAGATAAGCGAAGCGCTTTCATCGCTCATATCTTCGGGGCAACTTTCGAGCTGGTCTAAGCAATATATTGATGCCATGACCATCACGAGGTCCAAGGATAAGAGTCATGGCGATTTTTCCGTAAATCTGGCCATGATTTTGGCCAAGCCTGAAGGCAAGGCGCCACGCGAGATCGCGCAACTGCTGATGCCGTATCTGACTACAAACCAG
>Ga0209060_10003576_pt1 | contig 12857 bp, 6 predicted proteins | sample Coa_R1_8_FD_187155 | JGI IMG/M metagenome (GOLD analysis project Ga0209060, IMG submission 187155) | Surface soil microbial communities from Centralia Pennsylvania, which are recovering from an underground coalmine fire - Coalmine... | ecosystem: Environmental > Terrestrial > Soil > Unclassified...
TGGGGCATCTGGAATCAGATGACGCCGCGCGATGCGGAAGCTCTGCGGCGCGTGAGCAGCGTGGAACGGGCGTTTGCTGAATTGCTCGTGAGCAAAGACTGGACGCCGTTTCAGCCGACGATGCAGCACGGCGTGTTTGCGAGCGTCTTTCCGGGCGGGGGTAAGACTTTGTGGACGCTGGTGAATCGAAATGAGTTCGACATTCATGGCCCGCAGATCCGCGTGCCGGTGGCGGCGACGCGGCGTTATTACGATGTGTGGCATGGCGTTGACATCCAGCCGGATAAAGAGGGGCGATTGAGTTTCGACATTGAGGCGCACGGGTATGGCGCGATTTTGGCGGTGGATTCCGGGGCGCAGGTGGATGGATTGGAGCGCTTATTGGCGCAGATGAAGGAGATGACCGGCGCACCGGTGCAGAGCTTCTCGGCGGAATGGAAATTTCTGCCGCAGAAGATTGTGGAGATTGCGCCTGCGCGATCAAGCAGTGATACCGCGGGCATGCTGAAAATCCCGGCGGGTGATTTTCTGTTTCAGGTCGCCGGAATCGAGATTGAGGGCGACGATTGGATCGGATTAGATGTCCAGTATCCGTGGGAGAATTCGCCGCGCCGTTCGCACGCGCATCCGATGCATGTGGACGGGTTCTGGATGGACAAATATCCGGTGACCAACGCGGAATTCGCCAAGTTTGTGGAAGAGATGCATTATCATCCGGCGGACGATCATAATTTCTTGCGCGATTGGGTGGATTCGAAGCCGCGCGCGGGCTGGGAGAACAAGCCGGTGACCTGGGTATCCATCGAAGATGCGCGCGCGTACGCGCAGTGGGCCGGTAAGCGGCTTCCGCATGAATGGGAGTGGCAATACGCGGCTGGTGGCTCGGATGGGCGCACTTACCCGTGGGGGAATTCATGGGACGCGGCTGCGGTTCCCGAGCCTTATAAAGGACGTGAGCTGCCGGGTCCGTCTGCGGTGGATGCGCATCCGAAAGGTGCGAGTCCGTTTGGCGTGATGGATCTGGTGGGAAATGTCTGGCAGTGGACGGACGAATATGTGGACGATCACACCCGCGCCGGGATCGTGCGCGGAGGAAGCTATTATCAGCCGCAAGGATCGATCTGGTATTTTCCGCAAGCGTACAAGCTTACGGAGCATGGGAAATATTTGCTGATGGCGCCGTCGAAGGACCGCGCCGCCACGTTAGGCTTCCGCTGTGTGAAGTAGCGCACGCACTCGTGCGTGCCGTGTTCGCACTCTTGCGAACACGAAAAGGAAGAACCGCAATCATGGCGTTCACACGAGTGTGAACGCGGCACGCCAAGGGCGTGCGCTACTTGTCTACCAACCCGGATCCGGCGAGTTGCTCGGTGATGAACCACACCTGGAATTCATTGGTGCGCAGAACTTCGCTCACCAACAAATCGTTAGTACCCTGATCGCCTTTATCATCCGCTTCGTCAGCTAACTTACGCGTTTCGGCGATGATCATCTCGTGCGCTTCGAGCAAGCGGAATAGCTGCGTGTTGACGTCTTCGCGGTCGCGCGGAGGCCGTGGGATGCGCGTGGTTTCGGCCACGTCCGGCGCCATCGCGATGGCCACGCCACCCAACGTCTGTACGCGTTCTGCAAGAGCGTCCACCAGCTCGGCTTGCTCACCGTAATGCTTATCGAACAGCAGGTGAAGCTGATAAAACGTGTGTCCGGCCACCTGCCAATGATGCTTTTTGTACATGTCGCGTAAAGTCATGGTGTCGGCGAGCAGCGGGTTCAGCTTCTCCACCAGCGACTCGCGAACCTTTTCTTCCAGCGAGATAGGACGGTTCACAACCGTCCCGTATTTTTGCAACACTTTACCCGCGTGTGCGGCGTTGTTCGAATTTTTTGTCTTCACGAACGTTAGATTGCGGTGACAGGGAAACTGTTGCAACCTAAATTCGTGTTTAGAAAGCCAGGTGCAGCGACAACTGCAGAAACCGCGAGCTTCCGATGGTGTGCTGAATGATTCCCAAGCTGCCGACCGGCGGGAAGGACGGCGGTCCCGAAAAATTCGGGAAGAACGTCACGTTGTTGTTGGGCGCATCGAAGTCCGGGTGGTTGAAAATGTTGAAAGCATCCGCGTTGAACCGGAGCCGGAAGCGCTCGCCCAGCTGAAACGTTTTGCCGATGGTCATGTCGAAGCGCACCTGAAATGGGGCTCGGAAGATATTGCGGCCGGTATATCCATAGAGCGACTCGTAGAGATCACATCCCGACGAATCGCACGGCGGCACTCCGGATTGGCCGGGCGCGAGGAAGACTGGCGCAAAGTCGTTCACATTGAGCACTGGCTTACCTGCATTCACGCCAGTTGTGCCTTGCAGTTGCGCTTGCGAAACCGTCACGCCGGGTTTGAGCGGAACGATTGGGTTTCCGATATAGTCCGAGGTCCCCAGGTACTGGCTGCCGACGGAACCGGAAAAGTCGTAAATGCTGTAGGGTTGGCCGCTTTGCGCCACGGTCTGACCACCCAGAATCCAGCCATTCACCACCGCACCCAGGGCTTTATTCGACGTGACCTTGGGAATCATGTAGGTGTAATTGATCAGAAACACATGGGTCTGATCGTAATCGGCCGACCCGTAACTTGACCTGGGAGTTACCGGATTGTTGCCCGTGAAGAAAAGGCCAAGTCCGCTCTGTTCATCGAGCGCGTGCGACCAGGTGTAGGCAGCGGTGAATTGCAAGCCAAAGGACAACCGCTTGCGCACTTGTAGCTGCAGAGCGTTGTAGTTGGAAATGCCCTCGGCTTTGAACAGGACGGAGTTCATGTCATAACCGATGTAGGGAACGCGAATGGGAGCGTTGCCCGAAAATTCGCTGGTGAAAACCGGTTCGTTATTCAGTGATAGTGGAGTTGCGCCGCCGTACGAATAGATCTGTCCGTTCACCGGATTTTGCGGCGTCGCGATCAGAGGTTGATTGAACGGAATGGGCAACACCTGGTGCGATCCGTGGTTGCCGACATAGCCCAGGCTGATCAGCCAACTGTTGGAGGCCTGGTATTGGAGATCGAAGGTCCAGTTGGCGGTGTAGGGCAACTTGTTGTTGATGTCGTAGCCGCCGAAAAGAAATGGGCCAAAAAGATTGCCGCCCGGGAATTTGCCGGATTCTGTCTGCGCGATATTGGGCAATTGAGCCAGGAAGGACGCAGCGCTCTGCGGAAGCGCTGGCGGAGGGGTGGTGCCGAAGGGAGCCTGAAAAGTGGCGCCGGTTTGAGCGCTGATCGGCGAAACGAAGGGTGGCGCGAGTGTCACGCCAAAAGGTCCGTTGAAACCGCCTCCGGCGCTCGGCGAAAGATAGCTGAAGAATTCGCCGCGATCGTAGTACAGGCCGAATCCGGTGCGCACGGTGAGTTTAGCAAGCGGCGTCCACGCGATTCCGATGCGCGGCGCAAGGCCCCACTGGCGCTGCCTCATCAAAGTATCGCCGGCGCCCGGAGTGCCAAATTCTTTATTATTGCTGGCGATCTCTAACCCCGAGCCCGTGATGGTGTCGGTAGCGGCGTTATAAGCGTACAACTTGGAATTAAAGCCGGTCAGCCGGCCATATTTTTCTGAGAGCGGACCGTCGTAATCCCAGCGCAATCCCAGAGTTACGGTCAGGTTGTTGCGCATTTTGTAACTGTCGTTGGCGAACAGGCCTACCGTGTCCGACCGGTAATAACGATTCGCGGAGCCATTGAAGGCGGTCGACGAAACACCGGTGCGAACGGCGCCTTCGACGAAATTCACGAAGGTCCTAAATCCGATGACGTCGGTGTCGGTATTGTCATTGATGATGTTGAGTTGCGTGTGGTCCCACAGGCCGCCGAATGAGAGCGTGTGCCGGCCTTTCACCCAGTTGAGTGTCGTGCCGTATTCCCATTGATTCTGAAACATTCCAGCGTTTCCGAAACTGGCGCGGGGACCGAATTCCAGGCCGTTCCCAAGCGTTTCATCGGAGGTTCCGATTTCGATTTGCGGGAAGGTGGTGGACCCCAGCAGATTCATTCCAAAGTCGCTCGGTTTGAAGTTTTGGCTGGTGCTGGCGAACGCGCGTAACCGAGTGAATCCCGCCCGTTGCTCCCAGGTGAGGGTCGGCGACAGGATGAGAGTGTTATTGATGGACGCCACGTGGCTGCCCGCGGAAAGAACTTGCGGAAAGCCGAGAGTGGAGCCCACCGAACCGAACGGGTTGGTAGTGGGATTGTCCTGGATGTAGTATTTCACGCTCAACCGATCTTTATCGTTGACCACATAGTCGACATTGGCGATGCCTTGGTCTACGTGGGATTGTGCGTTCGGCCCTTGGATGACCACGTCGTAACCGGCTGCCAGGGCTGCGTTCGGGTCGGTAATCTGCGCGCTCGGAATCAGATATTGTCCATTGGGAAGTTTCGCGTTCAGTAAGGCCGCAGCGACAGGATTGACTTGGCTTGCGGTGATCGTTTTTCCAAAGCTGGACTGGACTGCGTTGATGATGCCTTGAGTGCTGCGGTCATTGGTGAGGCCCAGCGGAACTGTTGCGGTTTTTGTAGCGTCTGTGGCATCGGCAATCCTAACTCCTTGGTAAGAAACGAAATAGAATAGCTTATCCTTCTTAATGGGTCCGCCCAAAGTGGCGCCGTACTGGTTGCGATTCAAGAACGGAACTTTCGTGCTGATGGTGGGATCGGCGTTATAAAAGAACGGGGCGGCATTCATGTCGCTATTCTGAAATTTTTCATAAACCTCGCCATGCAAGCCGTTTGTACCGGATTTCGTGAGCACGCTGATGTGCGCGCCTGCGTTGGCCCCCTGGGTTGCGTTGTACATAGCAGCGTTCACCGCGATCTCCTGGATTGCTTCCGCCGGAGGCGTAGGAAGCGCCTGGCCGATCGCGCCATAAACCGAAGTGCTGGTTTGGATTTGTCCACCCGCGCCGAAACTTTCGCCAGTGTTCAGCACGAACCGATTTTCGCCCACTTGGCTGGTGGAGTTTCCATTAAACAGGTTGTTGGTGCTGATTCCGTTCAGCGAAAAGCTGTTGCTGGTGTCGCGTTGCCCGTTCGCGAAGATCGCCTGGTTGCCTAAGCCGGAGTTGGAGCCGGCGCCACCCAGAAAATCCGCATGTACGCCGGGCGCTAGGATCGCGAGTTGGGTGAAGCTGCCGGTGCCGAGCGGCGTTTGCTCAATGGTGAGCTGATCTACAACATAGCCGTTCGTCGTATCCACCTGATTCATCAACGGAGTGGCCGTAACTTCGATTGTGCTCGATACTTGTCCAACGGTCAGATTGCCGTCCACCGTCGTAGTGCGGTTGCCGTTCACGAGCACTTCGGTGTGCGTCTCGGTCTGGAATCCTTCTTTCGTGATGGTGAGCTTGTATGTGCCCGCCGGCAGATCCGGGACCAGATATGAACCGTTCCCCTGCGAGTGAACCGTTACTTCCAGGTTGGTTGCTACGTTGACCGCTTTCACCTCGGCATCGGAAATGGCGGCGCCGCTGGAATCCATAACAGTTCCGGTGATCGCCCCCAGAATTTGTTGCGCTGAAATTGGCGCATACAGCGTAAGCCCCAGGAACAAAAGGGCGCAGACAACTCGGCACAGATGGCTCGTACGCATTGTTTTAGTGTAACCCTCCGCAAAAGCTATTGTTGTGGAATGGCGCGAAAAAGAGGAGAACGGTAACAGGCTCGGAAAAAAGAATCGCTTTGAAACTGAACACGCCCCTCTTGAAGGGGACTATATCAGAGCCTGGTTACTGTTTGATGAAGGCGGCCGGTTAGTTCTCTTGTGTAATATGATTCTGCGCGAGTTGCGAAACCTGCTGGAACACCTGTTCCAGCGTGGTCTCCGAGACATTGAGCCCTATATTCAGCGTGTTGCCGGACACGGAAGTTTGTAGGTTCGCTAACAATGCAAAAATCGAGTTAGCGGCTGGAACATTGTTGCCGTTCATTTGAATCAGGCTAGCCAAAAAATTTACAATGTTTTGCAAAGACGTGGCATTCTGGGGGGTATCCATGACGATATCGCCCGAGAGTTGAGCGCCCGATCCCTGCGCCGCGGATGGAAATCTCACGCCACCGCTAACCTGCTGAATCGCGGAAAAAAGCTTGCTGTTGAACACTCCGCTGAGCGGGCCCGTAGGTGCACCATCGCCTGCCGGCGCGAAGCTCGAAAGCTCGCTGAGAGGCACGACGGAGGCGAACCAGAGGTCCTGCTGAGCGCGCAAGTCGCGCGCTTTCATGGCGATCGCGGAGGCCGCGCCTGCAGAGTTTGACCCGAACTGAAGCGCAGAGTTAACTGTGGTGCAATCGCCAACGAGATCGGTGAATCCGTCGGTATAGAGCGCTATGCAGAGGTTGGCTTGCTGCGTGTTCATCCCCGGCTTGGTGACGGCGAGCAGATCCACTCCAGGGAGCCGCGTAATCACCGCGCCATTCTCGAGTGCATTGACTTCAATGGTCTCGATACTCGATCCGAATGTTCCGCGCGCGGCTATCAACCAGCGGCCAGTCGCGTTCGGCGTACCGTTCCAGGCTCCGATGATTTCGCTGATATCGGCGCGCGGATCGATGCCGGTCTCGGTGATGAAGCCTTGCAGATATTTCCCGCCGATAGGCATCTGCTGCAGCACGAATTGCCCGAAAGGCGAATTCTTGGCGGAATCCACATGAGCGCCCGCGATGAGCTGAGCGTCGGGCATCACGAAGCTGAACAGATCTGTGTTGCTGCTCTGCGCGAAAACGAGGGTGGGCAGCGTCAATGCGGAAAGAATCAGGGTCCGGACGGTGGACATAATGAACCTCTTAACTACCAGGACTGGAAAAGCTCTCGTTTATTACACCGCGAGCGCTTTTTCCACCTTTCTCCATGGTACGCCGGGAGTTCGAGCGATGGCGAGCCAATCGCCAGGCGGGACTTTGCCGGTGCGCGCGGCGCCCAGGGCGAGATCGATCGGTTTACGATCGGCCACGGTGGCTGCATTCAAAAACTCGGCCAGCCGCGCGACGTGTGAACGGAACGCGCCAGTGGTTCTGGTAGTTCCAGCGGATACGAAGGCGAGCAAAGCCGCGATGGATCGGGCTACGCGTTCGGAATGATCCGCACCGGGCATACCACCATCAGGCTGGAGTTGGGATGCCAGATCGACCAGAAGATCTTCGTTGGAAGCAGTAGCGTTTGACCGGGCAGGGTGGGGATTGCGCTTGAGCAACATACTGAAGATGTCGCTCAATCCGGATCTTGGTTGTGCGAGCGCCTGACCCAGAGCCTCACGCTGCGCGAACACCGGCATCTGTGCGGGGGCGGGCAGATAGGCGTCGATGTTCACATCCTGCGCCACGCCGAGCGGAACGATTCGAGTTTCCGGAATCTCGCCCGGCCGGTCGCCCGCGCGATTTACCACCGCGACCAACGACATTTCGCGGCTGGCTAATCCGTACTTGCGGCTCAATTCCGCGAGTTTCTGCGCGATGCGTGTTTGCTTCCGCTTTTCGAGCGGCGCGAGGGATTGCTCGGCGGGATAGCGGCACTCCCAATCGGTGATGAGCCGTGAGCCCTGCAGCAATCGAACTGTCTGGCCGGTTTGTGCATCGCCTTCTGGAATCGGGAGCGTCATGCGTCCGCCGTCCCAAGTTAGTTCCAGTTCCGCCGAGTTCGCATCGCGCTCGCCGAATAACAAGACAGGATACCCGGCGAACACGAAAGACGGAAGTTCGGGTTGGACGTTACCGCTGGTCTTCAATCCGGTTGCCGCAGCTTGGCCCATGCTGGCGAACAGATCGACGGCCGGAAGATCCACGCGTTCACGCGGAGTGACGAACTTACTGAGCCCGCCCGTTTCACGAGCCAGCAACGATAGAAATCGATCCTGACTGGCGCTGCCGATTCCCAAACAGAAGAGCCGGATGTTGGTGGCGCGCGCTTGCGCCAAAATTCGTTCGGTTCCGGCCACTTGGCCGTCGGTCAGGATGAAGATGTCGCCTGCCACGCCATTCAGCAACTGCGCGGCATGCTCGAAACCGGCGGCCAAAGCTGTTCCGCCCCGCGCCTCAATCTGATCGAGAAACTCGCGTGCCTTGGCGCGGTTTTCACTGGATCCCGCGAGTAGTTCCGCGTGCAGACTTTCGACCGCATTGTCGAATGCCACCAGCCCGAAGAAATCCTCCGGGCTTAACACCGCAAGGCAGGCTTCGATGGCTTTCTTCGCCTGCGCAATCGGCGCACCTTGCATGGATCCGGATCGATCGAGAACAATCACCGTGCGGCGCGGCGCTTTTGGGGCCGTGCCAAAGAGCGTGGATGGGATGACAGCAGCGAACGAGGTGGTGTTTTCCGCAACAGAGCCGGAGAAAATCTGCGCAGCCACTCTTGGGAAGCGGACATCCAGCACCAGGTCGCGATTCGGAACATCTTTTTCGGCGGCGAGCGTGACGCGCCCGTTGCGGGAGGCGCGAATCGCATGTGAGGGCGAACCCATTTCTTCTACATCGCCGGAAACTGCAAGATCGAATCCGACTTCATGCAGCGATTCCGCGTTCTTGCGCAATGGCGGCAGCAGCATGTCGCCAAACTCGTCCGCTGGCAACTCCAGCTCAACTTGGTTGCCCGAAACACGCGCCGCTTGCATGCGCGGATGATAGATGGGTGCCAGCGTAAATGGAAACCGGAAACGGAATCCGCCATCGTTCAACTCGACGCCCGCCAGCAGTTCCAAATAGACCGTAACGATTTCGCCCGGACGCACATTTCCTACAGTGAGATTGACCACGCCGTCGCCGTATTGCCGAGCCATGGCCGCCAGCGAACCTTCCGCGATGCCTTTCTCATATGCTTTCACGGCAGCTTCGGTTTCCATCAGATCGGATGTCACTTCGAATCCATCGCCCGTGATGCGGAAGGATTTGAGCGCGGCGTCGCGCGGCATAGGAAATGCATAGATCGCCTCGAGAGGCTTTTCTTCTCCCGATTGAAAAATGTGCTGAACGGTGAGGCGCGCGCCAACAGGAAGAACACGTCCCGTCAGCCACAGCCGCTGCATATCCAGCCGCAGTGCTTGCTTGCCTTGGATGGTCAGGGGTCCAAAATTTGTTTCGCTACCAGACATTTCCTACTCCTTCTTGCTCAGACTGCGCGTGAGTTCTTCAATCGCCGCTCGGATCTGCTTGGTCCGCCACGGGCTCACATCGGCCCGCGCCAGAACCACCACGTCTTCCGAAATCGGATGCTGCCACCAAGCCGTGGGCTGGGCGCTTTTTTGCGCGACAACGCCGGCCAGACTTTGCCCGATTTCCGAAAGCGTCCGCCCCTTCGCCTGCAACTCCTTGATCTTTTCCAGCCGCGCGAGATGCTCATTGGTATATGCCGCGGCGCGGCCGGATTTGACAGGACCCTCCAACAATCCGCGCGCAATGTAAAACCGGACGGTCCGCGCAGGTAATCCCGAAGATTCGGCCAGATCGGCGAGTGTCAGCTCCTCTTTCACGCAACCTCAGCATAGTCTTTTAATATGACACTGTCAAGTAGTGTCTACTAACCAACGTGGCAAGCGCTCCCGCTCGTCGTCCGCGGACATGGTGCTGCACTTTCACTCGGCCTGATTTGCGCTTCGACGATTGGGGGCGCGTCGTTGCATACTAGTCCTCATGCTACGACCTGTCTTACTTGGCGCGGGCCTCCTTGCCTGCCTGCTCTTGCACGGCGCGGAGACCCCAACACCGCCCGGCATCGAGACGCGCACGCAAGGCATGCAAAAGCTGGATGGCTTCTTCCCAATGTATTGGGACGAACGCACCGGCTCGCTGTTCCTCGAGATTTCGCGCTTCGACTCGGAGTTCCTCATTAGCACGGGACTCGCGGCCGGTCTGGGTTCGAACGACATTGGCCTCGACCGCAGCCAGGAAGGTCAGGGCAAAGTGGTGACCCTGCATCGCGTGGGTCCGAAAGTGCTCATGGTGCAGGGCAACGAATCGTTCCGGTCGTCGAGTGCGAACGCGGCGGAGCGGAGATCGGTGGAGGATTCGTTCGCGAAATCCATTTTGTGGGGATTCACAGTGGCAGCGGAGACCAACGGCCGCGTGCTGGTGGATGCCACGGACTTCCTGCTGCGCGATGGCCATGGCGCGGCCAACTCGCTGCGTCCCGGGACCTATCGCGTGGACAAAACCCGTAGCGCGATTTATATGCCCCGGACCAAAGCATTTCCCAAGAACAGCGAGATCGAAGTGACGCTGACATTCGCAGCGGAGCCCGCGGGCGGCCGTGGCGGATTTGGCGGCGGTCCCACGCAAGGGCCTCCGCAGATCGGGGCTGCGCAAGGCCGCGGCGGATTTGGTGGCGGACTGTTTTCCGGATCGGTTGCCAGCGTGACCCCGACGCCCGATTCCGTAACACTTCGGGAACATTATTCACTCGTCGAATTGCCCGACGGCAATTTCAAGCCGCGCTTCGACGATCCGCGCGCTGGATACTTTGGTCCGAACTTCGTGGATTACAGCGTGCCCATCGGCGAACCGATCGTGAAGCGCTACATCATGCGGCATCGCATCGAAAAGAAAGATCCGAATGCGGAGATCAGCGAACCGGTAAAACCGATTCAGTATTGGGTGGATTCGGGCGCGCCCGAGGACGTGAAGAAAGCGCTGGTGGAAGGCGCGAGCTGGTGGAACCAGGCGTTCGAAGCGGCCGGATTCCGCAACGGCTTCAAAGTGGATGTTCTGCCGGCGGACGCCGATCCGATGGACATCCGCTACAACATGATCAATTGGGTGCATCGCTCGACGCGCGGCTGGTCGATGGGCGGCGGCATTGTGGATCCGCGCACGGGCGAGGTGATCAAAGGCAACGTGATTCTCGGATCGCTGCGCGACCGTCAGGATTACATGATATTTGAAGGATTGCTCTCGCCTTATACAAATGGCGACGAGAAGCCAGACATTTTGTATCAAACGGCGCTTGCGCGGATTCGACAACTAGCCGCGCATGAAGTGGGGCACACGCTCGGGCTCGGCCACAATTATTACGACAGTACCAAGGGATGGATTTCGGTGATGGATTATCCGCATCCCTTCGAAAAGCTGCGGGACGACGGCAGCATCGACTTGTCGGAAGCGTACCAGGCGCGCATCGGCGATTGGGACAAAGTTTCGATTAACTACGGTTATCGCGAATTTGCGCCGGGAACGGACGAGAAAGCGGCGCTGACGAAAATTCTGGATGACGCGTGGGCGCAGGATCTGCGCTACATGACCAATCAGGATACGGACACGCATCCGAAAGTGGATCAATGGTCGAACGGCGTGAATCAGGCGGATGAATTGAACCGGCTGATGAAGATTCGCCGCTCGGCGCTGAATCGGTTGGGCGAGCATACGATTCGGAACGGGGCTCCGATGGCGACCATCGAAGAACCCTTGGTGCCGATTTTCATGTATCACCGCTACGCTGTAGAATCCGCATCGTCGATGGTGGCAGGGCAAGATTACATCTACGCCATGCGGGGCGATGGGCGCACGCCAACGAAATGGGAGACGGCGGCCAATCAGCGCAAGGCGCTGGACGCTTTGGCCGGAACTTTGAAGCCCTCCGAGTTGGCGGTGCCGAAACAGGTGCAGGACGCGATACCGCCGCGTCCTCCGGGATTCGGGAGGCATCGCGAATTGTTTCCGCGCACCACGGGCGACGCATTCGATCCGCTGGCCCCGGCGACGATCGCTTCCGACGTGACCATCGGGTTCTTGTTGGAACTGGATCGCTCGGCGCGGATGGTGGCCCAGCACGCGGTGGATCCATCGCTGCCAGGGCTGGAAGATGTGATTGACCGGCTGACGAGGGCTGTCTTCGACGCGCCGGCCGCGTCGCCCTATGAAGCAGAGATTCGCCGAGCCGAAGAGCGCGTCCTGGTGGATCGCGTGATGTGGTTGGCCGCGGGCGCGCCAAATAGCCAAGTTCGGGCCATCGCGTCATGGAAGTTAGGGAAACTAGCCGCACGATTGCGCGCGGACGCCGCGAAAGGCGAAGCGGATTCCGCGCAAAATGCACTGCTCGCGGCCGATATCAAGCGATTCCTGGAGCGCCCGGCGGAAGTTGTGAAGGAACAGCCGGCCGCGGATGCACCTCCAGGCGCGCCCATCGGCGATGGCGGCATGGATTGGCTCGCCCGTCCACGCTACTGAACCGGGACCACCGGAGCGTAACCGCGGTTCCTGGTAGCGCTCCCTAGCGGTCGCGGTTCGGACTGCGATTCCCAACCCAATAGAGTAGAATTAACCAGGCTGCTCCGTGGCAATAAGTCTCGACTTCCGGTGTTGGTTCCTGTTTTGTTGCGTAGGATTGTGCGCCGCACAGACGCCCGAGGTCGCATCCACCGATAGCCAACCCACCTTCACCACCCGGTCGAATCTGGTTCTGGTCCGCGTGGTGATCCGCGATAAAAAACAACAAGTGATTGGAACGCTGCAAAAGGAAGATTTCCAGTTATTCGACAAGGGCAAACCACAGATAATCTCTAAATTTTCCGTGGAGAAATCGGCGGCACGCAAGACCGATGCGCCCGCTGCTGCAGCGGCCGGAGAGAAACCGCCAGGTGAGCCGGCTGGGCCGGTTCCACCGGATCGTTACGTTGCGTATATATTTGACGATCTGCATCTGAGCTTCGGAGATTTGGCCCAAGCGCGCATGGCGGCGGAGAAGCAGTTGTCGGAATCGCTGGGAGGTACGGGACGCGCGGCCATTTTCACAACCTCCGGCCGGCCGTTGCAGGACTTCACCGACGATGCCGCGCTGCTGAAGGAAACGCTCCTGAAGATCCAACCAGAGTCAGTAAGAGCAGTCATGGCCGGAACGGGC
>Ga0209060_10003577_pt1 | contig 12854 bp, 10 predicted proteins | sample Coa_R1_8_FD_187155 | JGI IMG/M metagenome (GOLD analysis project Ga0209060, IMG submission 187155) | Surface soil microbial communities from Centralia Pennsylvania, which are recovering from an underground coalmine fire - Coalmine... | ecosystem: Environmental > Terrestrial > Soil >...
TTTGTCCGAAACGGGTGCCGACAAAGCCCGGGTGCAGGCAATTGGCAGTCACGTTCGATCCGGACAAGCGCCGCGCAAGCTCACGCGTAAACAGGATGTTCTCGAGCTTGGATGTGCCGTAGACGCGAAAGCTGCTGTAGCTCCGCTCGCTCTGGAGATCCGAGAAATCGATTTTCCCGCTCTTGTGGGCGTCGGAGGCCGTCGAAACAATCCGCGCCTTTGGTGCAGCCTTGAGGCGGTCCAGGAGGAGATTGGTGATGACGAAATAGGCCATATGGTTGGTGGCGAATGTCATCTCGAGTCCATCCGCGCTCGTCCGGCGGGAAAGGAAGATCGCGCCAGCATTGTTGATGAGCACATCGATCTTCGGCTCGCGCGTGGCGATTTCGTTTCCGACCTTTTTCATTTCGGTCAGCGACGACAAGTCCGCAAGGTGCACGCCGTGATTGGCGCCGGAATTGGCGCTCTTGAGCCGCCGCAGAGTGATCTCTGCGCGCTCCCTATTCCGCGCCACGAACACGATGCGGGCGCCCTGCTCGGCAAGCTTGAGCGCCGCCACCTCACCGATGCCCGATGTGGCACCGGTGATGACGACGGTCTTGCCGGTCATGCTCATAGGCTACCCGACAATATCGAGATCGCTAAAGAAGAAGCGGATCTCGTTCGCGGCGTTCTCTGCCGAATCCGATCCATGAACGGAGTTTGCCTCGATGGACTCTGCAAAATCCTTTCGGATGGTTCCCGCCGCTGCCTTGGCCGGATCCGTGGCACCCATGACTTCGCGGTTTTTCGCTACGGCGCTCTCACCCTCGAGCACCTGGGTGACGACCGGGCCGCTGGTCATGAATTCGACCAGGCTTCTGAAAAAGGGCCGATCCTTATGCACCGCATAAAAGGCTTCCGCTTGCGCTTTCGAGAGCCGCATGCGCCGCTGGGCCACGATGCGCAAGCCGGACTTCTCGAGACGCGCAACGATCTCTCCGGTCAGATTGCGCCGCGTCGCGTCGGGTTTGATGATCGAAAGCGTGCGCTCGACGGCCATGTTCTCTCCAGGCGGAAAAAGCGCGCGCCTTATAGCGAGGCAGGAAGAAGAAGCAACCCTTCGGCTCCATCCGGCGACTTTGTGCTATAGGCGCGGCCGCCATGCTCACAATCGATAGCATTGTCGTCCGAATCGCCGGGCGCGAAATCATCAAAGGCGCGAGTGCGGCATTGCCGCCCGGTCGCCGCATCGGCCTTGTGGGCCGCAACGGCGCCGGCAAGACGACGCTCTTCAAGGTGATCCTCGGCGAACTGGCCCCCGATCAGGGCCAGGTAACGAGCCCAAGAGGCTGGCGTGTCGGAACCGTCGCACAGGAAGCGCCGGGAGGCCCAGAAAGCCTTCTCGAAACGGTTCTCGCTGCCGACAGCGAACGCACTTCTCTGCTGGCAGCCAGCGAAAACGAATCCGACGCCCACCGCCTCGGCGACATCCATTCCCGCCTCGATGCGATCGACGCCTACTCCGCACCTGCCCGCGCCGCGAGTATTCTTGCGGGTTTAGGCTTCTCTGCCGAAGAACAATCACGGCCCTGCTCGGAATTTTCCGGCGGCTGGCGTATGCGCGTCGCGCTGGCGTCGATCCTGTTTGCCGCCCCGGATCTGCTGCTGCTCGACGAGCCGACGAACTATCTCGATCTCGAAGGCGTGATGTGGCTCGAGGATTTCCTGCACCGCTACCGCGGCACGGTCATCATCATCAGCCACGACCGCGATCTCCTCAACACCGCAGTCGATTTCGTTCTTCATCTCGAACACGGAAAGCTCACGCTTTATTCCGGCAACTACGACACCTTCGCCGAAACGCGCGCGATGAAGCGCGCACTCGACGCGGCGACCGCAAAAAAGATCGACGCCCGGCGCAAGCACATGCAGTCATTCGTCGACCGATTTCGCTATAAGGCCTCCAAGGCACGCCAGGCGCAGAGTCGCATCAAAATGATTGAGCGTCTCGAGCGGATCGAATTGCCGCTCGATGAGCATGTCGCGCCGATCAGGATTCCGGAGCCGCGCGCGGCCAATCCGCCCATGATCACGATGGACGGCGTTGCCGTCGGTTATGAGACGGGAAAGCCCGTACTTTCGAAAGTATCGCTTCGGATCGATCCGGACGACCGCGTCGCGCTGCTCGGGAAAAACGGCAACGGCAAGTCGACACTCGCCAAGCTGCTGGTCGGCAAACTCGAACCGATGGCAGGCGAACTGGTACGCGCCCGGAAGCTCATCTCAGGCTATTTCGCACAACATCAACTCGAAGAACTCGATGGCGCCATCACACCGATCGATACGCTGTCGCTATTGAGGCCGAAGCTCAAGCTCGAGCAGATTCGCTCACAGCTTGGCGGATTCGGGTTTTCCGCGGACAAACAATTGACCGCCGTTGAAAACCTCTCCGGCGGCGAACGCGCGCGACTGATGCTTGCGCTTTCGACGCTCGACCACCCCAATCTGCTGATCCTGGACGAGCCCACCAATCACCTCGATATCGACGCGCGCGCAGAACTTCTTGACGCGCTCAACGATTTCGAAGGTGCGGTGGTGCTGGTGAGCCACGACCGGCGGCTAATCGAATCGACGGCCGACAGGCTGCTCCTCGTCGCCAATGGAACAGTGCGGCCGTTCGAGGGCGATCTCGATGACTATCGGAAATATCTCATCGCCGGCGATCCCGCCATGGCTCCCGGTCCAGCTGCCGCGAAGGCTTCACGTGAGGGCGCAAAGCGCGATGCCGCCGAGCGGCGCCGGCGCCTGAAGCCGCTCAAGGAAAAGGTCGAAGCGCTGGAACATCAGATCGCCGATCTGAATGCGGAACTTGCCAAGCTGGACCGGGCTCTCGCTGATCCCCTGCTCTTTGCGCGCGATCCGGCGAAGGGCTCTTCTGTTTCTAAGAAGCGCGCCGATGCTGCGCGAAAGCTCGAGTCTTCGGAGTCTCTGTGGCTGAAAGCGCGCGAGGATTACGAGGTGGCGCTGGCGGAGAGCGAGGCGGAAACCTCCAGCTAGAGGACGGCTCTGCCTTGTTGTGCCGAACTGATCTCGTCAGCGGACGTTTTGTCTTGCAATGTCGATCCATTGCCGCTGCGCGCGCCGATAGCGCGCAGGTGCGCCCTCTGAGAGAGACAGGATTTCCTGGAAGATGGGCCGCGCCTCCGAGTCTCGCCCAAGTTTTTTCAAAAGCAGACCATATCGCGCGCGCGCCTCTTGGCCGGCAAAGTAGCGCACGAGCTTTTTGTATTCGGAGAGCGCCTGTTCCTCCTTGCCCTGCGCCTCGAGCGCGCGGGCATAGAGAAGGTGAGCATCTTCCGAAAAATTTCCAGGATCGGCCTGCTGCAGTTGATCGAGGCTTGCCTGTGCGCCTTGCGGATCGCCCGCCATGAATTGCGCTCGGGCAAGTCCATTGAGGAGAGCCGTATCGTTGGCGAATTGTCCCTGCAGCGCGTCTTTGTAGATAGAGAGCGCGTCCTCGTATTGGCCGCGCGCAAAATGTTCTTCGGCAAGCGCGCGCTTTGCGTCAACCGAACCGACGAGACCTGCCTCGCGATGCGCTCGGCGCAGTCCCGCATGTGGATCGGCCAAGGCACGCACATTGGCCGTAAGCTGGCGCGCGCCCCGGCCACGCACCAATTCCGGCACGACGACCATTCCGATGTAGATGAGACTTCCGACTCCGGGGAGAAAAACCAGGAGATAAATCCAGGGGAAAATGCGGTCGGTGCGGATGGCGTGCACGACGCAAACGACCAGAAGCCCGAGCCCAACGAGGCCGAGCGAGCCAAAGCCGCCTAAGCCAAACATCGATCCGTCCCCAACGCGCCGGCGCAGCCGCATTCGCCTATCATCGGTTTCAAAGCGCCTGCTTCTCGAATTTTCCGGTGGGGCCTTCGCGCCAGTACGTCACCTCGTGGCCAGCCTTCCTTTGCGAAGCCCAGGTCTGGCGCGCGGCTGCAAGCGCGGATTCGTTCCGGCTGTCGAACACGAGCACCATCCGCGAGAAGGACTCTGCCTTACCGGGCGGCGCTGCACCGCCAACGAGAAAGAGGACCTGAGCCCCGTTTGGATTTCCGTCCTCCAACGTGATGAGGACAGGCTGGCGCTCGGCGCGGCCATCACCTTGTTGCGCATGCGGAAGAAAGGAGTGTTCCGCAAAGGTCCAGAGAAGATTGTCGATCGCATCCGCCCTCTCGGCTGACTCCGCCTTGATGATGGCGCGCCATCCTCGCTGCAGCGTCTTCTCGATCAGATCCGGCAGGACGGCATCGAGGCTCCTCTTTTCGAGGTGATAGAACAGAGTCTCGGTCATCGCTCGTAATGATTCTCGACAAGCCGGTCGAGGATGCGAACGCCCCAGCCGGTCCCCCAGCTCGGGATGAGCGTCTTCTGCTCCCCGTCCTGCCAGGCGACGCCCGCAATATCGAGATGCGCCCAAGGCGTCTTCTCGACGAAGCGCTGGAGAAATTGCGCCGCACCGATCGAGCCCGCGTGCGGGCCGACGGTGTTCTTCATATCTGCGATCTTAGAACGGATCAGCTTGTCGTAGCCCGCGCCAAGAGGAAGCCGCCACACCGCTTCACCAACTTCTTTTCCCGCTTCGAGGATACGTCCCGACAGTTTGTCGTCATTGGAGAAGAGCCCGGCATGCTCCTGACCGAGCGCCACCATGATGGCCCCGGTGAGAGTCGCAAGATCAATCACGAATTGCGGCTTGAACGTCCGCTGGGTGTAGGTCAGAGCATCGGCAAGCACCAGACGCCCCTCGGCGTCGGTATTGAGCACCTCGATCGTCTGGCCGGACATGGATTTGACGACGTCGTCCGGCCGTTGCGCCTTGCCGTCAGGCATGTTCTCGACAAGACCGACGACGCCCACCGCATTGACGCGCGCTTTTCGCGACGCGAGCGCAAGGAGCGTTCCGGCAACAGCGGCCGCGCCGCCCATGTCGCCTTTCATGCCCATCATGCCCTGCCCGGTCTTGAGCGACAGTCCGCCCGAATCAAAGCAAACGCCCTTTCCGACAAAGGCCACCGGTGCGTCCTTCGCCCTTCCTCCTTTCCACTGCATCACGACCAACTGGCTTTCGCGTTCGCTCCCCTGACCCACGCCGAGAAGCGCACCCATGCCGAGCTTCGTCATCTCCGCTTCGCCGAGAACCTCGACCTTGATTCCGGCTTTCGCGAGATTGGTCCTGGCTCGTTTTGCGAATTCCGCCGGCGAAAGCACGTTGGGCGGTTCGTTGACGAGATCGCGCGCGAAATACATTCCGCTTGCTACGGCCTCGAGCGGCGCAAAGGCGCGTTTGGCGCCCTGCAAATCCTGTGAACAAACCGTCACCTTCCTGATGCGATGCTGATGCTCGTCGAGATTTTTCGTGCGGTAGTGATTGAATGCGTAGTTTTGCAGACGCGCACCGAACGCCACATGTGCGGCCGCGCGCGCCGGTTTGAGCTTTGCGCCTTTCGGCGCATCGAGGCGAAAGGTGATCTCGGTTTCACCCGCACGATTGAGCCGCTGGTAAACAGCGGCCGCAGCCGACTCCAGCCTGCTGCCATCACAGCCTTCCGGTGTGCCCAGCCCTACGACGATCAGGCGCGAAGCCTTGATGCCGGCGGGCGCGAGAACCTCGACGACCTGGCCCGACTTCCCGCTGAACCGGCTGAACCCGATCGCCCGGGTGATTGCGCCACCGGTTTCCTTGTCAGCCTCCTGGGCAGCACCGGAAAGCTTTCCGCCATCATAGGCGGCCACCACAAAGGCGCCGCTTCCGATTGCGCCAGGCGCCGCAAAGGACAATTGCATGCTTCCTCTCCTGAATTTAATGGACCGCTTTTGAAATTGCCCGCCGGGCAGAAGGGGATGCTAGTCTAAAAGGAATCGACGACGGGGCGAAGGGCCAGCGCGGCCGGTGTGACTCCCGCGAGCCACGGACAAAATCGATGCCGCGACTGTCACTTTACATTCTGCGACAGCTGATCGGCCCGACAGCCATATTCACGTTCCTGCTAACAGCGGTAATCTGGCTCACGCAATCACTGCGGCTGCTCGACCTCGTCATCAATCGCGGCCAATCGGCACCGACCTTTCTCTACCTGACGCTGCTTATCCTTCCCAGCCTGCTGGTGATCATTCTCCCGATCGCTTTCTACGCCGGAGCCCTTTGGGGGCTTTCGCGCCTGAGTTCGGATTCGGAGCTCGTGGTCATGGGTGCCGCGGGCTACAGCCGCTCGCAACTCTCGGTTCCGGTCTTTGTCGCCGCCGGTATTGTGACCGCCCTCACTTATTTGTGTGTGCTTTACCTCATGCCGGCTGGCCAGCGCGCCATGGCCGACGAGGTCTTCAATATTCGCGCCGATATTGGTTCGGCGCTTCTCAATGCCGGAGAGTTCAGCACACCGGCGAAAGGACTGACGGTCTTCATCCGCGATCTCGATTCCGAGGGGCAATTCCGCGGAATTCTCGTTCATGATGGCCGCAATCCTTCAAAACCGACATCCTATTTCGCCGAGCACGGCTCGCTCGCCCAAACACCTGCGGGCGCCCGGCTCATCATGTTCGACGGCACCATCGAGCAGAGTGCGAAAGGCGGTTCCCAGCTCTCTGTCCTGGCTTTCAAAAGCTATGTCTTCCCTCTCGATCAGTTTGCAAGCCCGCGCGCAGCTCCCCTTCGCGCTGCAAGCGAACGCTTTCTGAGCGAACTGATATGGCCGCCGCCATCGGCGAAGCTCACGCCCAAGATGCGCAACGCCTTCCTTGCGGAGGCGCACAGTCGGCTCACCGCCCCGCTCTATGCGATGGCCTTCGCCCTGATTGCACTGGCCGCGGTGGCGCGCGGACGCAGGGCGCGCGGCGCGCAAGTTCTTCGTCTGGTCGTGGCGTCCGTGTCGGTCGCGCTGTTGCGGATTGCCGGTTACGGCTTGCAGGGGCTTGCCAGCCGCTATCCGTTTCTGGATGTGTTCTTCTATGTGATCCCCATTCTCGGCGGGGTCGCGGCCTTCTTCGTTCTTTCCGAACTGAAACTGTCCGACATCCGTGAGGCGCTGCGGTCGCGCGAGGCAGCGATGGCATGAACTGGTCATGGACCCTTTACCGCTATCTGGCGCGCCAATTCCTGATCGGCGTCGGCGTCGTCTATGGCGCGCTCTTGCTGCTTGCCTTCTCGATCGATGTCGTGGATCTGCTCAACCGCACGGCGGGCCGCGGCGTCCCGACGGGCGTCATCATCGGGATGGCCATCCTCCAGCTTCCCGATCTCGGTCAAAAGCTACTTCCATTTTCCGTCTTGCTCGGAGGTGTATTCGCCTTCGTGCGTCTGTCGCGCAACCACGAGCTCGAAGCGACGCGCGCGGCCGGCGTATCGGCCTGGGACTTTCTCGCGCCGCCGCTGATCGTAGCCGTCAGCCTCGGAATTCTCGCCGTGGTGGCAATCACACCTCTTTCAGCGCAAATGCTGTCGCGCTTTGCCCTGCTCGAAGCGAAGTACATCAAGGGCCAGGCGTCGCTGCTTGCCGTGTCAGAAAACGGCCTTTGGCTTCGCCAGGGAGATTCAAGGGAGCAGTCCGTCATCCACGCCGAGCGCGTCGCCGACCAGGGAGTCCACCTGGAGGACGTGATCATCTTCCGCTTCGGCCAGGAGGATCGTTTTCTTGGCCGCATCATGGCGCACGCGGCCGACCTGACCTCGGGCGCATGGAAGCTCGACGACGCCTGGGTCAGTGACGGCAGCGGCACGCAATCGCACCACAACGCTTTCATGCTGCCGACGACGCTCACACCGGCGCAGATACAGGAGAGCTTTGCCTCGCCTGATACGCTGTCGTTCTGGGATCTTCCCCGTTTCATCAGCGCCGCACAGAATGCGGGCTTCGCGGCAACGCGTTATCAGCTCTACCTATACACGCTTCTTTCCCTGCCCGTCCTTTTCGCCGCCATGGTCTTCATGGCCGCGAGCTTCTCGCTGCGCGTAGGGCGCAGCTGGGGCGTCGCGCAGGTCGTGGTGACCAGCGCGCTTTCCGGTTTTGCAGTCTATTTCTTCAGCGAGATGACACGTGCCCTGGGGCAATCCGGAATTCTGCCGACCGTGCTTGCGGCAGCCGCGCCAGCCGTAGCCGCAATTTTGATCGGGATGACGCTTGTCTTCCACCAGGAGGACGGATGAGAGCTTCCGCCTTCCTGCTGGCCTCACTGCTCATTGCAGCCGGTTCCGATCGCGCCGTTGCTGACCCCGATCCGGTGACGGATCTGCATGGACAATATCTGCTGCACGCCGACGAGATCGACTATGACATGGAGAAGGATGTCGTCTCGGCCGTCGGTCACGTCGAGATCGACAATGATGGCCGGATCCTGTTGGCGGATCGCATCGACTACGACCACAAGAACGACAGCATCACCGCGAGCGGCCATGTGAGCCTGATGGACGAAAAAGGCAATGTTGCCTTTGCCGACCACGTCACCGTCAGCGATCGCATGCGAGAAGGGACGCTCGCGAGCTTCAGTGCGCTGATCGGCAAGACAGGCCGCTTTGCTGCTGCGAGCGCGAGGCGCATGGCCGGACGCTACACCGTCGCGCGCGACGTGATGTACACGCCCTGCAAAATCTGCAGCAAACCTGGCCAACGCACGCCGCTCTGGCGCATTCACGCGGACAACGTGGTCTACGACCAGGAAAAACATGAATTCTATTTCCATGGCGCGACCATCGACGTCTTCGGCGTTCCGGTCCTCTATTCGCCCTACATCAAAGAACCCGATCCATCGGTGAAATATTCGACCGGCATCCTCACGCCATGGACTGGAAATTCGAGCGTGATTGGGTATTTCATCAGCGTGCCCGTCTACATCGCGATTTCCCAGTCCAACGACGCAACGATCGCACCCCTGGTCTCAACCAAGGGCGGCGAACTCATGGAAGGCGAGTACAGACAGCGCTGGGACGGCGGCGGCATGTGGGTGCAGGCAAGTCTCGCGAATAATCCCCACGGCGGCTTCAACGAAAGACAGGACCAGACCTATGCGCATGCTTTTGGCGGATTGCGCTATCCCTTCAGCGACAGCTGGAAGCTCGGGGGCGACCTGCAATACACCTCGAATGACACATATCTGCGCCGCTACGACATTTCGTGGCTCGACCGGCTGACCGACGATCTCTTCCTTTCGGGCGAAAACGGCCGCAGTCGCTTCCAGCTCACCGGGTATTACTTCGAGGGCCTCCGGCCGGGTGACCGTGCCAGCCGTTTTCCCTGGATTTTGCCTTTATTTCAGTACTCGTTGATTCCGACCGAAAAGATCGCGGGAGGCCGGCTCCGCTTCGACGTCAACAGCGCCGTCATCAACCGTACGACCGGGCCAAACAGCCAGCGCGTAACCGGAGAACTCAATTGGCAGTTTCCTGTGATTGCCCTCGCCGGCCAGGTCTTCACACTCATTGCCGATGTCCGGGGCGACTTTTACCACGTCTCCAACAACGACGGTGTCGACTTTCCGTCTGTGATCCCGAATACGCCGGTGCCGGTTGAAAACAGAACAATCACGCGTGGACTGCCTTATGTCGCGCTCGATTGGCGTTGGCCGTTTGTGAACGATCTCGGTGCAGGAAGCGCAATTATTATCGAGCCGATTGCCCAGGCGATTTATGCGCCCTATGGCGGCAACACGGCACGTCTTCCCGATGAGGACAGCTCGGCTTTTGAAACCGACGAGAACGACATCTTCAGCCTGGACCGCGTACCGGGCTACGATCTCCTCGAGAGCGGACCGCGCTTCAATGCCGGCTTTCGCGCGGAGGCAATCTTTCCGGGCGGCCTCGTCGAGACCGAATGGGGACAAACCTATCGTCCGAAACCGGATCCGATTTTCGCCTCTGATACGGGCGAAGCGGGAACCGTGTCAGACATTGTCGGCCGGCTAACCGTCAAATTTCTTCCCTATATCGACCTGACCGACAGGATTGATCTCGATCGTGCCAATGGCAGCGTGCGCCAGCACGAGGTTTATCTTACCGCCACATATGACCGCTCGGCGCTGCAGATCAGCTACACCCAATTGCCGGCAGAGCTTGTTTCCCTCGGGCTTGGGTCGCGTGAAGAACTCAACGCGCAGGCGGACTTGAACCTCTACGCCAATTGGCAGGTTTTTGGCGCCGTCCGCCGCGACCTCATCAAGAACCGGATGCTCAATGCCGAACTCGGCCTCGGTTATGAGGATGAATGCTTAGGCATCTCGGTCGCATGGAAGCGCACGTATGAATCGGTCGAGGATCTGCCGCCGTCGACCGCGTTCATCTTAAGAATCAAGCTCAAGCCGGGCGAGAAGGCCATCGAACCGTTCAGCCTTTTCCCGAGGGATGTTTTCAATCATCCTTGAACAGGCGCGAGTTTTCCTTATCCTCCCCGCCGGTTAGGGGCGGTCCGGGGGCGGAGCCCTCCAGTGACAAAAGCTGCCGGGACCCAGCCTTGCGAGCCAAGACCGCAATTGCCATCGTACTGACATGCTACGCAGCTCTTGCGAGCGTATCGAGCGCAGCTGAGAATCCAAACGCGCGCGGCACCACAACGCCCGGGAATTCCGCGCGCGGAGAACAGACCGCGCTTGCCAATCCCCTTCCGGCACTCGCCGATGCGAACAGCGACAGCATCGCCGCCATCGTCAACAGCGACATCATCGCCGAATATGATCTCCGCCAGCGCGTTCAGCTTTATCTGGCGACGTCGGGGGTGCAACCGACGCCGGAGATCATCAAGAAAATCCGGGATCAGGTGCGCGACCAGCTGATCACCGAAAAGCTCGAAATCCAGGAAGCCAAGAAAAAGAACATCACGATTTCATCGCCGGAGATCGACAAGGAACTCAATCTGATCGTCACCGACAATCACATCACGATGGATCAGTTGAAACAGATGCTCGCGAGGCAGGGGGTGGACGTCTCGGCCCTGCGCCAGCAAATTGCGGCCCAGATCCTCTGGCAGAAAACCGTATCGAACGAATTCGAGGACAGGATCAGCGTCAGCGACGCCGACATCGATGCCGAGCTCAAGCGTCTCGCCGAAAGCAAGGACAAGGCGCATTTTCTGGTCAGCGAAATCTTTCTCGCCGTCGACTCGCCGGAGCAGGACGGCAAAGTCCTCAAGAACATCAACGATCTTCAGGCCCAATTGAGCGCAGGCGCGCCGTTCGCCGTGATTGCGAGACAATTCAGTCAAAGTCCGTCGGCCGCCGCCCAGGGAGAGGTCGGCTGGGTCTATGACGGCCAGCTCGCTCCGGAACTCAACCAGGCGCTCGAGAAAATGTCAGCGGGCGACGTTTCGCAGCCCATCCGCTCGCCCGGCGGCTACTACATCCTGTTGCTGCGCGAGCGGCAGGAAGCGAGCAATGTGAAAGTGCCCGATCCCGTCCCTGCCGCGCCGCAAGGCCCGGTCGACAAACTGCCGCTTGCGCGCATGCTGTTGCCGCTGGGCCCCAAGGCACCCGCGAATGCGGCCGAGAACGCAATGAAATTTGCGCAGCAAGTCACCGAACGGGTGTCAAGCTGCGCCCAGCTCGAGAAAATCGCCGGCCAAGTGAAAGCCCAATATCAGAATATGGGCGAGTTTCGCGTGAAGGATCTCAGCCCCGAATTGCAGAACGCGCTGCAGAAGACCGGACCCGGCCAGGCGGTGCCGCCCTTTGCCGACGCGGCCGGCGTCGAGGTGATCCTTCGCTGCGACAAGGCCCCGCCGAAGATCGAGGCCTATCACGTGCCGACCCGAGACCAGGTCCAGCAATTGCTTTTCGAGCAGCAAGTGACGGCCTTCGCGCGGCGCTACATGCGCGACCTGCGTCGTCAGGCCGATGTCGAAATCCGCTGAGCAGGCAAGACGCGCGCCGCTCCTGGTGACGATGGGCGAACCGGCGGGTATCGGCCCGGAAATCGCCGTAGCGGCTTTTCAGCATTTTGGCGGCAACCTAGACGGGCGTCCGATCAGCTGGTCGGCGATCCCGCCGTCTTACTTTCCTGCGGTGCCGTGTCCGCCGGCGCATTGCTCGCGACGAAGGCGCAAGCAAGCCGCATTCCTGCAAAGCCGGATCCGAAGAATTCACGCGCGGTCTGCGAGGCCATCGAGCTCGCTGTCGCGGAGGCGATGACGGGCGCTGCCGCCGCCGTCGTCACCGGACCCATCAACAAGGCCGTGCTGGCGGCTTCCGAATTCCGCTTTTCGGGGCACACGGATTTTCTCGCGCACCTCACCGGTGCACGATTGCCGGTGATGATGGTGAGCGGTGCGGGCCTGCGCGTTGTGCCGCTGACGATTCACATGGCCCTTGCGGCCGTGCCGCACGCGATTACCGAGGAATTGATTGTAGAGACCGGAAGGATCGTGCTTTCGGCACTCTCGCAGGACTTTTCGATCGCAAAGCCGCGGCTTGCGGTCTCCGGTCTCAATCCGCATGCCGGCGAAGCCGGAGTGCTCGGCAGCGAGGAAAAAAGTATCATTGCTCCTGCTGTCGAGACTCTGAGGTCAACGGGAGCCACGGTGATTGGCCCCTTGCCTGCCGATACGATGTTTCATCCCGAGGCGCGGGCGACCTACGATGCTGCGATCTGCATGTATCACGACCAGGCATTGATTCCTTTGAAGGCGCTTGCCTTCTGGAGCGGCGTCAACATCACACTCGGGCTGCCCATCGTGCGCACCTCGCCCGATCATGGAACGGCCTTCGATATTGCGGGACGCGGTCTTGCCGACCCCAGGAGCATGATCGCGGCTATCGAACTCGCGGCCAAAATTGCCGATGCGCGAGGGCGCTGAACTGCCGCCCTTGCGCGAGGTCATCGCGCGGTACGGTCT
>Ga0209060_10003586_pt1 | contig 12835 bp, 9 predicted proteins | sample Coa_R1_8_FD_187155 | JGI IMG/M metagenome (GOLD analysis project Ga0209060, IMG submission 187155) | Surface soil microbial communities from Centralia Pennsylvania, which are recovering from an underground coalmine fire - Coalmine... | ecosystem: Environmental > Terrestrial > Soil > Unclassified...
TAGCGGTTACCCGGATGGACTCAAGGGGGAAGAAATCCCCATTGGTGCCCGCATTTTAGCCACGGTCGATTGCCTCGATGCGTTGGCTTCGGACCGCCAGTATCGCAAAGCGCTGTCTTTGGACGAGGCTATGCGCAAAGTTGCAGAGGAATCAGGAATCTCATTCGATCCGCAAGTGGTTCAGATTCTTCAGCGGCGCTACGTTGAATTGGAAATTCTGGCGCTTGAAAGCTTAGGAGGCGTGGAAGAATTGAAGTCTTCTACGAACTATAAGGTCGCCCGCGGCGAAAAGCCGGCCGCCGGTTTTGAGCGCAATGCGAGCCTTCGGGCCAGCAGCGAGAAGGACTTTCTTTCTTCCATCGCGTCAGCACGGCAGGAAGCTCACACACTTTTCGAACTCAGTCAGGACCTTGGCAACTCACTCAGTCTGGACGAAACGCTCTCCGTCGTTTCAACCCGTTTGCACAAGCTCATCCCTTACGATGCAATCGTCGTTTTTATACGGAAAGGAAATATCCTTGTTCCTGAATTTTCCAGCGGCGATAACTTCCGCCTACTGTCGTCGTTGAAAATTCCCGTTGGGGCAGGACTTTGTGGGTGGGTTGCACAGAATTCCAAACCGATTATCAATGGAAATCCGATGGTCGAGCCTGGATATGCGGGCGACCCGCGTAAAATGACTGACCTGCGTTCGGCATTGGCCGTGCCACTCGGTGGAGTCAACGGTCCGGTCGGCGTGCTCGCGCTCTATCAGAGCGAAGCGGACGCTTTCACGAACGATCATTTACGGATATTGCAGGTCATCACATCCAAAGTCGCTCTTTCCATCGAGAATGCAATCAAGTATCGCCAAGTCGAAGATTCCTCAACCAGCGATTATTTGACCGCACTACCCAATGCGCGTGCTCTATTCATGCACTTGGACAAAGAGATTGCCCGCTGTCGCCGGGAAACCTCGACTTTGGTGGTCATGGTCTGCGACATGGACGGATTTAAGCAGATTAACGACCGCTATGGCCACATGGAAGGCGACAAGACGCTCAAAATCTTCGCCAACTTCATGCGCGAGACCTGCCGCGAGTACGACTATGTGGCCCGCATGGGAGGCGACGAATTCGTCGTAGTCGCCCCGGCCATGCCAGCTGATGCCGTGCGCGACAAGGCAGCCTTGCTCAGCACCCTCGCGCAACAAGCTGGACGAATGGTTTGCGGGCAAGACCTTTTGTCTCTTAGCGTGGGCGCCGCATTCTATCCCCAAGATGGCACAGATGTGGAGCAACTCCTTGCCGAGGCCGACCGGAAGATGTACGTGGTAAAGCAGGCGCACCACGAAACTTCGGAAAAGTCCCTGTTTGAGGGTCAGCCCCGTGCGCGGACTGCATCCGTGCAATAGACTTCGGCTCTGGCGTTTGCTTGCACCATCCGTAACATTACGAAAGTTTCCGCGGGAAGCCCCTAAGTCCTTGTAGTTGCCGCACTTAATTGATATTCGTCAGAGTAAGCCTCGGTTCGAGGTTCGCACCGTTCTATGCGCAATATCGCCATGCACGCGGCCAGAATTTTCACCATCTTGCTGGTAGGCGGTCTCCTTGGCGCCACCTTGGTGAGGTTCGCTCCAGGCTACGGCGTGGACGAGCAGGAACTTAATAGTCATTTAAATCATGAAAGCATCGAGGCTTTGAGGCGGACCAACGACGGGGACAGAAATCTCGCGACCTTCTACATCCATTATCTGACTCGGCTTGTGCGCGGTGACCTCGGAATGTCGCGCACTCTGCAACAGCCAGTGCGGCATTTACTGGCGGAACGCTTCCCCCAAACGCTGGAGTCTGCAGCGCTCGGGTTGCTATTGGGTTGGACACTCGGATTGGCAATGGCGATCGCTTCCATTATGTCGCGTAGTTGGAGCTTCGATTTGTTCGGCAGTTTGTTCGCTGGCGTCCTTCTCTGCGTTCCGGCTGCGATGTTGGCGCTTCTGTTTGTGATTGCGCACGTACCCGGAAGGCTTGTTCTTAGCCTCATTGTTTTTCCCAAAGTGTTCCGCTATGCCCGCAACATGCTGCAAAGAACTGCTTCGATGCCGCACGTTCTCACAGCGCGGGCCAAAGGGCTCGCCGAAACGCGGGTCTTTCTCTGGCATATCCTGCCTGTTTCAGCAACGCAGTTACTAGCTTTGGCCGGTGTTTCTATCAGCGTGGTTTTTGCTGCTGCCATTCCGGTGGAAGTGCTTTGCGACTTGCCCGGCATTGGCCAGTTGGCGTGGAAGGCAGCGCTGGGCCGCGACATGGAATTGCTGGTAAGCCTGACCTTAATCGTCACTGCGGTTACGCTGCTGGCCAACTCCGCTTCTGACTTGCTGAGTAACCACCTCCGGGTAGGCGCAGCATGAAATGGATCCGCATCGCGGCGATGGTTTTTCTAGTCACGGTCTCCGTCGCATGCTTGCTGGCGAACTTTATTGCTCCCGCTCCTTATTCGAAACAATTCCGCGATGCAACGGACGCTGCGCCTTCCCGCCAACATCTGCTCGGCACCGACGATTTGGGCCGTGACCGTTTTTCTCGTTTGCTCTATGGAACTCGCATATCTCTCTTGCTCGCTCCCGCTGCAGCGCTGCTTGCGAGCGTGCTCGCAGGCTTGATCGGTGGGACTGCGGGCTTCGTCGGCGGTTGGACAGAGCGCTGTGTCATGGCGGCAACCGATCTGTTTCTTTCACTTCCGTGGTTATTTCTGCTCATTACGGTTCGCGCAGTTCTTCCGTTGAATGTTTCGCAGGTCACTTCTGTGATCATCACATTTGCGCTGTTGGGAACACTGGGATGGGCAGCGGCCGCCCGCGTTGTTTGTGCTGACGTCCGCACTCTCTGCAATTCGGACATGATCCTGCTGGCACGTGCATCCGGGAACGGCGGGTTTCGTTTGCTCTGGCGTCATATCCTTCCTAATCTGAAGCCTGTTCTTTACGCACAATTTTGGATTTCGGTGCCAGTTTTTATTCTGACTGAAGCCAACCTAGGCATGCTCGGGCTGGGCGTCGCCGAACCTCTTCCTTCCTGGGGAAGCCTCCTACGTGAATTGGAAAGCTTCTCTGTGTTTACACCTCCGCTTTGGCAGTTTGTTCCACTCATTCTCTTAGTCGCGATGCTGAGCTGCTTTCACATCGTCTTGCAAAAACAGGAGTCTTCGGTATGAAAAATCGCATTCTTTTTTTAATTTCGCTTATCACTGTTCTCGTGTCCACTCTCGCCAGTGCACAGTCGGACGGTCAGTTGCGCTTCTGTCTAACTTCAGAACCCAAGACCTTTAATCCGGTGCTGGTTGCCGACGATTCTTCGGAAACGGTGCGCTACTTGACCGGCGGAGTACTCATGAGGTTAAACCGCTCCACGCAAGAATTGGAGCCGGAACTTGCAACGTCATGGAAAGTGACCGACAGCGGCAAGACCATCACTTTCAAGCTCCGACAAAACGTTCGCTTCTCTGACGGCACGCCATTTTCCGCACAAGATGTCGCTTACACCATGAATCAACTCATGGATCCCGCTCTCCATTCGCCAACGGGAGACTCTTTCCGCTCAGGCGAAGGCAAAGTTATTACGAAGTTGATGGGAAACAACGAAATTTCCGTAACTTTCCCGGCTCCCGTTGTTGGACTCGACAAGCTTTTCGACCAAGTCGCGATCATGTCGGCCACCTCACCGCAAAAAGAGATGGCTGTGCTCGGCCCTTATTACGTGGCCGAAAACAAAGCTGGTTCCTATCTTTTGTTGAACCGCAACCCGAACTATTGGAAGCATGATTCCACCGGACGCCAGCTCCCCTACATTAGTTCCGTACGCCTCGATATTCAGCAGAACAGCGACATCGAAATGCTTCGCCTCGTGCGCGGGGAAATTGGATTCATTAATTCGCTCAACGCCGATAATTATGACAAGCTAGTCGCGCAAGCTCCGGGCATGGCTTTTGATTCGGGTGTCTCGCTCGATTCCGAGCAGTTGTGGTTCAACCAGGTCCCGACTTCACCACTGCCCGCTTACAAAAAAGCCTGGTTCACTTCTACGAACTTCCGGCGCGCCATTTCCGACTCCATCAATCGCCAGGATCTCGCTCGCGTGGTTTACCGCGGACATGCGCAGCCTGCCGTGAGCTGGGTTTCTCCCGCCAATAAATTTTGGTTCAATACAAAACTAACGGCCCATCCGTTCGATCAGAAGGCTGCCCTCCAATTGCTCGCTCAGGATGGATTCCAACTGCAAAATGGCGTTCTCCACGATCACGACGGACATGCCGTCGAGTTCTCGGTGATCACCAATGCTGGCAACAAAAATCGTGAACGCATGGCCACGATGATCCAGCAGGATCTGTCTGGCATCGGCATTCACATGAACGTGGTCACGCTCGACTTCCCCTCGCTCATCGAACGCATCACTCGCAGCTTTGACTATGAAGCCTGCCTGCTTGGCTTGGTCAATGACGACCTTGACCCGAATTCGCAGATGAACGTCTGGCTGAGTTCGTCCGATACACACCAGTGGAACCCCAGTGAAAAGACGCCTGCAACACCTTGGGAAAAAGAAATTGACACGCTCATGCGTGCGCAAGCTTCAACGCTGGACATTAAGAAACGCAAGCAAGCCATTGACCGGGTACAAGAGATTGTCTGGGAGCAGGAACCTTTTATCTACCTGGTCAACAAGAACGCCATGTCGGCGGTATCGCCGTCATTACACAATGCTCATCCTGTTGTACTCCGTCCGCAGGTGTACTGGAATATTGATCAGCTCACGCTGGGAACCGAAGTGGCTAAGAACCAGTGACGGAACAACAGCCATTATTATCACTTCGGTTGTCTGTTAGCTATCCGGGGAAAATCGGCGTGCTGCGCGACCTTTCTCTCGATCTGCGTCAGGGGGAAATCCTTGGCCTTGTCGGGCAAAGTGGTTGCGGCAAAAGCACGCTGGCCCTCGCGATCCTGAAGCTGCTTCACCTGAAAAATGCTAAAGCTCAAGGTTCGATCTTATTAAACGGCCAGGATCTCATGCCACTCAAAGACCGCGAAATGCGCTCTCTACGCGGGAAGGAAATCGCGCTGGTGTTGCAAAGTCCCATGTCTTCGCTAAATCCTGCCTTGCGCATCGGCACGCAATTGGAAGAAGCCTGGAACGTTCACAAGCAATCCACGCGGCAGGAACGTACTCACACTTTGCTGCAAACATTGGAAGAGGTCAGCCTTCCGGCGGACGTGAACTTTCTGCGTCGCTATCCATCGCAGCTCAGCGTGGGACAAGCCCAGCGAGTTCTGATCGCAATGGCCGTACTGCACCGCCCGGCGCTGTTGATCGCCGACGAGCCCACCAGTGCGCTCGACATCATCACGCAGTCGGAAATCCTTCAGCTCTTCTCGCGGCTCAGCCGCAAACTGGGTACCGCGATTCTGTATATTTCACACGACCTGCTATCGGTTGCGACCATCAGCCAACGGGTTGCGGTGATGGAGCATGGACAAATCGTCGAATGCCGCAACACTCCGGATTTGTTCACCAACCCGACTCATGACTACACGCGAAAGCTGATTTCCGCCTTGCCTGTAATTCCTCAATTTGGAACCGCCAGTAGAAGCGCGCGTGCGTCTTCCTCCGGGTCTTAGTACTGAAAGCATCGACACCTCCCTATCCGCTAAGTTCCGGGCAGCAAGTTGATCTTATTTCAGGTTTCCGGCCGGGACACTTTGTCCCATCATGTCTCAAATGAACGATCTCCTCTCGTTTCAATTACTTAACCAAGTTTCGACGGTTTTGTGTCCTCTGCGTGGGCCAACTTGACCCAAATGGGAGGCTCGCATTCGCTTGCATGTCTTTTAGATACAACAACATAGAATCAATAATAGGTGTTCCAAGGCGGCCCGCCAATTGCTTCTTAGAGCTTGGGAGCGATAGCCCTGAACAAAACCCGGGGCAAACTCACGAGGGGCGTAACACAAAAAAATTATGAACAACCTAAGCACATCACAGACTCAGAAACGAACCAAGCGGGATCCGAATGGACCTGCATGCGGCGCCGGTTGGGGAAGTATTCTCGGCACGGCATTATTAATTTTCTCTGCTCTGCCGGCTTTCGCGGGTTCTCAAATGTTTGCAGCCGGAGCCAATCCCCGCGGAATGAGCCATATCTCGGCTGACTTGAAGCGCCACGTAAACTCCAAAGACCTAATCACGGTCATCGTGCAGTTCCGCCAGCCGCCGCAGGAAAAAGATCTGGCCGGTATGAAAAGCCGGGGCGCTTTGGTGCGTAATCATATGCGTTCAATTCCAGCGGTCACTATGCACATTCCTGCCAGCATGTTGACGGAACTGGAGAACAACCCGAACGTCGCCTATGTGACTCCGGATCGTGCGATGTCACTGACTTCCACGGCAGCGAACAACGAGGAATACCAAACTGCGGTGGAATCCAACATTGCTGCGTCGCAATATGCGCTGGATGGCACGGGCGTTGGCGTTGCAGTCATTGATAGCGGCATTGCAGCCCATCCGGATCTCAACAACGCAGCTGGTAACAGCCGCGTGGTTTATAGTCAGAGCTTCGTTGCGGGCGACTCAACGACCGGCGATAAATACGGTCACGGAACTCACGTCGCCGGTTTGATCGGAGGCACAGGAGCAAACTCAGGCGCTGCAAACGGCTATGCTGCAACCTACGGTGGCATGGCTCCCAACGTTAATCTCATTAATCTTCGTGTTCTGGATCAGTTTGGTGTTGGCACGGATAGCCAAGTCATCGCAGCTATCGATCAGGCGATTGCTTTGAAGAACACCTACAACATCCGCGTCATCAACATGTCGTTGGGACGTCCAGTGTTCGAGAGCTACACTCTAGACCCGGTCTGCCAGGCGGTAGAAGCCGCATGGAAGGCTGGCATCGTGGTAGTAGTCGCAGCCGGCAATAGCGGTCGTGACATGTCATTGCATACGAATGGCTATGCCACTATCGGAGTTCCAGCGAACGATCCCGCGGTCATTACGGTCGGTGCAACCCGTACGCTGCAAACCCTGACTCGCGTGGACGACACGATTGCTAGCTATAGCTCAAAAGGACCGACGCTTCTCGACCATATCGTGAAGCCTGACCTGGTCGCTCCCGGAAACCGGTTGGTTTCCTTGCGCGCCTCGGGCAGCACTCTTGATACCTTATTTCCGCAATATGAAGTCAATCCCACATCGGGTACTGGTCTGTATTACCAACTTAGCGGAACCAGCATGGCGACCCCGGTCGTCAGCGGCGCCGCGGCGTTGATCTTGCAGCAGAATCCGGCGATGACTCCCGACCAGGTGAAAGCGCGTCTTATGAAGACCGCGTGGAAGGGCATCACGCAATATAGCAACTCTTATGACAGCTGGGGTAATTCATACTCCAACCAGTACGACCTTTTCACCTATGGAGCCGGTTACCTTGATATTGATGCGGCGTTGGGAAATACGGATCTTGCCACCGGAGTGGCTCTGTCTCCCACCGCGTCGTATAACAGCCTGACTGGCGCGGTCACCATAGGCAACACCGCACTCTCGGTAATTTGGGGAGGTAAGAGCGTAGTTTGGGGTGGGACATCTGTACTTTGGGGCAACTCCGTGGTTTGGGGTGGCAATGCGCTACAAGCTAACTCAGTGGTTTGGGGTGGCACCAGCGTAGTTTGGGGTTCAACTTCTTTGACTGGCTTCAGCGTGGTCTGGGGTGGAACCGCGGTAGGCGTTACTCCGATGTCGGCATTTAGCGACGGCGATCCGGGGGACAACTAATCCAACGGACGAAACCATACGGAGACTACCATGACAAACTTGCCCACTAAAGCCAAAGTCATGATCGGAATGGTGGCCGTTGCGAGCCTGTTCGCGCTGTCAATCAGCGCAAGGCACTGGCAAACGCAAGCCTGGCCACAGTTGGTGATGCTGCTCGCGGCAGCGGCTCTGAGCTCACGTCTCAAGGTAAAAATCCCTGGGACCACGAGTTCGATGTCCGGCAACCTGCCTATCATTTTGCTGGCAGTCACCCAACTTGGATTGTTCGGCAGCCTACTCGTCGCAGGAGTAGCCGCAGTCGCGCAATCCTACACTTCCGGCGAACACAAAACCAAACCAATCCAGTTTCTATTCAACGCATGCACTTTGCTGAACGCGGCGGGAATCGCCTATCTGGCCTATCACAGCCAGTTGGCAGCAGCGCACAACACGGTGCACGCTCTTTCTTTAGTGCTGGCGGCGGGCGCTTACTTCCTGGCGAATACGGCACCTGTAGCAGGCATTATCGGCTTAACCGAAGGTGGAAATCCTTTTGCCTTATGGCATCAGGTTTTTATGTGGTCATTCCCGAACTATGTCATCGGTGCGGGTCTGACCGCAATCGCCTCTGCCTTCAGCACCACTGGATTAATTACTCTGGCAGTGCTCATGGCTGTCTTGTTTGCGGTTCACGCCTCCTACAAGTTGTATGTGAGGAGTGCGGCCAAAATCGAACCTAAAACAATGGCTATGGCAGCCACCGCCAGATAATCACAACCCTGCCCAGCAGGCCGTCAGAACATTAAGCCCACCTTTGCAGGTGGGCTTTTTTTTATCAAGCACTTTTCCATTATCAATTGAGATTGCTCTGCGATCCCGGTTGGAGATGCGGACTCCACGCGCTGGCGCAGGAAGGATGGTGGCGGTGCATAGAGTCTCGAGTCTCGAGCTATCTATTCTCGGGCTGAATTCCCGGCTAAATAGGGGAAAATAACAGGGAATTTCCGAAAATTTCCTCACTAAAATCGCACTTCTTTTCTAAATTACACATTCAGCTAAAGGCTAGCAGCGGTTTTGCTGCATGACCCAATCGGATGTCGTTTCTTCGAAGCGGAATCCGTAGCGCTGCCAGGGTGCGTTGCCTGCTTCTTTTCGGACAACGCACGCACGACCTACTCGGCGCGTTGTGTCTCCGAGAAGAAATACTTCGAACATCATTCCCTTGACCAACGGCTGTTCGCAGCTACCGAGGAACCCTTGAGCGCTCACATCCTCTGTTGTTGCCAAGTGTTCGACGGGTGTGCCATCGGTTTTCTTGCCGCGGAGTTTCAAGCCTAGTCGCATGCGGATACGTACATCGTTGCGACGTTCGACGGGACCCTTGACGAATTCATTCTCCAGATGGGACTTCAGCTTTGGAAAATCAATAGGTTTGTCAATGTAGGCTTTGGCGCCTAACCTCTCGCAGTGTTCTTCATATCGTGCGCGAGCTTCTCCCGCACCAGTAACGACAAAGATGGGGATATTCGATGTGTAAGTCAGCGATTGAAAGCTTTGGCAAAGTTCAAACCCAGAAAAATTGGGCATCATAAGATCCAACAGAATCGCATCGGGCTGCTGTTCCAAAGCGAGTTCCAAAGCTTGTACTGGATCACCAGTATCTACCACTTGGTAGCTGTCCGAAAGACGCACGCGAACGAGCTTACGAATTGCCTCATCGTCATCAATCATTAATACTTTTTTCATAACAGATCCCTCCAGTAATATTTATCCAACAGCTACAGCCACGTTCGTGGATTGCAATGCTTCGCTTATCTTTCGTTCCAAATCTTGCCGGGTGAAGGGTTTCATTAAGAACGAGGACTTTTCATCAAAACTTGCACTGCGCCCCATTTGTTGTCCGGTATAACCCGACATATAAACGACCTTCATGGAAGTCTCATGGATATTGAGCTGCGCGACCAGTTCGGGGCCACTCATCCCTGGCATTACGACATCTGCCAGCACCAGATCAATTTCGCCGGCGTGCTGTTGGCTCAAGCGCAAGGCGTCTCCGCCGTTGCTTGCGCCCAACACTTGGTATCCGAAATCACTAAGCATTCGGCAAGTCGATTTGAGCAAAGATTGTTCGTCTTCTACGACAAGTAGCGTCTTGCGTTCCCGCGGAATAGAAGATTCCCCGGGTTGAAGAGAACGAGATTCCAGTTCTCCTTGGACGGCCGGCAAATATACTTTAAAAGTTGTCCCGTGGCCGCGCTCACTGCAAACGTCAATATACCCGCCACTCTGTTTGACGATGCCATAAGCTGTCGCGAGTCCGAGGCCTGTTCCTTTGCCCTTTTCTTTGGTGGTGAAGAACGGCTCGAAGATGTGCGCCTGGAGTTCTGCATCCATTCCGATGCCGCTGTCCGTAACCTTCAGCAAGACATATTCACCAGTTTTCACGGGATAGGAATGCTGCCGCACAAATTCTTCATCAATTTCGATGTTTGCCGTTTCAACTTCGAGCTTGCCGCCGTCCGGCATGGCATCTCGCGCGTTTACGGCAAGATTCAAAATTACCTGCTCAACTTGCCCTTCATCTGCCCTGATTCTTCCCAGTTCAACATCGAGCCTCGTTGTGAGCACGATGTCTTCTCCGATGATCCTTCGCAGCATCTTTTCGATTTCCGCGATTGTATTGTTCAGATCGAGAATTCGTGGCTCAAGAACCTGTTGCCGGCTAAACGCCAGCAGTTGACGCGTAAGTGCACCGGCGCGTTTGCCTGCTTTCAGAATTTCCTCGACGCTATCGAGCAATTCAGGGGAGCTTGCGAGACCTATCTCCAAAATCTCTGCAAAGCCAATCATCACGCCGAGCAAATTATTGAAATCATGCGCGATGCCACCGGAAAGCCGGCCCACGGCTTCCATTTTTTGTGATTGGCGATATTGCTCTTCCAACCTCTTCCGATCAGTAATATCGCGGTTAACGATCACCAAGTTGGAGACCTTGCCGGCACTGTCTAAAACTGCATTCGCCGTTGATTCAAGCATCCGCCAACTTCCATCTTTGTGGCGCATGCGATATTCCATTCTTTGTCCCGCACCAGTATTTCTGGTTGCCTCAATTGCTTCTTGCAAACGCTCACGGTCATCTACGTGGATCTGCTCGAATGCAGAAGTTTCTTTCAATTCCTCAGGTGTGTATCCGAGGACCTTGTAATAAGAGGGGCTGTTGTAAATTCGTTTTCCGTCGGCATCGACTAGAGCGATCATATCGGCGGCGTTCTCGCTAATCAGGCGGAAAAGTTCTTCGTGCTCGACCAACTGCCGTCGAATTCGGAAGATCTGCAAGTGTTGATAAATGACATAGACGTCGAACAACAGAACGAGGCAGATTAGGCCGCGGACGACTCCAATGATCTGAATGCCTTCGAGATTTTTATCACCGGAGTGGGGGTGGGGGAGCAGAAATGAAACCAGACCCATCGTCAACATGAGAGTTACAAGAACAGCAGTAGACCATAGGCGCCATTCTTGCCGCTCCACATTCTTGAGTCTTGAGGCCGTATTGTCTTTGCGCGTGATCAAGTCAATCTCCGTGCCCGATGTTGTTGACTCAGTTATGCCTGTGCTCTCGTTTCGAGAGTTTGCCTAATTGCGGTGAGCAAGAGAGCGGGATTGCTTACCAAGGGGCCTTTTTCCAGAAAAAGAGCCGCACCGGCTTCTTTGAGCTTGGGGCCATTGCGCTCAGACATCCCGCTCAACACGATGACAGGAATGTGGCTCGTGGCGGCATTAGTTTTTAATAGTCGCAACACTTCGGGGCCACCAATTTTTGGCAGCAACATATCGAGCACAATAAGATCTGGGTTAGCTTCTTGAGCATCTAAAATAGCCTGCTCGCCGTCGCCGGCGGCGATCACGTGATATCCCTCCCTCACTAACAATCGTTCGTTCGCAATTCGCAAAAACTTGCTGTCTTCAATCAAGAGTACGGTCTTCATTTACACGGCTCCTACGGTTGACAAGGCTAAATTCGAAAATTCAAAATGCGAGGGATTGGGAGCTTGGTGGACTCTGTTCCGTCCATTTCGTTTTGCTTCATACAGCGCATGGTCGGCGCGATTCAGCAATACGTTGACGTTCAATTCGTCTGTCTGATCCCAGGTCGCTATGCCTATGCTTGTAGTGACCTTGCGATATTTCCCCATTGCACTCATGGGAGCGGAGCAGACGCTCTCGCGAATAGCGTCCATTCGGACGTGCGCAGAAGTCCAATCGCAGCCAGGGCAAATTAACAAAAATTCTTCTCCGCCGTAGCGTCCAACAAAGTCATAAAGACGCAATTTTGCCTGGAAGCGCTTGCCCACTTCTTTCAAGACTTCATCACCGAATAGATGGCCCATCTCGTCATTTACGGACTTGAAGTGATCAATATCGACAAGTGCGATGGAAAGCGGGGTGCGTTCACGCTTCGCGCGGGCCATTTCTCGTTGCAGGCTATCCATGATTTCTCGCCGGTTCATTAAACCTGTCAGCGAATCATGCGATGCGGCATGCCGCAAGCTCTCCCGCGCGGCAAGCAAATGGTTTTGAAGATCGATGATACGTTTGCCAGCGAACAAACGCGCTTTTAATTCAAGTTCGTCAAAGGGTTTGGCCAGAAAATCGTCAACTCCCGCATCCATCGCCTTCAATAGGTCAGCTTGGCTGTCCTTGGCAGTAAGAATGAGGGTATACGTGTAAGGAAAAGGCGAGGGGAGGCGGCGTATTCTGCGGCAGAGTTCGACGCCATCCATCTTGGGCATCACCCAGTCCATGATTACCAAGCGGGGGCTATTTGGCAGTTGAAGGATCTCCCAAGCTTCTTCGCCATCGCCGGCCAAAGTAACTTGAAACCCCCATGAGCGAAGGTGGTTTTGAATGATCCGCTCGTAAATTTTGGAATCTTCAACCACGAGAACTGAGTTTGAGTTGTCCGTTGTAATCATCGTTTTATCCCTTGGGAACTCTTTGGCGTTCGTATTTATTACTGCACTGTGACAACAACGGTAGTCGAAGAATGCAAGGACCCACTC
>Ga0209060_10003587_pt1 | contig 12825 bp, 7 predicted proteins | sample Coa_R1_8_FD_187155 | JGI IMG/M metagenome (GOLD analysis project Ga0209060, IMG submission 187155) | Surface soil microbial communities from Centralia Pennsylvania, which are recovering from an underground coalmine fire - Coalmine... | ecosystem: Environmental > Terrestrial > Soil > Unclassified...
ATTTGCCGCACCCGGACGGCCCACAGATCAACCCCACGGAGAAGGTCTTTTCCGCGTCCGTTTCTTCGATCCGGGTCTTCCAGAACCGGAGGCTGTCGGGCAATCCCTTCCGATCACGAGGCCCGGGCAACAGTTCGAGGAAGAAGTCGGCATCGTGGGCGTCGAACGAACGCAAGCCTTTCGGCACGATCTTGAGGGGCTGCTGGTCCGAGGTCGGCGTCGGCGTTGGGCGAGCGTCGGGGCGCAAGCCCGACGGTCTCGTATCCGAATGCGGAATCGGCGGGCTGACGCCGCGTCGCTCGCCTTGGGAAGCGCCGCTTGCCTCCAGGATACCGGTCTGCCCGGCCAGAAAGTGCCGCAGGTCGTCGGCCAAGTCCTTGCCCGTCGAGTAGCGCTCCGCGGCACGCTTCGATAGGGCTTTCAAGCAGATGCGGTCCAGTTCCTTCGGAATGCCGTCGTCGTACAGGCGCGGCGGGCGGGCCTCGACGCTCGTCACCTGCTCCATCAGCTCGGCCTGCGACTTGGCCCGGAACAGCTGGCGTCCCACCAGCAGTTCGTAGAAGACCACGCCCAGACTGAAGATGTCGCTGCGGCCGTCGACCCGATGCCCTTCGCCACGGGCCTGCTCCGGACTCATATAGGCAGGCGTCCCGGCGTAGCGCGGCCCCGTGCCCACGTCCTGCTCGCGCAAGGCCAGCCCGAAATCCGTCACGAAGGGTTTGCCGCTCCCGTCGAGCAGGATGTTGCCCGGCTTGATGTCGCGATGCACCAGACCTTGCTTGTGAGCGTCGTGCAGCGCCTCGGCTACCGTCGCCACCAGTTCAACCGCTTCGTGGATACCCAGCCGGGACCGCTTGAGCCGCGTGGCGAGGTCGGTGCCGTCGATGTATTTCGAGACAACGTAATAGGGGCAGTCTTCGGTGCTGCCGACATCGAAGACCGGAACGATGTGCGGATGATCGAGGTTGGCGACGGTACGGGCTTCCGTCAGGTAGTCGAGGGCGGCTTCGGGGCGGTCCACCAGCTTGCGGTGCGGCACTTTGATGGCGACGAGGCGCTGCAACTGGTCATCGTGGGCGAGATAGACGAGGCCGAATCCGCCTTGACCGAGCACTTTTTCGATGCGGTAGCGACCGATGTGCTGCGGTTGCGCAGCCGGAACGGCTAGGGCGGCGGGATCGTCGGTACCGGCCGGCTGGCAATCCGCTGCGCTCGAGGGTCCCGTGGCGAGGGCCCTGCTTTCCGGCCGGGGATGACGCAGCGCGCTAATCAGCCCGTTTGGCGCCTGCTCGAGCCGCTGCAGGATCGCTTCACAGGCCGAACAGCCTTCCACATGCGCGGCGATCGCATCCTGCGCGGCGGGAGGGAGGTCGCCCCGATCAAACGCGGACAGCTCCCCTTCTGCCGGGCAAGTCGTACGGCCCATGCCGGTGCTCCTTGCACGGATCGGCAGCTGCTGAGCCCGATGCGCCAGCGAGGGCCCTCGCTGGCGCATCGGGCTCAGGCCGATCACGCGCGGTCACTTCGAGTTCCCCTTGTATCCGGCCACGGCGAGGTGTACATCCTATAGTGAATTCGCCAATGTATGACAGCATTCTTATGAGTATCCCCGATTTGCCGTCCATCCGCAAGCTTGGGGAAAGGTCGTGGAGCGAAAGGAGCGGTCGAGCCATGAGCACGCCGAGCTCTCGTGATGCTCCTTGACCGAGAAATCTCTCGATACGATAACGACCGATGTGTGTGGGGGTGGACGCAGCAGAAAAGGCCGGGCCGGATTCCCCGCCGGGTTCGGCTAGCGTCTGGTTAGGATCGTTCATGCCGACTGTCCATCATGCAGTTGCGTGCGATCCGTACAGATCGCTGCGCAATGAGAACAATTATATCAAGCGTGAACCTACTGGTTCTGCCAGCACACGCATTCGCGCTTCGGTCGGGACCACCGTCGCGCAGAACCCGGCTCCGCGAAACTGCTCCGGACACATCGACAAGCGCAAGCACGAGGATGTCGGTTGCGTGCTCCGTCCGAAACACCGAGGCACTTTCAGAGGTTTCCTCTACTTGAATGGTGGCTACATCAGTTTTCCTACTGTCACACTTGTCGCTCCTTCGTATCCGCGCGCAGCCAGCTCGAGCCGACACGAAGCCTCTCACGCGCGTTGCCAACTTGCACACCATTGACCGACCCTGCATGATTCGTTACAGTGAAGTGAAATTTCCTCCGCTGCCCTAGGGCAAGGAGTGCAGCCGCGCGAGACCTCAAATACCGTGTCATGGCGTTGACCAAGCGCATCATTCCCTGTCTGGACGTGGACCGCGGACGAGTGGTAAAGGGAGTCAACTTTCTCCAGCTGCGCGATGCCGGCGACCCGGTGGAGGTAGCCCGCCGCTATGAGGACGAAGGTGCCGATGAACTGGTGTTCCTGGATATCAGCGCCAGTCACGAAGGCCGGGAGATCCTCCTTGAAGTGGTCCGGCGGGTGTCGGAAGAGATCTTTATGCCGTTCATGGTCGGGGGCGGCATTCGGACCTTGGACGATGCGGCGCGGCTGATTCAGGCAGGGGCGGAAAAGGTCAGTATCAATTCTGCCGCCGTACGGACGCCGGAACTGATCTCCTCCGTGGCGCGAAAGTTTGGCCGGAATGCCACCGTGGTGAACATCGATCCCCGGCGAGTCCACAAGAACGGCGCGGAGGTTTGGGAAGTTCACATTAACGGCGGCCGTGTGCCCACCGGACTGGAAGCGGTGGCCTGGGCCCGGCGCGTGGAGGAATTGGGAGCCGGCGAGATTGTGTTGACCTCCATGGACGCGGACGGCACCAAGGCAGGCTACGATCTGCCCATGACGCGTGCGGTGGCCGACGCCGTCCGCATCCCCGTGGTCGCGAGCGGCGGCGCGGGTTCCCCGGAACATCTATTCCAGGTGCTGACCGTGGGCGGTGCCGATGCGGCCCTCGCGGCTAGCATTTTCCATTACAATGAATACGGCATCCGGGCGTGCAAAACCTACCTGAACGAGCGGAGCGTGCCCGTGCGGATGACCCCATGATAGGAGCCTCAAGAGATGGCCGTTGCGGACCTCGATTCTGATGGCGAAGAAGGCCGAGCACCAGCGGAAGTGCGCCGCGAACCGGAGATTAACAAGCTTTTTCGCATGGTCATGAAACACGAAGGGTCGGACCTCCACCTGAAGGCGGGCTTGCCCCCCATGATGCGGCTGCGCAATGCGATCCGCCAGATGGAGATGCGGGCACTGAGCGGTGAGGACATCGAACGGCTGATTTGGCCAATCCTCAGCGAGCGTTCCAAAAAGCTCTTGGAAGAAGTCGGCGGTGCGGACTTCGCGCATGTGATCGGTCAGGACGAAGGTCGATTCCGTGTCAATTTGTTTCGGCAGCGCGGTCGCCTTAGCCTTGTGGCCCGCCGCGTCATCAACAAAATCCCGACCTTCGACAAGCTCAACCTGCCGCCGGCGATCGAGAAACTGTGCCACTTCGACCAGGGCATGATCATTCTGGCTGGGGTGACGGGCAGCGGCAAAAGCACCACCATTGCCGCCATGCTCGATTACATCAACGAACGTGAGCGGGTCCATATCCTGACCATCGAGGATCCGATCGAATACCTCTTCGCGGATAAAAAGGCGGTCATCAACCAGCGCGAGATTGGCCTGGACGTGGCGGACTGGTCCACGGCTCTTAAGCATGCGGTCCGTGAAGATCCAGACGTGATCCTGGTCGGCGAGATGCGTGACCGGGAAACGTTCGAAGCGGGAATGAACGCTGCCGAGACGGGCCATCTCGTGTTCGGCACCATCCATGCCTCGACCGCGCCGAGCACCATCGGCCGTATTCTGGATCTGTTTCCCGCCGATATTCACTCGGCCATGCGGCAGAGTTTGGCCTTCAACCTCAAAGCGATCGTTTGCCAAAAGCTGCTCCCCAGTATCCGGCCCGGCGTGCAGCGGGTTCCGACCAACGAAATCATGATCATGAATCCGACGGTGAAGGAGCTGATCATCAAGGCGGAAGACAAGAAACTCCCCGATGCCATTCGCATTGGTGCCCTCGAAGGCATGCTCGACTTCAACGAGAGCCTCCGCCAGCTGGTGGAACGTGGCGATGTCGACCGGGCCACCGCCTTGGAGGTCGCGCCCAATCCGGAAGCGCTGAAGATGGCCTTCAAGGGGATCAAGGTGGCGCAGTCGGGTCTCATTTGAGAGGCAGAGGACCGAGGTCTGCATGTCCAGGAAAACGCACGTTGCCCTTTCCTTTCTTTGGGCAGCGGCTTCCTTTCTGTTGGCTCCGAGCCTGGTCCTGGCGGCGGATACGTTTCCGCGCGGGCCCGGGTTCTATTTCAGCATTCCCAAGCTGCTCACGCTGCTCCTCGTTTACTTCTGTTGGGTGCGAACCTGCTGGTGGGTGAGTCAAGATGCGGTCGCCGTGCAAATGCCCACGGCACTATGGAACCCGCTCCTGGTCGGCTGTGGCTTGCTCGGTCTTCTCCTGGTCTGGCTCTTGCCCTGGTACTGGCTGGTATCGCTACCGCTGTTGCTGATCTTGTATCTGACTCCCAGTCTGGTGTACGTGAACCTGCGCAACGGTCGTGTTTCCACCGAGCGCCAGGTTCTGACGCAGCAGCATTTCAACGAACTGGCCCGCAAATACTTGCACCTGAACCTGGGCGAAGCGGAACAAGAACAAGACCTCGGTCCGCCCCTCGAGTTTATCAGCAAAAGCCAAAATCAGACCGAAGACGCCGCCACACGAGTTGCGCGCGTTGCTGCCTCCAAAGGTTTTCGGGCAGCCAAGGAAATGGTGTGGGAAGCCCTGGAACGCCGGGCCACCGATATCCACCTGGAACCGACCAAGGAGGAGATGACCGTCCGCTTGCGCATCGATGGCATCCTGCACGGCACCGATCCCTTTAGCCGATCGATGGGGGATTCGGTCCTCAATATATTCAAGGTCTTGGCCGACCTGGACATCACGGAAAAACGAAAACCGCAAGACGGCAGCCTCTCGGCTCAGATTGATGGGCGGACGATCGATCTCCGCGTGGCGACGGCCGGCAGTGTCGTCGGCGAAAAAATGGTCATGCGGATCCTGGACAAATCGCAGCAGATCATCGATCTGACGCGCCTCGGGTTGCGGGATCGTTTGCGCGAAAAAATACACGCGATTGCCTGGCAGCCCCACGGCATGCTCATCGTCTGCGGCCCCACAGGCGCGGGCAAGAGTACGACGCTGTACGCTTGTTTGAACGAAATCGATCGCTACCAAAAGAACGTCATCACGATCGAGAACCCCGTCGAGTACCAGATCGACAACGTCACGCAGATCGAGATCAATCCCAAGGCAGGGAAAACGTTTGCAAGTGAGCTCCGTAGCATTCTCCGTCAGGATCCCGATGTGATCTACATCGGTGAGATCCGCGATCAAGAGACGGCCCAAATTGCTTGCCAAGCCGCCCAAACGGGGCACATGGTATTCACCACCTTGCACGCCAACGACACGGTAACCGCGTTGGGCCGGCTCATCGATCTCGGCGTGCAGCCGTTCATGGTCGGAGACGCCGTCAGCGCGATCCTCGGGCAGCGCCTGGTGCGACTGCTTTGCCCCAAGTGCAAGGTTCGCTACAAACCCAATCCGGATCTCCTGCGCAAAGCGAATCTGCCGGTTGACAAGATCAAGTACTTTTACCGTCCCCCCGAGGAGGGAGATCGTCCCCGGCCAAGAGAAGGGGAAGCGGTGCCCGTTTGCGATTACTGTGGCGGCACCGGCTATTATGGTCGCACGGGGATCTTCGAGCTGCTCGAGATCACCGACCGAATCCGCGATCTGATTCGCTGCGACAATCCCAACCTGAATGCCGTCCGGCAAGAAGCGATCAAGAATGGAATGAAACATTTGCAGGAAGATGGATTGCGGCAAGTCATGGAAGGGAAGACTTCCATCCAGGAGTTGTTACGAGTCTCCAAGTAAAGGAAGTCTGTAGTCTGTAGTCCGGAGTTCTTTGCTAGGGACTACAGAGTACGGACTACAGACAGTCATGCTTCTCGGTTTCCTCACGGTCGTGATCATGTTGCTGGTGGCCTACGCTTATTTGCGGGAGGGGCTGTTCACGGCCTGCACGATGGCAATCAATGTCCTCTTGGCGGGATTGATTGCGTTCAATTTTTGGGAGCCGCTTGCTGCAATTTTGGACCCAATGCTCGCCGGCTCGTTCCTGCATGGTTATGAAGATGCGTTTTGCCTGATGCTCTTGTTTTCCGTGGTGCTGGGTTTACTGCGCGGGGCGACCAACAACTTGGCGAGGTCGCGCGTCCAGCTCGAAGGCTGGTTGCAAACGGGCGGTGGGCTCGTGTTCGGTTTGATCACCGGCTACCTTGTGTCCGGATTCCTGATCTGTATGCTTCAGACGCTCCCGTGGCATGAGAACTTCATGTTCTTCGATCCGAAATATGAAACCGGACCGGAGCACTTGCTACGGCACGTCATACCCCCGGACCGAGTTTGGCTGGGGCTCATGCACCGCGCGGGAGCTTATCCGTTCTCCAATCGAGAAGATCCCAAGCCAGGTGGCTCGGGGTCGTACTATGATCGCTATCTGACATTTGATAAGTACGGCACGTTCGAAATGCGCTATGCCCGGTTTCGCCGTTATACCGATAACCGGGAACCTCTACCGTATCTCGGCGAATTCGAACGATGAATGTTGAGTTGATGTCCGATGCGGAGCCGGCAAATCCTTGGATGGATGCGATCGATCAATCTTGGAAGAAGGCCCTTACCTCATCCGCTACGCGCTGCGGCTGCGTGACGAACGCCAGGTGCCCGCACCGCGGCAGCCGAACCTGCCGGCAATGTCCAATCCCATCTGTCAAATCGCCGAGGCTCTGCGGGGATACGAGCACATCGCGATCGCCTGCTAGAGCCAACGTCGGTACCCGAATGCGATCGAGCCGCCCGGTCATGTCGAACGATTCCACTAGATGAAAGCGGTGGGCCATCACGCTTTGATCCGTTTGCCAGCACTGTCGAGTGACAAACTCGAACAGGGGGCCCGGACGTTGACGACTTCCGAAAAGGAGGTTGAAGAATTGATTGACAAAGGGATTGTCGGAAGGCAACGGATAGCGTGACAGGACCAGGCCAGCGACGGCCTGAAGTAGACCGCGCTCAAACCGTGCCCCGACTCCTTGAAGGGCGAGGGCGCGGACGCGATGGCCAAAACGAGCCGCGAACTCCAGGGCCAAGACCCCGCCAAAGGAAACCCCGAGCAGGGCGGGACGTTCCAGACAATGCCAATCCAGGAATTCGCCCAGGTCCTGGACCAGGTCTTGCATGCCGAAGCGCCGCCGCAAGGTAAAACAATCGTCTTCGCCGCGGAGCTGATAACTGATCACGCGAAAGTGTTTGGCCAGAACTCGCGCTAGCGGACCCAGCAATCCAAAGCCGCCCGCCAATCCGGGAACGATCACCAACGGCGGTCCTTCCCCCCATTCAATGGTTTCGGCCGTGTAATGCTTGAGATGGCAGCAGCCGCGGGATCCGTCCCCTGCACTAAAATGGGCACCACTGGCCTCCATCCATTCGGCTGATGCCTTCACAGTTCTTCCTCCGACCGCCAAAAAATGTGCCTAGCCCCAATGTTCCGCGTTTGCCGAGAATGTAGAAGGGAGGCACGACTTATACCAAAAGGGGCCGAGTGGGTCAGCCCTTTCTCTAATTAGTCGGCGAAAAGCCACAAGATCTTGTGCGATTACGTCTTAGAACTTGAAATCGCTCGGCCAAGTATGTGCAAGTCAGCTCAAAACAGTATGGGGACAAGAGATATGCTTGTCGATACAGTGATTTCGGCGCTGAGCGCCGAAAATTCGGCGCTGTCTCCGTTCCCTTTTCCTAACCTGCATTGCTAAAGCATTCGTTCGAGACCGCAATTCCCATATACCCTTTAAATTGCGTATCTTGTGTCATTCTGGTGGACACGAGCATCCTCAACCCATAAAGTAGCTGCGAGCTTCGGTGGTCGAGATCATGCTTGGCTCAGGATTATTTCACACGCAAGCTCTCCGTAACCGCTTCCAGCGCTGCGCCTTATGGGGCAGCGCCGAACATTCGGCGATTCTTTCGTGCCTGGTGAAGCTGCCCATTGGACTGCGCAGAGATTGATTTCGTTCATGATACCCCGCGTCATGCCAATTCAGTGGCGGAAGATTGTGCTCGTCCTGGCGGGCGCTTTGATCTGCTCCTACGCTTTGGGGATCCTGTGGTACGTTCATTCCATGCCCGATATCGGACTTCGAACTGCCTTCACCCCGGAAATCCGCAGGGTGGAGGGAAATGCGATCTTCCAAGAGGACGGTGATGCGGAGCTTCCTCAGGTTGGTGATCAAATCGTCCGCTTGAACGGACGGACAGTTAGCACGTGGCCCCACTTGTTGCAGGCCGTCCGTGATCTCCGTCATGATTCCCCGGTGGTGGTGGACACACTGCCCCGTTCAGGTTCTCCGCAGCACCCGTTCCTGCTGCCCGACGGTACCCAATGGGTGCGTGTACGGTTCCAACGTCCCGGGGGGGAACAAGCGGAATGCTGGTGCCGCGTTGGCCCACCTTCGGAGGAACTTCTCGCCTCGATCCTGTGGTTCTTCTTGAAGCTCGGATTGTTTGTCGTCGGAGCGCTGGTCTGCTGGAAACGGCCGACAGATCGCTCCGCGACCCAGTTTTACGTGCTTTGCATTGTTACCCTCGGTGCTTACATGGGTGGGTATCATTGGTCGCGCATCGCCAGCCAGCCGATCCTTATCCTGGTCTTCATGGTATGCAGCGTTGCTCTCCCTGCGGTGCTCTTGCACTTTTACTCGATCTTTCCCCGTCCGAAACCGTTTCTGCAACGATCCCGTGGGCGGGCGGTTGCGGCCATCTACGGCCTGCCGCTTCTCTTCTTGATGGTGATGGTCGCCACGTATGGTCGTGCTCTGTGGTTGGCACGCGGGGATGCTCCGGAAGACACCGTCAATTCCGTTCTGATGATTCTCCTGGGCGAGATCTACGTTTATCTGGGCGTCGCTGCCCTCTGGTATTTGGCCAGCGTGGTCTGCCTGGTGCACAGTTTTCGCACGGCCAGCGACGATACCGAACGGAACCAGGTGAAATGGATTCTTTTGGGCTCGCTAGGAGCCCTCGTGCCAATCGGCACGACGCTCTACCTGGCCACGGTAGAGCGGAACGCCTTTGCGGGGGGCGCTGCTACCTGGCCCATGTTCGCCGCCTCAGTCTGCTTCACCGCAGCGTTCGCAATCAGCATCACACGCTATCGGCTGATGCAACTCGACCAGTTGATCAGCTCCGGCATGGTTTACTTTGCCATCAGCTTTGTGGCCGGTTTGGGCTATTACGCCGTTGTGTTTGTGGGCATGTTCGTGGCCGGCCGCCACTCCGGGTCGCTTCTGTCCCAGGCACTCTCGGTCAGCACGTCAACCTTGGTGCTGCTGTTCATTCTCGATCTGGCGCGAAGCCGGCTCAAGAAGGCCTTGGACCGCCGTTTCTATCGTGAGAAGCATCAACTCGAGCGGACCCTGCGGCGCATGGGGCGGGCCATTGATCAATTGGTGGACCCGCCGACCCTGGCCCGGCAGTTATTGCAGGCCTCCGCGGAGGTGCTAGGTGCCCAGCGCGGCGCCGTGTACCTTCGTGAAGGAAATCCGCCGCTGTATCGACTGGTGGATACCCTGGGAGAGTCGCCGCCTTTGAGCGAGCTTTCCTCCGGCTGTCCGTTGATCGAGGCACTGGCCGTTCAGGGCGTCGTGGTAGTCGCTTCCGGACGGGGAAGTATGGCCGATCCGGTGCAGCGGCAATTGCACTTCCTCGGTGGCGAGGTGGCGCATGCCCTGGCCCATGAAGGGCAGCTCCTGGCGCTATTGGTTCTCAGTTCCCGAAGCTTGGGCAATTATGGGCCGGAGGACCTAAACGTCTTGGCGGCCTTCAGTCAGCTTACCGGTCTGGCGCTGAAGAGTGCGGAACGCCACCGGACCATTGACGCTCTCAACCGCGAATTACAGACCAAAGTCCAGAAGATTTCGGAACAGCAGCGACGGATCCTCGCTCTTCAAAGCCAGCTCACGCACCAGGCCGTGCCCACGGATGGAGTTCTGAATGGTACGACGGCCCCGGCCGCTTCACCCGGCGGCATCATCGGCTCGAGTAGCGTGGTGCAGCGGCTGCTTCAGCTCGTCCACAAGGTTTCTGCGAGTCAGTCGGCGGTCCTGCTCCGCGGTGAGAGCGGTACTGGAAAAGAGCTGCTCGCACGGGCCTTACATGAAAAGAGTCCCCGGGCGGGCAAAGCATTTGTCAAAGTCCACTGCGCAGCACTCTCCACGGGGCTGCTGGAGAGCGAGCTGTTCGGCCACGTCAAAGGCGCGTTCACGGGCGCGCATCGGGACAAAGTCGGCCGGTTCGAATTCGCGGACGGCGGCACGCTCTTCCTCGACGAGATCGGCGACATCAGCTTGGAAGTGCAGACGAAGCTTCTGCGGGTGCTTCAGGAAATGACATTTGAACGGGTCGGTTCGAGCGAACCGGTACAGGTCGATGTCCGGCTTATCGCCGCCACCCATCAGAACCTGGAGGCGCTCATGGCCCAGGGTCGCTTCCGCGAGGACTTGTATTACCGGCTCAATGTGATTTCGGTCTGTGTGCCTCCATTGCGTGAGCGCCGCGAAGATATTCCGGAACTGGCGTTGCACTTTCTGCGGCTGCATGGACAACGCTCGGGCAAAAACGTCACGCAGATGGACGATGATGCCCTGGCCGTGCTCAAGGCCTATGCTTGGCCTGGCAATATCCGCCAGCTCGAAAATGTCATCGAGCGGGCAGTGGTGGTAGCGGAAGGAACAGGTATCACAATTGCCGACCTACCGGCCGAGCTGGCAGAAGCGCACGAGCCGGAGTTGGTGCCCGCCGGGTTGAATGGAAAAGCAAAGGTCCCTTTCGAAGAGATCGGTATCCACGGGGAACGGGCCGAGCGTGATCGCCGCGAACGCGAACGGTTGGTCCGGGCGTTGGCGGCGGCAGACGGCAATAAAGCTCGAGCAGCTCGGGCGCTCGGCTTGGCTCGCAGTACGTTGGTCAGCCGGCTCAAGAAACTCGGGTTAAGTTAAGGTCGTCGCGACAGGAGCAGGACCGTGGGAACGCCAACGAACAGGACGGAAACGCCACGGATCGCTTCGTTCGCGCGCCGGCCGGGGCCCGCTCAGGCTGAGATGCCCCCCAGGATTCGCCGCTTCCGCCAGCCGTAGGCCAGGATGCCGAGCACGCCGATGCCCAAGAGCACGAGAGTGGAGCGTTCGGGTGTGGGCGTGGCCAGGAAGGCGTGTTCATTGAAGAAGGGTCCATCAATGTCACAAGCACCTACGATTAAGCCGGCGTCGTTCCGGCGCCGGGGACGTTGAGCGTGGTATACGTGCCATCGCTCAGCAGGGAGCCGTGCATCCTCCCCGCAGCATCGATGTAGTCTCCCACAATCTGGCGCGCATTGTTGATGCCATAGGCTGCCGTGTAGGTCGAGCCGGGCACGTCGAGCGTCGTGTAGCTGCCACCGCTGAGCAGGAAGCCCATGTTCCTGCTGCCGTTAAAGTACTGTCCCACAACCTGGCTCGCATTGTTGATGCCATTGGCAATGGTCGCAGCCGAGCCGGGCACATTGAGCATCATGTAGCTGCCACCGCTCAGTAGGAAGCCGTAGGTTTTGTTGCCGCTAACATCAGAGAACCCGACGATCTGGCCGGAGGAGTTAATCCCCTTGGCTACGGTGTCGGTCGAGCCGGGCACGTTGAGCAGCGTGTAGCTGCCGCCGCTGAGCACGAAGCCGTGCAACGTGATCGTGCCACCACTGGTGTACCCTCCCACGATCTGAGCGGAGTCGTTGTTCCCAACGGCAAAGGACGCCTGTGCGCCGGGCGGTTCGACCGTGGTATAGCTGCCTCCACTGAGCAGGAAGCCGTGGTTCCCAGCTTCCGTGTACTCACCCACGATTTGGGCGGAATTGTTAATTCCACTGGCTATGGAAAAGGACGCTCCGGGCGGGTCGAACGTGCGGTAGACGTAGTCCGCTTGCGCAGGCACACCCTGGTTCAAGACCAGGCTGAGCACCACGACGCTGACAGATTGCCATTTCATCGTGGACACCCTCCGGTGAATCGGTCCATCCGGGCACGCGAAGTACCAGCATCCTCCCCCTGGAAGCGAAAGTCAATGACAAGGACCGAAGGACCAGATGGGAAGGATTTGCTCCGTTTCCGTGTTTATGCTGTTCATTCTGTGTGCACGCTTCCCGAAACGGCGTGGCACCCCCCTCAAACGCAAACTGGAACCTCTCCGGCACGCGTCTTGATGGCACGTCTCATGCTCCACTTCGCCCCGTCCGCGAAGGTGGGTGCGCTCTTCCCCTTCCAGAAATTTATTGCGTTCGCGCATTCCCCCGAGGGAATGTCGCAATGCCGTTCCGATCGATTGCGAACCCGCACGAGAAGTGGACCCGTCCATGATGCCTACCAATGGCAATGCGCGCCGCAGAAGCGACTTCCACACCCGCCGGCAATGCCGCCCCTACCTGGAACGTCTGGAGGATCGCCTCGCTCCGGCTCTCATGGCCGGAGACGTCCTTGTCGCAAGCTCCGCGAACGCTTTAACGCGTGCTGCCTTGGCCGCTGTCGGCGGCGAGCGAGACGCACACGATCTCTTTGTCATTGCGGACAAACATACACTTGTCTGCAAACGCCGGGTGCGACCATACCACCAGGCGCCCGGGCATCCGATTGGTCGGCT
>Ga0209060_10003590_pt1 | contig 12819 bp, 12 predicted proteins | sample Coa_R1_8_FD_187155 | JGI IMG/M metagenome (GOLD analysis project Ga0209060, IMG submission 187155) | Surface soil microbial communities from Centralia Pennsylvania, which are recovering from an underground coalmine fire - Coalmine... | ecosystem: Environmental > Terrestrial > Soil >...
TGCCGAAAGACCGACCATCCACCCCGGACCGCTCGGCCGCGGACGGCCTGACCCGCTACCAGGTCGCCCGCCAGCTCGGCGTCGGCATCACGACCGTCCTGCGGATGTGCGCCCGCGGCGAGCTACACCCGCGACCCGGCGCCAACGGCGTCTGGCGCTACGACCCCGCCGAGGTCGTGCGGCTCCAAGCCATGCGCACCGAACCCGGTCGCCGCACCGCCGGCCAGACGGCCGCCGCCGCGTTCCACATGTTCGACACCGGCGTCGAGTTCAAGGACTGCGTCATCCTGCTGCAGCTCTCGCCCGGCGAGGTCCGCCGCCTCTACAAGGAGTGGCAAGGCTCCTTCGACGATCCGCCGCCGGAGCCCGAGCGGCACGAGGTCCCGCTCCTCGACGAGGACCCGCGCGCCGAGGAGGCCTTCCAGCGCGCGATGGCCCAAGCCGCCGCGCTTGCCGATCCCAGCATCCCGCTCCCGTTCACCAAATCGCGAAAGCGAAAGGAACCGAGGTGACCCATGGCCCGACCCGATCCCATCCAGTACGCCGAGCGCCTCTACGCCGCCATCCGCGCCGCAAACTTCTCCCCGATCTCGTTCCTTGCCTTCGGGAACGCGATCAAGGACGGGGTCCCGATGCGGCAAATGCCACGACTCGCGGCAGAACCGTTCATGCGAATCGTCGGCACCATGCTTGATTTCGACGGCCATGACGGCCCGATCGCCGGCCAAGCAATTGCCGGTGCCGAGAGCAGCAATCCAGCCCCTGACATCGTGATCGATGCAGACACCACACGCGAAAGAGACAGGGAGGCTGATGAAAGCGTGGCTGCCCCAGTGATCCACCAACCGGGTCGAAAGCGTGCACGGGACAAGTAGTTGCGACGTGCGTAGTTCAGCGCGCGCGCAGCACGTCCACGAAGGCCTTGACGGCGCTTGCTACGAACGCGGGATCGGTTGCCGCCAACGCCAGTGTCGGCAGTGCCCTCGGATCATTTTCGTCGATAAAGGCTCGTCCTGTTCCAATGGCACTCACGAGTGTAGCCCACGCTGCCTTCTCACGGTCGACCGGTATCCGGGTATCGGACCAGTGCACCCAAGTCCAGTTGCCATTGAGCCATTTGCGTCGCGCATCATCCCAGACCCCGATCCAGAGGCGGCGTCTCGTCTTGAATCGTATCGAAAAGCCTCGGTATCCCTCTTCTACGCTCGAGTCGTCGACCGTGTCGATGTCGAGCGCTTGTAGCGACCTGCGAATGGCCGCCGTTAATGTTGCCGCGGCTTCGCGTTCTCCCGTCTGCCATCCGGTCAGGAGGCGTACCTCCTCGGCGATCTTGCCCTGCCGCCATTCCAGAAAACCCATGAGGTCATCCTTGCGAAGAGGACCATCTGGTGCGGCGGGAAGCAGATGTGACTCCAGGACCGCGTCTATCGGTCCCTGCGCCTGTTCGATCTCTCGGATATAGACACTCGGATTCTTGTTCGAGATTCGTTTGTTTGTGGCAGGGTCGATCAACGCGCGATTCAGAACGGTATTGAGCAAGGTGTCGGGATGCCCAGCCGCAGCCTTCGACCTTGTGGGCACGACGTGGTGATCATCGACTCCATCGTCGCGCAGGCGTTCCGATGACAGCAATTCCCCGCTGTGAAAGTCGCGCGCGCCGTGCCGAAGAATGAGGGACAGAGTCGCTCGATACAGTCCAGCATTGGGTCTGGTCGCGGCCAACAGATCGGACGGGTTGAACTCCAGACCATCGACAATCCTGGGCACACCGCGTCCTTCCAACCACTCGACTAGCTCCTTGTAGTCCTGGGCCACTCGTGAGCTCGCCGACACCTCGTATCGCTGCCCGAACGACGAACACCAGAACCATCGAGCAAGCTTGGTACGCCTAACGCCTCTTTCTGGGCCCGCCGCTTGCTGTATCCGATCCCATGTGGCCGCGAGAGGCACGAGGGCGGGACCATACGGTAAGTATGCCGGACGACGAACACCACATTCGTCGCGAAGGAACCGCAGAACGGCGGTCATGCTCACGAGGACCGTTTCCCAGTGAGATCGAAACGCCTCACCGGTTAACTGGAGGATTCCAGTCGGTGTGGGTGGTCGTCCACTTCGAACCGCGATCGCTTGGAGAATGGCGTAGCCATCGTCTCCCAAGAAGTCGTGGAGAAGCTCCTCTTTCTCCGTCGCGGCGGTCCATTCGCGTCGCAGCCGGAAACCTTCCGGCCAGAGCTTTGCCGCGAGAAGGTCGAATGTCGTGAGTCGGACGCCGGTGCTGTTGATGGTCGAGAAGATCTTGCAGACTGCCTCGGGAGGTGTCGTGTCCGGAAGGCTGACAACCGGAAACGCATATGTCGCTATGGGTTCAAAGTGACGCTTATTGAGTACCTGCAGAGTCTTGAGAAACTCAAAACCAGACTCGCCTTCTGGCGCGAGCTCTGCAACGGAAGTGCTCCAGTCGATAAAGCCGCCGGATGGCGAGAAGAGTTGGGCGAGAGGAAAGATCAGCTGGGCAGCTTGTTGCTCGCGCTCGTCCAGCCCTTCGAGCCGCGAAGCTCTTCGGAAGAAGAGGGATTCCTCGAACGATGCGCCGCTCCGAAGTTTCTTCACGTCGACGAAGAATCTGTATTCGCCTCGACCGTACAAAGCTCCGTAGAGCGACGTGAGCCGCTGTTGCCCGTCGAGGACCAACTCGGCGGGCATCGTACCGGTCAGGCCGGGGGCGCCCGAGAACTCGCGTGCCTCCAGGAAGTTGTCCGAGCCGCATCGGATGAACAGGAGACTCCCTGCTGGGAACCCTCTCTCGAGCGTGCAGAGAAGGTCGACGGTGGCGGTAGGCTCCCAAACGAAATCTCGTTGAAAATCTGGAAGCGCCAGTTTTCGCGCCTCGATCGACGATAGGAGATGGCTCAGCGGGACTGGATTCGCCGTGAAGAGCGGGGTGGACACGGCGTCATCGTACTCTCGCGTCCTTGATCGACCCAGAATCCTGGGACTTGCTGCGCCCGCTGGAGAAGACCGCCGGGTCTTACTGCCGAAACCGGCCCCACCGGGGCCACCCGAGCCAGGGCACCTGTATGTGCCTGTCATTCCACCAGAATCTCATCGTCCGGGGCGGCTCCGGTTTCGAACAAGATCGGAGCCGGACCGGGGCCGGCGTCGCCGGAACCGGGGCCACCCGAGCCTCGAAGGACGGACAGGCGGATGCGGAGGACGCGGCGGCGGCCGTCGCCCACGCGGACTTGGACCTCGGGTCGGCCGTCGAAACCGGCGACGGCGAAGCCCTTTCGGACGAGCGCCTTGTGGAGGGCGTGCGTCGAGTGGCCCCAGGCCTCGCCGGATTCGCGCATGAACGTAGCGACGCGGCGGCGGGCGGCGTCCGGGAGCAGGTAGGCGTACTCCTCGTCGTACCAGCCGATCGCCTCGATGACGTCCTCGCGGGGGACGGTGCCGCGTTCGACCAGGCGGATCCTCTTCTGCTCGAGCAGGGTTCCGAGGACCGCGATGAAGCGCTCGGCGGGCTCGAGCTCCTTGAGGGTCGTGCCCTGTTCCTCGCCGATGGCGTGGAGGGTTTCCCGGGCCCGGGTGCGGAGCTCGTCGGCGCGGCCGGCGTCGACCGCGCCAACCTCTTGCGCGAACTCGAGGAACAGGTCGAACGCGTAGCGAAGGTGGGACAGAGCCTCGGCCTGGCGGAGATGGGAACCGATTCGATGCAGTTCGCGCCGGATGGCGCCGATGCGCTCGGGCGCTGCCTTGCGGAGTGGGGCGATCATGGGCTGCAGCCACTCGATGTACCCGCGCATGGCGTGTGCGAGACGGTGGCCGTTCGCCTGCAGGTCCGACACGACCGACAGGTTCAGGCGCTCGCGGTCGACCTCGACGATCACCAGGCGGGCTTGGATCGAGTGGCCCGATGGTAGGTCCTCGCCGGTGCAGACAACTAGGCCGCGCGGCGGGCGATCGGGTTGCTGCGAGAGATCGGCGCGGAGACGGCCGCGCGAGGCGCGGTTGCCGATCCCGCGGATGATCCGCTGGGCGCGCTTCTCCAGCTCCTGCTGGGCGCGCGAGTCGGCGTTGGGCGCGTAGTCGTCGATCACGGCGATGGCGTCCTTGACCGTGAAGAGACGCGCCTCGAGAGCGTTCTCGGTCGACGTCCAGCTGCCGGGCAGCGTCTTGCGGTCGAACGTGCCGAAGTGGCGCTGGGACAGGGCGGCCAGCTCTGATTTGAGGCTGCCTGTCGGTCCGACCAGCCATAGCGCGAAATCGGGATTGATGATGAAGGAGAGCGGCGCCGCGTAGGTCGCGGCCAGGAGTGGGATCGCGACCGACGCGGGTGCGGCGTCGAGGATGCGGATCGACCATCCGACCGCCTCGCGCAGGTCGACGACCGACGGTGGCAGTACGAAGCGGTCGAGGGGCGGGTCCAGCTCAACGGTGATGTCGTCGGCGCCGACACCGCCGCCCTGGAAGAGGTAGATCCACTCGCCGCCGTGCTCACGCCAGCCGGTGTGGCGGAAGACCAGGCGCGACACCGGGTCGGAAAGGACCTGGATGGCGGCGCGAAGGTGGTCCTTCGCGCCCTGGCCGGCAGTGACCAGGGCGCGGGCGCCCCAGGCGCTTGGAACCCAGTTGAGGCCGCCGAACTCGGACGCGGTCACGCGTGCGTTCGGGAGCGGCGTCCCGTTCGAGAGGCGGCCCCGCACCTTGAAGGCGCGGACGACCTCGGCTCCGTCGTCGTAGGCGACCTCCTCGAAGATGCGGGCGTCGAAGTTGGCGAGGACCTGGGTCGTCTCGTTGCCGTCGCGGTCGTGGCGCATCCGGCAGAGCTGGCCGTCGAGGACACGGTACGGGCTGGAATCGTCGCCCGCGCCGTCGAGCAGGACGGTCTCGTCAGCCGCTGTGGCGCCTGTCCCAGGGCGGGCCGGTGCGACCGGGCGGGAGACGGCGGGTGTCGCGGCAGCGAGCGCGGCTTCGAAGCGGTCGCGCGTCCAGCCGGTGCGGAGGGCGTCATTCGCATCCTTGAAGGTATTGAGGCCGTCGACGAGCCGGACTCGGCGGCAGCGTTCGGGGCCGAGCTCCCGGCCGAGGCGAGCGGCCAGCTCGTCGCCCGGACCGTCGGCGTCGGTGGCGATCAGGACCTGCCGGAACCCGGCGAGTGGACGCAACAGGTCGGCCGTGAGGCGTGACCCGGCGCCATCGGGAACCGAGACGACCGGGCCGACGCCGAGGGCGTGCAGAGCGTGGAGATCCAACTCCCCTTCGACGATGATCACGCGGATGCCCCCGCCTTTGGGCACTTCGGCCAACCCGTAGAGCGCGCTCGCCCGCCCGCGCGGCACCCGCCAGAAGACCTTGCGGTCGCCGATCGGCCGGAACTTGTCGTAGAGGACGCGCCCCGCCTGATCGAGGTAGCGGAAGACGATCGCCGGGCCGCCGCGCGTGTCGGCGGCGAACATGCGCGCCACCTCGGCGTCGGTGAGGGACCGAGCGCCTTTCAACCAACGGGCGGCTCCGGCGATCTGCGGGGCGGGAACGGGTGCGCCGGGCGGGCGGGCGGACGGTGGCCCATCGGCCCCGCGCTGGAACAGGTCCGCAACCTCCAGGCGCAGCGCCGCCAGGATCGCCTCTAGCGAACACCCGGCGAAGCAGCGCAGGAGGACGCGTCCGTCCTCGCCCACCCCGATACTCAAGCTCGGGCGGTCGTCCTCGTGAGCGGGACAGCAGGCCGTCCAGCCCTCGTGGGTCTTGGCAACGCGCTCGAGGCGGCCGACGATCTCCTGCGCCGTCACGCCGCCGGCCCCCGGCCCCGGTCGGTGGCCCCGGTTCTCCGAGAGATCGGGGCCGGATGCCGCGGGCCGAACCGTAGGATCGGCGCAAGGTTGGCGCGCGCCGACTCCGGTGGCCCCGGTGGCCCCGGGTTTGAAAGGGAGAGGGCCCCGGTTGCGGGGATCATCGTCCCTCCGGCCGATCGAGCGGGCAGCCGCGCCCGCACGGGTTGGGGTTCTCCCACCGCATCACCTCGCCGCTGTCGCCGCACTCAGCGCAGTCGATGCCTATGCCGCGGCATGCGGGGCAGTCGACGGCGCGCATCCCGTGAACCAGGACGGCGTGCTCCTCTCGAGCCTCGCGCTCGCTCGCCCAGCCCCCGGCCGTCACCGGCTCGTTGCCGAAGACCCGCTCCGTCTCGCAGACGTCGCAGACGTAGATGAGGTCGAGGAACACGGGCCCGACGGCCGCCGGCCCGGGACCTTTCGGTTGTGCGCGCCGTTCGTGAAACAGGTGCAGCGTGGGGCGCGCGCACTTCTTGCAGATCAGGAACGCGTCGAGCGTCTTCGGCATGGTCCCGGTGCCTCCTCGGCACGTGACGGCCAGTCGGGCCGCAGGTAGGGGGCGATGAGCCCGTTGCACTTCGCGCAGAAGAGCCCGCGCGGTCTTTCGAGACGGAGAGGCGCGGCGCACCGGCAGGCAGCCACATCTGGCCCGTCGAACACCGCACCGTTCTTGCAGCGTGCCGAGCCGAGGGCGTGTAGCTCGGTCGCCAGGGTCAACCGCTCGGCCTCGGCGTTGCTCTTGCGTCCGTCGGCGTAGAGCTCGACGAACGCGACGACCCCGCCACAGAAGCCACAAAGCAGCACGCGCCCGCGAACGGGCGCGGGGCCGGTGCTCACGAGCGCCTCGGTTCCCGGGCGGTCTGGGCGACGAAGTCGTCGAGGCTGCGAAACTGCTCGACGCGCGGAAGGTGATGGAAGATGTTCTCGCGCGGTCCGACGACGCAGAGCCGTTTCCCCATCGCCAGCGCCACACCGAACTCCACGTGGCGCCCGCCGCGCGCCGCCCACGAGACGTGCTCCGTCGGCTCCTCCGTGAAGCAGAGGATGCAATCGGCGCGAAGGACGTCCTCGACATCCTCGACCGCCTCGACCTCCGGGCCGTCGCCCCGCCCTTCGATCCAGCGAGACGTGACGTCGTGCCCTGCCTTCATCAAGACGGCGGTGACTCCGAGCATCTCGAACCGCCGGTCGTAACGGGAGGCGAGGTAGATCCTCACGGCCGCCTCCCGTCGCGGGTCATCTCGATGAGCAAGTCCGACAACCGCGGTCGCCAGTTCTGCCAGCAGGTGTGGGTCGACTCCTTCGCGCCCCAGCGCCGGCAGACGTCGCAGTACCGGACGATCGTCGGCGTCTCGGTGGGACCAGCGTTCGCCCCACCCTCGCGGTCCCCGGGGCAGCGAACGATCCCCACCTCGACCGAGTAGATCAGCTCGCCGATCATCGGGATCCTCCCTCGATCAGCGGCGCGAGCGGGCGCTCCCGGCAGTAGACGGCAAACAGGTCGGAGCCGTCTTCGGTCGCGCCCGCAGCGCTGATGTGGAACTCGTCGCTGTTCTGGATGACTTGCTCGATCTCCCAGCGCCGGAAGAGACCAGGCAAGCGGAGGAAGTCCTCCGATTGCGTGCAGGGCTGCTCGCCCTCTCTCGTCGTCATGCTGTTACCAACGCGAGGGAGATCCGCTCCGGCGACACGGAATCGACCTCGAGGAATCGCCTGGCCCGGGCAAGCGCGCGTTCGACCCGCTTGTTCAACGCCGCCCGTGAAATCCCGACAGCAGAGGCAACCTCAGCCCTGTCCCGGCCGCGCACGACGACGTCGATGACAAGGGCCGCATCAGGACCCGTGACCCGTTTCAGCCAGCGCCCAATCGCGGCCACCGCCGCCTCATCGGTCTGGCCAGGATGCGGATCGAAGGGTGACACCTCGGGCTCGATGGGTGGCGCAGAGGCCACATCGGGCGTGACGACAACCGATCGCGCCGCCCGTGCCAGCTCGTGGGTTCGCGACACCACCACGTCCCTCTCTGTGTTGCGGACCAGAGTCGCGGCGACGCGCCCCACGCGCGTCGGGTCGAGTCGGCCGATCTGCTCAACGAAGCTGTCAATCAGCTCGGTGTCCAGGTCCGCGCCGCGGTGTCGGAACAGGGCACTTCGCCGAACGAAGATCGCGTCGAGGGCTCGCCACAACCCAAGGAACAGAATCGACTGCGCAAGACCGGGAGCCTTTCCGTGGCGAGCCTCGTGGATCAGCAGCCAGATGAGCCTGTCCTTCTCGTCGAGATCTCCCTCAGGCTGCGACAGGTACCCGACCAGGGACATCGGATCGGCGAAGCTCTCCAGCGTCGAGGTCCGAGCCCGCCAGCTCGCGAATTGCCTCGCGGCTTCGAGACCACTGATCGATCGCAGCAAGCCGCAGTGAATTGCCTCCCAACGTGAGCGCATGGACGACTGCCTTTCGCGGCCGGCGTCGTGCGCTCATGGGGCCGATGAGTGGAAGGCGTCTTGCGCTCTGGATGGGTTGTGGTGTGCGTGCGGCTATCGTTCGAAGGCAGGAGACCGGAGCTCGTGTGACACGAAAAGTACGACGTTCTTCTGGCCGCACCCGGGGCGCCCGCAGACGATCGATGCGCGGAACCTGCCATCGAAAGTCGCGCGCAGATCCCCCCGCTGGATCGTCAGCAGTCCTTCCTGTGCCTTGGCTAGCAGCTTCCCGCAGGCCGAGCACCGGATGTCCCATTCCTCGTTCGACATCGCGCCCCGGTAAATGCCAGAGCGGCGGTCGCCTGTGGTCGCTGCGCCGGTCGCTTCTCGGTCGCCGCGGTCACTTCTGGCGGTCGCCCGCGGTCGCTTCTCGGTCGCCAGTGGTCGCCGCTCTGTCGCCGCGGTTGTTTCGGGCGTCGGCAGTCGCGCGTCGGTCGCCGGTCACGCGGTCTTCGAGCGGGCACGAACCTCTACGGATCCGGCCACGTTGAGCCGCAGTCCCGCTGGCGTGCTCTCGACCAGGTCGTTGGCCGCTTCGGCCATCGGGGTGTCCCGCAGCCGTAGCCGGAAAGGCCGGACGATCTTGTATCGGAGGTCCTTCAAATCGGGGGCGACTGGGCGCCTGCGCCGGCCGCCGATCTCCGCCACGGCGGCGGCAAGGTCTACGTCGGTCATGGCGGTTCGGGCTTGCCGGGCGAGTGCCGCCAAGTAGAGCAGCGGTTGCCGCTGGATGTGGTTCGGGGGAGACGTCGGGATCTCGATGCCGTGAAAGACGACCCGCCCGGCGACCACGTCGACGAGGAGCTCGGGGGACTGCCCGACTGCGCCCGGCGGCTCGGAAGAGGCAGCGGGGGACACGGTCCCGGCCGCGCCCGGCGCTGTGAGCTCCGGTTCGGCGGGCTCAGTAACAGACGAGCCGGATCCGGTCACCCGCCCATCGTCATGTAGTCGCGCCCAGAGGACGTCGAACGTGGCCTTGCGACCGACCACCTTACGGAGAGTGTCGGGCGTCGCTGCGCGCGCACGGTCGATGTCGATCAGCCCAGCCGAGCGCAGTCGCCCCGCGGTGACCCGCCCCAACCGAGGTACGCGCACGCGCATCAGCGGCAGGGCATCGGCTTCCACGCCGTACGCCAGCCGCCCGGCCAGCGTCCGGATCCGTTCCGACTCGTCGGCGGGCCAGTTCGACGCCCGGCAGATGTCCGCGAGAGCCTCCGCCAGCCAGCCGTACTCCTCGCCGATGCGCGCGATGGCGCCGGCCCAGACCTCGTACCGCTGTTCGATCTCTTTGGTCGGCGCCTCGGCGATCCAGTCGAGGAGGATCGCGGTCTTCTTGTGGCCCTTCGATTCCTCGTACTCGGCGGCCCAGCGATCTTCCGCGAACCCGCGGAAGACAGGCCGTCCCTCCACTCCCAGCGCCCGAGCCCGAGCCAGGATCTCCGCTCGGTAGCTGGTGCGCCGCTCTTCCTGGCGCGTCAGGGCGACGTAGACCCCAGCGCCCGCGACGGTGGTGCCGAGCAAGCTCACGATCTCGAGGTCGGCCACGGCCGCATCCCGCGACTCCGCCGCCCAGACCGCCATCTTGGCGGACGTACGAACGCCCAGCCCCTTCGCCGCGCAGGCGCGGCCGAGGTGGGTCAACGCCAGCCGGCCGTCTTCGACGTCGCGGACCAAACCGCCGTTCCGACAAAGCGTCAGGGCCTCGTCGATGGCTTCCAAGAACCGCTCTCGCCCCATTGCGTCCTTCCAGTGGACCTTCCCCGTGAAGCTGGCGAGCAGCAGCTCCGCGATCTGCTTGCGCGACCGGCCCAGGCCCGAAGCGACCACGTCCAGAACGTGGTCCTCCAGCGGGGCATCCTTGAGCGTGGGAGCGATCGCCTCGAACTCGCGGCCGATGTAGCAACGGAGCCAAGCGTCCGCCTCGAACGGCGACGCGGTGACCAAGATCGACCGGCCGAAGTCCTTGGTCAAAGACAGTCGCCCTGCCCGCCCGCTCATGTTCTCGTACTCCGACTTCTCCAGGTCCTCGAGCGACCACCGTCCATACTGCCGGAGCATCTTCCAACGGCGCCCGTCCAGCAGGACATTCTTGGCGGGCAGATTCATCCCGATCGCCAGGGTCGTCGTCGCCACGATGGCGCGGACCTCGCCCGATCGAAACCCCTCCTCGACGATCTCGCGCTCCTCGAGCGTCAGGTCCGCGTGGTGGAACGCCACGCCACTCTCGAGGCTGGCCAGCAGCTCCCCACGGGCCAGCGTCTCGTCCCCCTCCCTCAGGCGAGCGCGCGCCGTCTCCGCGGCGGGTAGGCGGGCGCGACCCGCCATCCGTTGGGCCATAGTGGTCGCCGTCGCCCGATCGGGAACGAACACCAGCACCTGCTCACCCCGCCGCGTGAGCGTGTCGGCCGCCGCCACCAACAGCTCGCTACGGTCCTTGGTCGGCGGGACCAGGATCTCCTCCGTCCCCTCGCGCTCGCTGTTGTGCTCTCGGTAGCGGAACACCCCCTGGCACAGCACGCCTTTACGCAGCTCCACCGGGCGTCGCGTGTCGATCAGCAGCTTCGCCTCCAGCCACTCGGCCAGCAGCGCCGCCTTGCCGAGGACCGCCGAGAGCCCAATCAGCCGCGGGTGGCTGCCCGCCATCTTCAGCTTGGTGAGCAGGAGCTCGAGACCGGGCCCTCGCTCGTCGTCGGTCAGCATCTGCAGTTCGTCGACGACGACCAGCCCGATGCCCTGGATCAGGTTCGGCTGCGCCACCAGCAGCGTCTGCAGCTTCTCGTAGACGACAATCGCGATCTGGAACTGGCGCCCCAGGATCTGCCGGTCGAACTCGCGCCGGTCGCGCGACGAGATCGCCACATCGATGCCCGCTTTCGAATACCGCCGCGAGAACTCTCGATACTTCTCCTCGGCGAGCGCCTTCTGCGGCACCAGGTAGAAGACCTTCATGTTCTCGCGAGCGGCTTTCACGGCCGCCATCTCGCCGATGAACGTCTTCCCCGAGGACGTCGGCGAGAAGACGATCAGGTTCCCCCCGGTGAACAGCCCGTACTCCTTGACCGCCAGCGCCTGAACAGGCAGCAACGTCGGTCCCACCGTCGTCCGCCAGATCTCCAGCAGGTCCGTCGAGACGTTGTAAGCCTCCAAAGTTTCCACTCGCATCGCATCCCGCCTTTCGGACCGACGCTAGCCCCCACCCATGACAAAAGCGGGCATTCATGCGCTAAAACTTGACGATGCCCAGGAAATCCGAGGCCGCCTCGTACGCTCCGGCCGCCCGCCTACTGGAGGTGCGCGCCGCTCTGGACTCAACCGAGGGCCTATCCGTCCACGACATCGCCGAGCGCTTCGACGTCAGCCTGCGGACCGCGATCCGTTATGTCGACGCTCTCAGGAAGGCGGGCGAGCCGTTGTACGACGAGGTCGTCGGCAAGCGAAAGGTCTGGCGGATCATGCCCAGTGCGCGGCGCCAATCGATCACCCTGACGACCAGCCAGATGGTCGCCCTGTTCCTGTCGCGCCGCGTGTTCGATTTCCTCGCGGGCACGGGGTTCAAGGAGGACCTGGACGAGGTCTTCCAGAAGCTCGAAGCCACCCTGCGCCGGAAAGATTTTGCCGCCGTCCGAAACCTCGACCGCAAGGTCTTCGACGTGAACGAGGCGCGCCACCTGTACGAGGGGCGGCTCGAGGACGTGAACGACATCATGACCGCGCTACTCCGCGAAGAACGGTTGCGCGTCACCCACGAGGGTGTGTCGGGAGGGCAGAAGACTTTTGTGATCGAGCCGTACACGCTGCTCGTCTACAAGAAGGGCCTGTACCTCGCGGGGCGAAGCGAGGGCCACGCCGGCGAGGTACGGACTTTCGCTCTCGACGGGTTCCGCGAGGTCGAATGGCTCAGGGGCGACCGATTCGACTACCCCGTCGAGTATCGACCCGAGCAACTCACCGAGGGCGCCTTCGGCCTGATCCGGGGCGAGCCCACCCGCGTCCGAATCCGGTTTAATTCGAAGGTCGCCCGCTACGTCCAGCGCCGGCAGTGGCATCCGAGCCAGCAGTTCCGCCGGGAGGCTGGTGGGGCTGTAGAGATGACGATGGACGTGCGAGGGACGGTAGAGGTTGTCAGTTGGGTGTTGGGGTTCGGCGAGAACGCGGAGGTCCTCGAGCCCCTCTCGCTCCGCGAGAGGGTGGATGGTGAGCTCTCGGGCGTGATTCGGAGACATCGCCCTCCGGGTGGCAGCTCCCAAGATAGGTGCCCCCAGCAGCGAGGCGCTGGCTTGGCGACGGAGCCGGGCGGCCGTACCCCGGTCTCCCGAAGGCGAGCGTAAGCAGTGGATATCTCGAAGGAGATTTTGCAGATACACTGTCGGGATCGTGTCCCCTTCAGCCCACGATCTCCAGACGCTTTGACCTGGCTCCCCTCGTGCCGTGCGCTCCGCCGGTTCTCCACACCGAGGGAGCGCACTTGTCACGTCAAGGGCGCTTGTCGGCCCCGGGAGATGCCTGGA
>Ga0209060_10003591_pt1 | contig 12815 bp, 12 predicted proteins | sample Coa_R1_8_FD_187155 | JGI IMG/M metagenome (GOLD analysis project Ga0209060, IMG submission 187155) | Surface soil microbial communities from Centralia Pennsylvania, which are recovering from an underground coalmine fire - Coalmine... | ecosystem: Environmental > Terrestrial > Soil >...
AAAACCTATGACCAGGACTATGCCGGGTAATTCTACCAGCGAACGCGCTCCTCCTCAGCATTGACGGGCCTTTCGCCCACACATACTTCAACTCACCCGGAATAGTCCGGAACCCAGCATAGTGCCTACTATTCCGGCCCCGGAATAGGAGGCACACGACGGCAATGCACCTACTCCAAGCTGGTGTTGACATCACCGTGATCGCTTTGTGGCTGGGCCATGAAAGCATCGAAACAACCCACTGCTACATGGAAGCCGATCTGGCGACCAAGCAACGGGCCCTGGACAAAGTCGCTCCTGTAGAAGGTGGCGTTCAGCGATTTCGACCGGGTGATACGCTACTGGCCTTCCTGGCGTCCATCTGATCATGCCGAGCCGCGACCCCCTGAAACCCTTGTTACACTGCCGTTCGCCCCATCAACTCGGCATGATCCAGAACTCGGCATGATCGCGCTGATGCCGAGTTCGGCATGAGCGCGAATCCTTACCGCTACCCAATCTGTTCCCGGGATCCATGGTTTCAAAAATCTGGCCGCCTTTCCGTTCTTGGCCTGCCCGAGAAGGATCAACTGCGGCCATGCGGGGTGACACTCCGAGATATCCGCCAAAACGGACATCTGAAAAGGCAAAATCACACAAGGTTTCCGCCATCCACAGAAACCAACGAAAAATGTTCGACGCTGGCCTCTCTGCCCGCGTTTTCACCAAAGGATCAACGGACCAAGACATTCGTGTTTTTGGGTCTGCTATTTCAGTTGCTCCAAGTCCGTGCCGAACGGGGCAATCCGCAGAACCGCGTCGCTATCGTTCAAGCGTTGAAGCCGGAATACGATCCTCGGGTCGAGCCCATTCATCTTCGCCACGGCGAGCTCAATAGACGCGGCTGAAAGAGTCTCACCGATTCTGACGGGTAGTTTTGCGGTCAGATCGGGCTTTTCACTTTCCGGGAATCCTGCGATTTCGATACGAGCCAGGCGCGATCCCACGCAGACAAGGTTTTCCGTCTCTTCGAACTCGAACCGCAGGCGGAAGAGCAGCATTTGCCCGTCGTCCCACGGACTGCTGTTCTCCTGGTAGCTTTCGCTCGCCTGCCGGTCGCCTTCGAGAAACCGATGGCGATACTCCGCCATCTGCCGGCCTAGGTCTGCGAGTTGAGTCTCGAATACCTGTCTCTGCGTGCCTGTCTGCTCATCGAGAGTTCGCTTACTCGCCTCCATTTCGCGCTCGGTTGCGAGAATCTGCTCCAACAGAGTATGTTGCGCCTGCGCTTCCGCGTATTGGAACACGACGCGAACCTGCTGCGTTTCGCCTGCGAACGCATTCGCGAAGCGCCAATATAGGACCGATGCCAGCGCGGCCTTCCGCAATTCCGCCGGTCCGCTTAAGACGCGCGCATCCGCTACGCTGCCATCTAGAGCTAAGGTCGCTTCCACGGTCACCGTCCCTTCAACTCCGTTCTTGTAGGCCGTTTCGGGATACGGCACCCGGTAGCGGTGAAGCAAATGGCCAGCGGTCGAAACCGTGACACCCCACTCGTCGCGCACCTTCGGTTGTTCCGTCATTTGGCCGGACTGCGCCTTTGCCAAATGCATGGTGATTGCAAGGCACGCCACTCCCAGCGTCAGCACCGCTAATCCCGGCAGCTTCGATGGCTGGAGTTCCGGGCTCACGCCCGCCAGCCGTTCGACCCGATATTGCAGCGATCCCCGCGTACTTCCCATTGCCAGGCTCGGCGTAGCGGCTCTCAAGCGCTCCAGGCAGGTCAGTGCGCGGGCATAAACAATCGCGTTGCCGCAGGCCGCCACCGCGGAATCGTCGCAGCACAGCTCGCGCTCGTGCCGGATGCGCGTTGACGCCCACCAGACCGCCGGATGGTAAAACAGCAGTGTCTCCACGAGCGTCTGAGCCAGGTTGATCAGATAATCGTGCCGCCTGATGTGCGCGATTTCGTGGGCCAGCACCGCCTCTAGCTGCTCGGGATCCAATCCCGTCAAGGTCGCGGCCGGCAGGAGAATGACGGGGCGCAGCCATCCAACCACGCTCGGGCTCTCGACGACAGCCGAAATCAAGACGCGGATTGCGCGCGTGGTCTTCATGCGGCGGGCAAGTAGAGAGACCGTCGCGGCAATATGCCCATCCGCCGCATGTCCCGACGGCGCAACGCCGCGACGTGCCGGCAACCTAGCACAAGGCGCAATGCGAAGACGAAGACGCCGAACGACCAGACAGGCAGGATCCATTGCCTGCAGAACGGGATCCACGTCAGCGGTTGTGCTTCCACTGCGATGCGCGACGCATAGACTCCGGCCGCCGTTCCCGTGGAAATAGTATAGGAAATCGGCAGGTAGGTAACATGCCCGTAGAGCATCCAAGCCGTGACCGCGGGCAGCGCGGCCATAAGGGCTAGCGCCACGCAACTGGCGATATACCGCGCGTTCGCCGAGCGGGTTCGCAGCATCGAGAGTGTAATCCACAGCAGGCACGCCACCAGCGTTCCCTGCCATATGAAGTGGAGCAGCGCGGCGCTAAGCGCCTGAGCGACTGCGGTCATTTCTTACCTCCTTCGAATCGATCAAGCAGCTTTCGATTTCGGCTAACTCCTCCGTCGACGATTTCTCTTCCGCCAATGCGTGTAGCACCAGCGTCCGTACCGATCCGCCAAAAGCCCCATGCGGCAGATCGCGCACCAGTTGCCGCTGCGTCTGCCCGCGCGGGCAACTCGGGCGGTAGACCTGGGGGCGGACTGGTTCGTCGCGCTCCACTATTCCCATTTCGGTCATGATCTGCAGCAGCCTCAGCGCGGCGGTATAGCCTCTGGGCTTGGCTTGGTTGAGGGTCCGCAGAGTCTCGCGAAGCGTCGCGGGGCCGCCATCCCATAAGACGCGCAGAATGGCCAGTTCCCTTCGGTCGCAGGGTGGTTTGGATGCCACGCCTTATTTTTGACGAAATGCTTCGTCATTGTCAACGAAATCTTTCGTCACGCACTTCGATCGCCTGACCTTGGCAAAGTGGAAAGGTGAAAGAGCCTCCAACCGTCCATCCAGGGATAGTGATTCATTGGAAGCGAATCCCTCGTCGAGGACGCCCGACGAATCCGCACGTCAAACACGCCACAACGGGAGACGAATCGTACTCGTCCCGCTGACGTACGCAGCCCTCCCAAAAGCTCACCCAGAATCAGAAACTCCCAGAATCGCAGAACCGCTCCGAATGCCCTGACAACTATAAAATTATCGACTGCACGAACATGATCAGTGATTGATGTGAGACTACAGATTGTGCGGCTCTCATCTTTCCCTGGCGGTCGCATTCCTTGTCAAAAGTCCGTCGCCGGATTGAAGAGCTTTGTGGGGAAGGTCGCGGCCACGGCTGGTGGCTTGATGACGGCGTTGGTGCGGCCGGCCTGGTTCGGGTCGAAGACAACGAAGCCGAAGCCGGGCGAGCCTTTAGGAAGCGAGAAATCGTCGGCGGGGTAGGCGGGGTTGTTGAAACCCGGATTCTGAACGACGCTTTGCCCGTCCTCGCCCAAGGACTGCCAGCCAGCGAATGTGTAATTGGTCCACGTGCCCTTGTTTCCACAAATATTTGCGGCGCCCTGGCCTTGCTGGACGTGAAACGCCTTGGCATCGGCCGCAAAAGCCCCGTCTGTTCGCCAGAAGACGTTGCTGGACCATACTTCGTAATTCGGATAGGGCTCGCCGGCATATGTGCAGCCACCCTGGACAAAGAATGAATCGGCGGCGGCACGGTCGAAATACAGGATGTTACTGGACGCGGTGAAAAACATGGGCTGCGGCGGGGTGGTTCCGAACGAATAAGGATCGTAGGCATTGAGCATCGACTGGCGTGCGAACGCGAGGATGTTGTTCCTGACCGTGCTCGATTGGCCAGGGCCGGCTCGCGGCCCTGAGAAACTGATGGCGTTGCCGGAGACGCGATAGACCAAATTGTTTTCGATATCCACCTGGCCGCTGAAGTCATCCGCATAGAGGCCGTCGCCGCCGTAACCGTCAGCGTCCATTACAGAAGCGTCGTTGACGTCGTGGACCTTGTTGTTCAGCATCTTGTTGCCGGTTCCGGATTGCGGAGGAGAGGGCGTACCCACGCCGAAGTAGATCGAACCCGAATCGTTCATGATGCCCTGAAATAAATCGTGGACGTGGTTGAAGGAGACCACGTTGTTGTTTGTGAAGGGCGGGTTGACGTCGGAGTCTGAGCAGTAACACACTTTGATTGCGACCTTATATCCGTCATAAACATCGTTGTGAGTGTACAGGTTATCGTGGGCCTGCCCTTGATCAATCCCTTTTGAATCGGCATAGACGCGTCCGTAGCCCTCGATTACGGTGTTCTGCACGGTGTGGAACTGGGGAACGTTGGCATTGGTGTCGGTTGCGTGGCCTCCGACGCCGATGCGGATGCCAGCAGCGGCAAGATCATAGAATGCGCTGTTCTCAACAATGTTGCTGGCCGAAACGCCCGCCGTATTGTAGGCCACGCACCATTTGGGTGAGTTGTGGTCGATGCACGAAATGAACTCGAGGCCCGTGCCGGAGGTTTGCGCCACGGTGATCGAATCTACCGTGATGTGCTGCGAATTCTGGAAAGAAAGGGCGCTGACGACTCCAGAATCGCCACCATAGCCGGTAACGGGCATAGTGTAATTATCGTGCTGGAAGGTCAGTCCCCGAAAGGTGACGTATTGCAAGGCGGAAGCTACCAGTAACTGCGGCACCTGAGGCGCGATAACCTCATCCGAGTTCGGATTCTCGTCCGAATTCGCGAGGTATGTGAGTGTCCAGGACTTGGAGGAGCGGTCGAGAAACCACTGGCCGGGTAGGGAAAGCGAGTCCTCGACGTTTTCGATCAGATAGCGGTGATTGGGAATGAAGCCGTGCGAGGTAGGATGATCAACCTCGGTGGCGGTAGCGCCCGTGAGATAAACAATGTGGTTAGAAGTATCCACGCAGCTCAGGCGCAATTTCGAAACCGAGTACTGCTCGAAGTTGACGAGTTCGATATCACCGGAGAGGTTAGCGTTCCCGGCTGGCTGATTACAGTGATTTCCAGCGGCGGGCGCGAGGTTCTTCCAGGAAGCGCTGATCGGGTCCGCCGGTGCGTACTGGAAGCGGTCGAAGCATTCCCAGCCGCTGCCGGCGAAGTACTCACTGCAATTGGGATCGGGCGGATTGGCGGGTGGCGCCGCGCCTTGGAGATAAACGGGGCCGACGTAGCGAAAGTAAGTTCCCAGGGCGCCGCCGAGGCGCGGGCGCAGACGGCGCGCGCCGTTGTAAAAGAGGTTCTCGAAGTATTGAGTGGACGCCGGAAGTGTAGCTTTCCAGGTGTTGCCGCCCACGTTGGTCCAATTCTGGATGCGGACGCCACCGCTGAAGACCGGGCTTTCACCGGGAAAGTTTTCGTAGCTGATGGTCAGCGTGGCGGAGCCCGAATCAGCCGCGGTCATCATCTCGGTTGCAGGCAGGTAATAGGTCCCGCCGCGGAACTGCACGTGAATCTGAGTAAGCCCGGTCTTGTTGAGTGCGGCGACGGAGGCCCGCGCATGCTCGAACGTCGCAAAGGGCCCGTCGGTTCCGGCGGAGTTAGAAGCGGCGAGCGTTCCGCTCCACGCGTCGTTGCCGGAAGGCGAGACATAAAAGCCCACCGAAGTCGGCGGTGCGGTTCCGGTGAGAATAAGAAGCAGGCCGGATTGAGTCGTTCCGCCTGCGTAAGTGGCGACGAGGGGCTCATCTCCACCAGGCGCATTGTTGGGAATCGTGACATTGAACTGAAAGAGGCCTGGCGAGATGAGCCCGGCGAAGCCGACCGCGGCGGGCACGCCGCCTATGGTGACCGATGGCAGCGGCGCGAGCGTTCCCGATTGTGTGGACGAGCCGCTGACAATCGCCTGGTTCGTCGGGCCGAACCCGTTGGCGAACAACAGAACCGTCTCGCCCGGTTGGGCGGGCCGGAATGGGTAACCGGGGGAAGAAAGACTGGCCGGGCCAATCAGCGACCCGTCGGTATGGACGCCGATTGCGTGCTGGCCATCGCCGAGAACGAAGAAGGACGGCGAGATCGCCGCGGCGGACGTCGAGGAGCTAACCGATGCGCCGTTGTCGTTCACGACTACCTGAGGCGCAGCGGGCAGCGCGTCCGGAGGAGTGAGGATGTTGATTTGCGACGGGCTGATGTAATACACGTAGGCCGCTTTGCCGTTGACGGTCACGCTCACGCCGTCCAGATTCGTCGGCATCTGTCCTTTGATGAAATCGGAAGTCTGCCACGTGCGGGTGTCGTTGGACGGCGCAAGATTGGCGCCTTTGATTTCGACCCAGGTATTGGGGGCGATCACCGGATTCTCGCCCTCGGCATTCGCAATCAGCGTGATCGTCGGAGCGGGTGTGCTGGTGGAGCATGTCGGCGGCGCCAGCGCCTTCACCTGATTGGCCATGGCGTACAAATCGTGGCTGGCCCGATTGTAGAGGTCCTGAAGCGATATGCTGCCGGTACCCGTGCTCCGGACCGGCGGACAGGCGTTCGCTTGCGCGTACTGAAGATCCTGATACGAGATGTCCAGGTATTGTATCGGCGCCGCTCCTGTGACGCCGCCATACGACGCGGCTGCCGGAGTCCCATAGAAGAAAACCGTTAACACGTTGTAAGCCGCCTGCTCCGGCGTCAGTCCGGGACAATTGCCACTCGGAGCGGCACATCCTTCCGCTTGCAGGTTTTGGCTTGATACCGGAAAATCGAACTCCGCGCCGCCGGAGAACGCTACTGCCGGCGGCGGATTCAGGCCGCTTAGCACCTTCACGCCGGCAACGCCGATATCGCCCGGCGTCTTGGGCACCGACGCCGTCATGCCGCCGGTCTGCGTGCCCTTGCCGTTCGGTCCGGATACGGTGACAAAGTACGAGAGAACCTCCGTTTTCGCCTCGCACGACATGATTTCCTGCTTGACCACGCCCGCGCAGTCCACCGCGTATAGCGTATTATCGGCGTGCGGCGTCGCGGTCTTGCCGAAGAATGGAAAATCGTTGCCGGCATCGGCGCCAATGAACAGCGTGATGCCGCTGAAGATCTTTTCATGCAGGTCGATGGCTTGCTCCCAGGTGTCGATGAACGCCTGGTCGTTGTTTTGATACGCAGGGTTATTGGGGAAGGAATGCTGGATTAGCGCTGCCCACGTGTCGTCGGCAGAGAGGCCTGATGGCTGCGTAACGGTAGTGTTCTGGTTGTTGGGGAAGATCATCTCGTCGGACGCGCCCACTGGCCCGGCGATGGCTAGTGCCACAAAAGCGGGATTCGAGCCGTAACGCGCATTGAGCTGCGTCAGAAACGTGCCCCAGGCGGCCTGGTAGATGCTGTTCCAGGGCAGTGGCAGCACGTTGCCATCGGCGCGCGCCTGTTCGGGATAGCCCAAGAAGGTCACCTTGCCGCAATCGGCCGCGGCGCTCCCGCTGCTGAACAGCGGGTCACAGGACGGAATCTGCTTTAGCAGCCAGGCGGGCGTATCGAAGCCCGGCGTGAGGATCAGTTGCACGGTCTTACGGACCGCAGTAGCGGCGGTGAAGGCGTCGTCGATGTAGCTCCAGTCGTAGGCTGCGGCAGAGGTGGGCTGGATGTTATCCCATCGTTGTCCGATGTTGACGCCGGAAATGGCCGGGTTTCCCAGCAAACTCGCCAATAAAGACTGAAAGTACGAATGTAACTGCGCGGTGGTGGGAGTGCCGGAACCGGGATACCCGGCAATCGCGGTTTCGACATCGATCTTTACATAGACGCCCAGCGGACGACGAATCGTGCTTTGTCCGCAAAGTCCAGCCGGCGTCAGAGCCAGTAACAGCCAGGAAAAGAAACGTGCGCGAGTTCCAGACATAACCGCTCCATATTCTTACACGTTGGAAAATACCAAAACCGGACGTCGGCGCTATTTTTTTCGCCGGACGCGCTACGCACCCATCTCGCCACTTCCTCCAGCATTGGGCGCGATTCCGGCCGCACTGCGCCTTGCTTTTGCAGCAGGCTTAGATACGCCGCCGCCAGAAGCGGCGCGCCTTCGGCCGCCCTTCCCGACCCGGCTGAGGCTCTCGCCCAGCAGGCACTCTACGTAGTATCTTCGCCATACGTCCACGCGGTGGAGGCGATAATGCGTGTCCGCCTCGCCCAGAAGGGCATTGGACTCGGTGAATTTGCCGAGTTGCAGTTCCACTTCGCAGTCGCAGACCCGCTCGTTGCCAGACTTGTGCAACCGAAGATAAGCTTCATGCGCGAGGGCGGTCGTCTCCAGCAGCGTCCAAGGTGTCGGCCGTTTTAATCGGCTATGCGCCAGGCGGCGTAGATCACTATACAACAACGAAAACAGCGCAGTTTCGGCGGCAGGGTCGCCGACTTTTGCAGCGGACAGCAACTCGGCGGTATTGGTCACTGCATTCCGTTGCGATTCTGACACGATTCCCCGCCCGATGTATCGGACCAATTATACCCGCTGCCAGCGGCATGTGTAGGTTCGAAGGCTTTCGTACCAGCAGCCATCCAGCGGTTCGCCCCTCGCTCGACGAACCTGCCGCGACCCTTGGGGCAGTTTGCCATCGAGTGCGAAGTCGAGGTACGCGATGTGGTTTCCAGGGTTCTCAGCAATCTCGACGAGGTTTCAGAAATGCTCAAAACGCCGGAGTGGCAGGACCCGAACGGTAGCGCCATGCCGATCCGGTACCGCGACATCCTGCGGGCCGGGAACAAGACAGACAGCGAGATCGGGGCGGTCGAGGCTGAACTGGAGTCGCTGGCCAGTCAGGCGGAACCTTCGAGCATGGCGGGATGCGAACACCTTTTCGTGGTGATCCCGACTCTGCAAGGCCATCCTTCTCCAGACGCACCAGCAGTTCCCTTTCGTCTGCAGCCTTTGCAAAGGAGGTCCGTCTCCAGGAGCAGCTTTTGATCGATGCAAGTCTCTATGGGGAGGTCGCAAAGGAATATCGGGTAGGAGCGCATCGTCCATGCGACGCTCCTGACCGAGTGCCGTCAGCTCAGCCAGTATTGATATTCTCCGAGTGTCCTACTTGACGCTGACGACAGGCGTTCCGGCTCCGTTCAGAATCACAGTGCAGCCGCCCTGTTTCTCGGCGCACATTTTGATCTGCATGAGTTGAATGTACTGCCCTGCGGTTAGGCCCATCGCATCCTGATACGATCGGTCGGCCTGTGCTCGTTTGGTCTCAGCCTCTTTGCGTGCATCTTCGGCCAGCGCACGTTGATGCTCTGTCTTGGCACGTTGTTGCTGGACACCAGTCTCATTGTAAGAGTTCACGATTTCCTGTTGCGGCGAGATGCGACCAAGCGTCACGTCCTGGACCTCGACCGGCAGACCGCCCGGTGTTCCGTCTTTGCGATGGATGCCCTTCACATAATCGGTGAGTTGACGTTTCAGCGTTTGCTCGACGCTCAGAACGACTTCCTGCTGTAGAGCGAGTTCTGGCATCGAGTACTGGCGAAGTTCCTGGCGATTCATCGTCTGGAACGGGCGCTGTAGGTTGTCCTTGTACCAGTTGGTTCCGAAATTCTTGACCATGCCCACAGAATCGACAATGCGAAGGCGCACGGCGGCATGATAGTCGACCGGGTTGTTGTCCTTCGGCATAATGTCCTTGAACTCCTCATCGTATGTCGTTGGAAGCATATTCACGTCGATTGTCGATGTCGTGGGCGCTGCGAAACCCGATCCTTCACGTAGCGGAGTGGAATTGACTCCTCCCGTCCACATGAAGATGACAGGCTTGGCATTGAAGACAAGCTCGTGTCCCGGTTCAACTGTGACCCGGCAGAACAGTGCCGCTATTAGGAAGAGAATGGTGGTGATTCCAACCAACCATAAGATGATGCTTGCCCATGGAGTGTTCATTTCGTCTCGGATAGGAGTTTTCATAGAGACGTGCCATTTAGGTAGTAGGCCGCTGTTCCAGAACGTATCCGAGCCGAACAGCGCAAGAGTGTCGGCTGCCATCGGGTAGCGACGTACCCATAGTGCAGTTCAAGCCGCCGGTCTCAAGCATACGCCGGCGTTCGAGGTCACACAATGCAAACTTTATGTAACGGGACCGTAGTGCCGGTGATTGCACCACTACGCCACGATTTGCGATGTTGAACTTGAGAACCAGCACCGAAGGCAGGCTGAAGCCAGGATTCCGCGGCAAGGTATCAGCACCCGCCTGTGGAAGCAGGCGTTTGGCGGCGTCTCGGCGGTCGGATCTTCTCTTAAGGTTGACGGCCGGCCCTCCTCGCCCTGACCACAGTCCCTGCCACCGGGCTCGTTCCGGCCCTTTCATCTTCTGCGGTTCGATCCTTTTGGACCCCTCAGAAGCCACACCAGTCTGGCCGGCGGAAGAACCGGACGAATCCGAAAGGTTCTGGCAGCTGCACAAATTGCGTTATCGCTCGTGCTCGTCGTGGGCAGTGGACCGTCTCCGCCTCCGGAATCCGCTGCCCGATCAGCTACCTTCGCGATACTTCTGGTGCATACTAGAATTTTGGAGCGGTGCTAACACGGTCACCGCCTGATATACGCGCCTGCCAACGAACGATCGATCTAAGCGATGTCGCGGACATGTCAACAGCAATGAGCGCCCCGAACCCTTCCAGTTCTTTCCGCGTTGAAGCGCAAGCCGTTGCTGCGCCATTATCTCCTGCCGCAATCTTTCTGGTACTCAAAATAAATTCGGGCCCCGACCATCTCGACGTGCTTCGGGCATTTTGCGGCGACTTCGCCGCAGTGATACGCACCGTGGACTTTCGCGATGTCGAAGGCGGTCTCACTTGCGTGATGGCGTTCGGGTCAGAGGCGTGGGATCAACTGTTCGGAACGCCGCGTCCGGCGGAACTCCATCCGTTCCGCGAAATACGGTCCGGCGTTCGACACGCGGTTTCTTCGCCCGGAGATCTCCTCTTCCATATCCGCGCCCGGCGCATGGATCTGTGTTTCGAACTCGCGACGCTGATCATGGACCGGCTGGGCCCCGCCGTTTCGCCCATAGACGAAGTACATGGATTTCGCTATTTCGACGATCGCGATCTGCTGGGATTCGTGGACGGCACAGAGAATCCCAAAGGCGCTGAAGCGCTCGATGCAGTCCTCGTCGGCATGGAGGATCCCGCGTTCTTAAGCGGCAGTTACGTGATTGTGCAGAAATACGTTCACAATCTGGGGGCTTGGAATGAGCTGCCAACCGAGATGCAGGAGCGGATCATTGGCCGGAAGAAGCTGTCCAACGTGGAGTTGGACGATTCCGAGAAACCAACGTCGGCGCACAGCGCCCTGACCACGATCGTGGAGGACGGCGAAGAAAAGAAGATCCTCCGCGATAACATGCCCTTTGGACGTGCGGGAGAAGGGGAATTCGGCACTTATTTCATCGGCTACAGCCGCTCCCCGCGCACCACCGAGCAGATGCTCGAGAACATGTTCGTGGGCAGGCCGCCCGGCAACTACGACCGTTTGCTCGACTTCAGTCAGGCCCTGACCGGAAGCCTTTTCTTCGCGCCGTCTGCGACGTTCCTGGATGCTGTCGCGGTACAGCGCGCTGCTTCGGCGCCGTCCGCCCCGGCGCCTGTTTCTCCGGATTCGACCGGATCCACTGCCTCGAAGAACGATGGCTCGCTGAGCATCGGTTCGCTAAAAGGAGATTTTTTGCGTGAATAACCTCCATCGTGAGTTGGCCCCCATTTCGGAAGGTGCATGGGCGCAGATCGAAGACGAGGTCGCCCGGACGTTCAAGCGGTACGTTGCCGCTCGGAGGGTAGTTGATGTAAAGGGACCGGCGGGCACTGGTTTATCCGCAGTTGGCACCGGTCACTTACGCTCGATCCCGGCAACGCAGGATGGAGTCCTGGCCCGGCAACGTGAAGTGAAGGCCCTGGTTGAACTCCGTGTTCCCTTCGAACTGAAGCGGGACGCCATCGACGATGTCGAGCGTGGCGCCCACGATTCGGATTGGCAGCCCGCCAAGGATGCGGCGCGTCAGATCGCGTTCGCCGAGGATGGAGCCGTTTTTGACGGCTACGCCGACGCGGGAATCACCGGCATCCGTCAGGGAACCAGCAATCCAAAGATGCCTCTTCCTTCCGACGTGCTTCTATATCCGGACGCGATCGCACAGGGACTGAGTCAACTGAGACTGGTTGGGGTCAACGGACCCTATGCCGTTCTGCTGGGCGCTAAAGCCTACACGGCTCTTGCCGAGACGAGCGACCACGGCTATCCGGTGCTGGAGCACGTGAAGCGCCTGGTGGAAGATAAGATCGTTTGGGCGCCCGCGATCGAGGGAGCTTTCGTGCTGACGATGCGAGGCGGAGACTTTGAGCTTCATCTTGGCCAGGATCTCTCCATCGGTTATCTGAGTCACACTGACACGACCGTTCGCCTTTATCTTCAGGAGACTTTCACGTTTTTGCTGCAGACCGCCGAAGCGGCCGTCGCACTCGAGAACGGGCTTGCGGCATGACACACGGCACCCGGAGGATCGATGGTTAAAGATCAACTCGAAAGACCGCTTGCTGACGCGCGCGGCTCGCTTTGAGGTACTTGCGCGCTTCGCATTGAACTCGCGCTTCGCACTGAACTCGCGCTTCGCACGGAACTCGCGCTTCGCACGGAACTCGCCCTTCGCATTGAACTCGCGCTTCGCACTGAACTGTAAGCGTCCGGCCATCCGCAGGGTTGGTGGCGGTGTCAGGACAGACTATTTGGTCCGCGCAGCCCAGGCCGCAGGTGTGAGTCCGGCCAATTTCTGAATGCTCACGTCAGCCAAGCCAGGCAGAAC
>Ga0209060_10003593_pt1 | contig 12804 bp, 12 predicted proteins | sample Coa_R1_8_FD_187155 | JGI IMG/M metagenome (GOLD analysis project Ga0209060, IMG submission 187155) | Surface soil microbial communities from Centralia Pennsylvania, which are recovering from an underground coalmine fire - Coalmine... | ecosystem: Environmental > Terrestrial > Soil >...
ATCTCCGAGCTGCTGTAGCCGATCTCCTTGACGACCGCGCGGACGATCTTGGGGATGTCGATCTGCGCCGAGGAGGTCACCTCGCCCGCCACCATCACGAACCCGGTCTTGGTCAGCGTCTCGCACGCGACCCGCGACCCCTTGTCCCCCTTGATGAGGGCGTCGAGGATCCCGTCCGACACCTGATCGCACAGCTTGTCGGGGTGGCCTTCGGTGACGCTCTCGGAGGTGAACAGATACTCGGACATTGATGACTCCTTACACGACGTTGAAAGAGAGGCCGGGAGTCTCCCAGCGCGACCAGAAGGAGTCAATGCTGGTCGCGCCGCCGGACGCTGAATTTGCCGTCGAGCTTTGGCCGGTCCGGGTCAGTTGGCGCTGGTCGCGGCGCCGCCGCTGGCGGGCTGCAGCGTGACGGGTGCCGGCGCCTGGCAGCAATTGCAGGTGCAGGGCGGGCAGGGCTGGCCCGAGACGCAGGCCGGACAGGCGCATCCGCATCCGCCGCCCGAGCCCGAACCGCCGCCGTCGGGCGTCACGGAGCTGCTCATCCGCGCGCAGCTGCCGGTGGGGCACGGCGTGGTGATGCACTCGATGTTGAGCGAGGTCCAGCCGCAGGAATCGCCGGTGTCGGCCACGCAGGAGGCGGCGTCGGTGTGCGCCGTGCACGGGTCGGCCGGCGTCGTGCCGCACCCGCAGGGGGCGCAGGCCGAGTTGGCGGGACAGGCAGGGCAGCCGCAGACCGACACCGGCGCCGAGCCCCCGTCCGTGACCACCGCCGACGCGGTCCCCGTGGCGGCCGGCGTCAGGGCGGTCATCGTCGTGGCAGAGCCGCTCGAGCAGGCACAGCTGCAAGCCGGGCAGGCCTCGCCGGCGGGACACTCGGGACAGTTGCAGGTGCAGGTCCCCGTCCCGACGCTGCCGCCCGCCGTCCCGCCCGCGCCCGTTCCGCAACCGCCGCCGGAGCCACCCGATCCGCCACCGCCGCCGCCCTCGCAGCTGCAGTCACAGGGCGGGCAGGTTTCGCCCGGGCCGCACGCGGGGCAAGAACAGGTGCAGGTCCCGCCGCCCGACGTCGCGTGGCCACCGTCGACCACCTCGGGCGGCGGACAGTCGCACTGGACGGCCGGGCACGGGAGGTTCGACGGACAGACCAGCGGCTGCAGGCAATGGCAGGCGCTCCCCGCCGCGGGACGGTCGTAGCAATAGCCGAACTCCCCGCAGACGTCGGCACCGACGGGACAGAGCGCGGGCGCGGACTGCGTCGGAGAGATCCCCGACCACGAGCAGTCGGTGCGCGCCGAACAGCGGGCGAAGCTCAAGCCTGCGCACGTGCTGGTGGTGACGCAGGCCGCCGGCGGAGAGGCCTCGCCCGCCACGCCGAACGAGCCCACGGTCCAGGTGCACTGTCCGCTCTTGGCCGCGCAATCGCTGGAGGTCGTGTAGGCGGAGCAGGGATCGTTCACCGCGATGGCGGGGATCCGGAACGGCGGCTGCCCGGGGGTGGTCGTCGCGCCGTTGTTTCCCGATTCGCAGGCGGCGGCCAAGACCAGCGGGGTGAAGGTAAGAAAAAGATGAGCGCGCTTCATCGCGAGACCTCCAGCGGCACGAAACAGCAAGCAGCGGGCCAGGCGCGAATCGCTGGAATCGCGCGCCGCGGGGCAGCGGCCCGACACCGCGTCCGCTCAGAATTCTGATTGGTTCGCGGGTGCGCGCTCAAAAAATCAGGGGCGCGTCCCGCACCCCACGTCGCGGACGGCGACGCCGGGCGGCGGCGCCAGCGTGAACGCCGCGGGCGGCGGCGCGTCGCCGATCGATCGATCCTTGAATTTGATCTCCACGCCGTCGTCGAAGCTGCCCCCGCGCTCGGCGAACAGGATGGTGCGCGGCAGACGCTGGCCGGCCACCGTCTCGAAGTCCTGGTACGAGGTCCGCCACATCGGCGCACCGTCGGCGCCGACGCGCGTCGCCGCCACCAGCTCGCGGCCGGTCCCGTCGCCATGCGCGTCGCCGTGGAAGAAGAGCTGCAGCGATCCGCCCGCTCCGTCGGGGAGCGAGAGGACGTCGGCGCCCAGGTGCGGCTCCCAGCCCACCAGCGGCGGGCCGCCGGCCGGCGCCGGGAGGCGCGCGTCGCCCAGCAGGATCGCCGCCACGTCGACGGGGGCGAGCGGGATCCGGATCAGCGAGGCGACGTTGGCCGGGCAGGCCGGTCCGCGCGAGAGCTCGTTCTTGCGCGCGTCGAGCAGGGCGAACGTCGTGCCGTCGGTGGCCAGCGTCGCCACCGTCCCCTGCAGGCTCACCTCGGCCTCGAAGCGCAGCCGGCCGTCGCGCTCGACCAGCATGTTCACCGTGGCGCGCACCCGCTCGCCGCCCAGCCAGCTGGTGGCGCGCACGCGGGCGGTCATCCCCGGGATCGCGCCCTGTCGCGCGGCCAGCGCGGCGGCCAGCGCCTCCGGCGTGGGGGCGGGGTACGGTCGCTCGACCGGCGGCGGCTTGGGGCAGCCCGCGACGAGGAGAACGAGCGCCAGCGCGGCGCGCACCCGCCCGATCATCGAGGTGGTCATCGGTTCGGTCATCCGCGCAGAACGGTCATCGCCCCGCGGCGCTCTTGGCGTCGAGCGTCCGCAGCTTCTCGCCGAGCTCGCGCGCCACCCGATCGCTCGGCGACAGCGTGAGCGCCCGCTTGTACGTGGCCAGGGCCCGGTCGCGCTCGTGGCGCTGGGCGTAGAGATCGCCCAGGTGACCGAGGATCTCGGGATCGGCGGGCTCGAGCCGGCCGGCCTGCTCGAGGAAGCTGTCGGCGCGGGCCAGGTCGCCCGCGCGGAAGTAGGCCCAGCCGAGGCTGTCGACGATCCCGCCCGTTCCCGGCGAAAGGGCCATCGCCGCCTGCAGCCGCTTCACGGCCCGCGGCAGATCTTGCCCGTGGTCGGCCGCCACGAACCCGGCGAAGTTCAGCGCCTCGACGTTGCGCGGCTCGTGCGCCAGGATCTCCGTCGCCCGCTCGAGGGCGCGCTGCCAGTCGCCGCGGCGGTCGTCGACGGCGGCCCGCTCGAGGATCAAACGGTCCTCGAGCTGTCGGTTCCCGATCTTTCCGTCCTTGGCGTCCAGCGCGTCGTCGAGGACGCGCGCGGCGCGGGCCGCGTCGCCGCGCTTCTCCTCCAGCTGGCTGCGGGCGAAGGCCAGCTCGACCTTGTGCAGCTCGTCGCTGGCCGCGCCGGCGACCGCCTCGATCGCCTTGCCCGCCTCGTCGAGCTTCCCCTTGCCGCGCAGGAGCTCGGCGGCCCGCAGGCCGGCCTCGAAGTACAGCGGGTCGCTCTGGGGGACGCTGCGGTAGCTCTTGAGCGCGCCGGCCTGGTCGTCCTTCGCCGACAGCGCGGCGCCGACCATGATCGCCACCCGGCCCGGGCTGGCCCCCAGCTTCCGCGCGCGCTCCGCGAAGGCCAGCGCGCGCTCGGGGCGCTTGACCGTCCGCTCGAGCGCGGCGGCCTGCTCCAGCGCGTCGACGTCGGGGAGGTCGGCGTTCATGCGATCGGCCAGCTCCTGCGCCGGTGCGAGGTCGCCGCGCAGCACCAGCCAGCCCGCGAAGGCGTTGGCGATCTCCAGCGGCGCGTCGGCGCGGTCGATCGCGTCCATGAAGCTGCTCTTCGCCTCCTTGTCGTGCCCGCCGGCGACCTCGAGCTCGGCGAGCAGCACGCGCGCCTCGACGTCGGCCGGCTCACCGTCGAGCGCGGCCCGCAGCGCGGCCGCCGCCTCGTCCCGCGCGTCCATCGTCCAGGCCAGCGCCGCCAGCTGCACGCGCCCGCGCTGGGTGTCAGGCGCCGCCTGCACCAGCCGCCGCACGGTCTCCAGCGCCGACGAGAGATCGAGCGTGCCGATCTGCACGTCGGCGAGCTCGAGGTGGGTGGTCTCGATCTCCTCGGCGTCCTCGTCGGCCAGGGCCAGCTGCGCCGCTTGACTGAGCGGCGCGACCGGATCGCCCCCCTTGCCCGTCACCGAGCGCAGCACGGCCAGGTGGGCCTGCGCCAGGTAGCCGGTCACCGACGGCGCGATGGCCAGCGAGCGCGCGATCTCGTCGGCCGCGTCGTCGGGCCGCCCCAGCTTGATGAACAGCTCGGCGAGGTCGGCGCGCACCTCGGCAGCGTCGGGATCGAAGGGCAGCGCGCGCTGGAGCTCGTCGGCCGCCTCCTGCCAGCGCTCCTCTTCCTCGTAGAGGTCGGCGCGCGCCACGTGCTCGTAGGCCTCGGGGCTCACGGCGCGCGTCTCGACCACCCGACCGTTCACGATCTTCGTGATCGGCTGCGGCGCCGTCGCACAGCCCGCGCCCAGCGCAAGCGAAGCGAGCGCGCCGAGGCGCGCGATGAGCGGTGCGCGTTTCACAGCGGGATATTGCCGTGCTTCTTGGGGGGATTGGTGTCGCGCTTGTTGCCCAGCGCGCCGAGCGCCCGGCAGAGGCGCGCGCGCGTCTCGCGGGGGCGGATGACCTCGTCGACGTAGCCGAGCGAGGCGGCGGTGTACGGGTTGGCCAGCTTCTCGCGGTACTCGCTGAGATAGCGGGCGCGGGCGGCGTCGGGGTCGGCGGCCTTGGCCAGCTCCTCGCGGAAGACGATGTTGACCGCCGCTTCGGGGCCCATCACCGCGATCTCCGCCGAGGGGTAGGCAAACGACAGGTCGCCGCGGATGTGCTTCGACGACATGACGTCGTACGCGCCGCCGTAGGCCTTGCGGGTGATGACGGTCAGCTTGGGGACCGTGGCCTCGGCGAAGGCGTAGAGCAGCTTGGCGCCGTGCCGGATGATGCCGCCCCACTCCTGGGCGGTGCCGGGGAGAAACCCGGGGACGTCTACAAAGGTGACGAGCGGCAGGTTGAAGCAGTCGCAGAAGCGGACGAAGCGCGCCGCCTTCACCGAGGCGTCGATGTCCAGGCAGCCGGCCAGGTGCGCCGGCTGGTTCGCCACCAGCCCGACCGGCCGTCCGTCGAGGCGCCCGAAGGCGATGATGATGTTGCGCGCGTGATCGGGCTGAATCTCGAACAGCGTGCCGTCGTCGACGACGCGCGAGAGCAGCGCGTGCATGTCGTACGGCTTGGACGGATCGAGCGGCACCAGCTCGTCCAGCGCCGGGTCGGCCCGGTCCGCGCGGTCGCGCGAGGGCAGCCGCGGCGGATCCTCGCGGTTGTTCTGGGGCAAGAAACCGAGCAGCGTGCGCAGCCCCTCGATCAGCGACGGCTCGTCGGGGAAGGCGCGGTGGGCGACGCCCGAGCGGGCGTGCGCGGCGGCCCCGCCCAGCTCCTCCTTCGTCACCGTCTCGTGAGTGACGGCGCGGATGACGTCGGGGCCGGTGATGAACATGTGGCTCGACGACTCGACCATGAAGACGAAGTCGGTGATGGCCGGCGAGTAGACGGCGCCGCCCGCGCAGGGGCCGAGTACGCCCGAGAGCTGCGGCACCAGCCCCGAGGCGAGCGTGTTGCGCAGAAAGATGTCGGCGTAGCCGGCCAGCGAGACGACGCCCTCCTGGATGCGGGCGCCGCCCGAGTCGTTGAGCCCGACGATCGGCGCGCCGGCCTTCATCGCCAGGTCCATCACCTTGCAGATCTTGCGCGCGTGCGCCTCGGCCAGCGACCCGCCGAAGACGGTGAAGTCCTGCGCGAACAGGAACACCGTCCGACCGTGGACCGTCCCGTAGCCGGTGATGACGCCGTCGCCCAGCACCTTGTTCTCGCCGAGGCCGAAGTCGGTCGCGCGGTGGGTGACCAGCTTGTCGAGCTCGACGAAGCTGCCCGGATCGCAGAACAGCTCGACGCGCTCGCGCGCGGTCAGCTTGCCGGCCTTGTGCTGGCGCTCGACGCGCGCCGCCCCGCCCGCTTCCGCCGCCTGCTTCTCGAGCGCCTCGAGGCGCGCGAAACGATCGGTCATCCTGGGAGCTCCAATCTTTCGACCACGTAAGCGTGCAGCGACCTCCGGGCGTCGCCCGGCGGTTCCACGAACGACAGCTCGCCGGGCTCGTCCGCCTCCTGGCGGTCGATTCCCCCGGCGGTGATCTCCGCCCGCAGCGCCAGCGCCGCCCCGCCCGGCAGCGAGAAACGCGCCTCGATCAGGCGGCCGGTCTCGAACGGGAGCTGGCCCGCCAGGCGCAGGCCGTCCTCGCCGACGTTCCAGCTCAGCCGGAACGCGCGGCGCGCGTCGGCGCGAAGCTCGACCGGGACGGCGATGGGGGCGCGCAGGCTCACTCAGCGTCCATCATAACCGAGGGCGTCGAGCGCGGCGTCGTGCAGCGCGGGGCGGAACCGGCGGAAACGGTCATCGGTCGGGACCGCCGGGTGCACCCGGTTCGCCAGCAGGACGACGATCACGTCGCGCGCCGGATCGATCCAGAGCGAACAGCCGGTGAACGCCAGGTGGCCGACCGCGGCGCGCGACAGCCGCTCGCCTGCCTGCGACCCCTTCTCCGCCGGGCCGTCCCAGCCGAGCCGCCAGGTCGAACCGGGGACGCCCGAGGGCGACCAGAACTCGTGCACCACCTCGGGCGGGGCGATCCCGCCCTGCTCGCCGGCGCGGGAGCGGCAGAGCGCGCCCGCGATCGCCGCCACGTCGGCGGCGGTGCTGAAGAGACCGGCGTGGCCGGCGATCCCGCCCATGGCGAAGGCGTTCAGATCGTCGACCTCGCCCAACACCAGCCCCTGGCGGTCGGCCGCGATCTGCGTGGGGGCCACTGTGCGTTCGCCCAGCAGGCGGGCGCGCGCGTCGGCGTCGGCCAGGTTGACGAACGTCGCCGCCGCCAGGCCCAGCGGCCGCGCGATGCGCTCGGCGAACAGCACGTCCAGCCGGGCGCCGGTCGAGCGCTCGAGCAGCCAGCCGAGCAGGATGAACCCCAGGTCGGAGTAGACGGCCCGCGTCCCCGGCGGGTACTCGAGCGGCTCGCGCGCCGCCAGCCGGGCGATCGCCAGCCGTTCGGCCGGCGCCCGCGCCGCCAGCCGCCAGAACGGCCGGTGCGCGGGCAGCCCCGAGGCATGGCAGAGGAGCTGGCGCACGGTGATCCGCGCGCGCGCCTCGTCGCCCGCGCCGAGCTCCGGGACGAGCTCGGCCGCGGCGCGGTTGAGCCTCAGCCGTCCGGCCCCGACCTCCTGCATCGCCAGCACGGCGGTCGAGAGGGCCTTGGTCAGCGAAGCGACGTCGTAGACCGTGTCCCGCAGCGCCGGCAGCCGGCGGGGGACCAGCTGCCGGGCCCCGAACGCCTCGTGGAACACGGTCTGCCCTCGCTCCGCCACCAGGAGGACGAGCCCAGGCACGACGCCGTCGTCGACCGCGGCCTGGCACATCCGCGACACCGGCTCGAACCTGAGCTTCAAAACCTCGGCGAGTATACCCTTCGGGGCTCCTGCATCCTCGGACCTACGAATCGTGATTACGTTGGGCGCAGGATGCAGAAGGCGACCACGACAAGCGGACGAGCTCGGGCGCCACGGCAGCGGCAGCGCGCCTTCGCCCGTCCTCGGTCCGACGATGCGAACGCGTTCATGCCCGACCCCGAGGGTGGCCCGGCCCACATCCGCGACGACCTGGCCGAGAACCTGGCCGAGGAGTACGTGGACGCCGTGACGCGGGGCGACGGCGCCGACGACGCCGACCTCGACGGGGTGGTCAGCGAGGAAATTGGCGGCCCGTTCATCGTCACCAGCGCCGCCGACGAGTTTGCGCACGACACCGACGCCGCGAACCCCCCGGACGCCGAACGCGAGCCTCTGCCGCGCCCCGGCGCGGGCCTGGTCCAGCCTCCCGACGAGGAGTGACCCCCGGCGGTCGCCCCTGTGGGGGGGCGCTAGACCAACGAGCGATTTTCGGTTTAGCCTGGCGAACCCCCCGTGAAGTTCGGCCAGTACGAGCTCCTCGAGCTGATCGCCGTGGGCGGCATGGCCGAGGTATTCAAAGGCCGCGTCGTCGCGGCCGAAGGATTCGAGAAGCTCGTCGCGATCAAGCGGATCCTCCCCGACCTCGCGGAGGACGAGCGCTTCGTCAAGATGCTGCTCACCGAGGCGCGCATCCACTCGGCGCTCTCGCACCGGAACATCGTCCAGATCCACGACCTCGGCATCTCGGAGGACGGCCAGTACTTCATCGTGCTGGAGTTCGTGGACGGCTATGACCTGCGCATGATCACCGAGCAGCTGGGCGCCATGGGCGAGATCATCCCCGAGGTGCTGTCGCTGCACATCGCCTCGGAGCTGGCGCAGGCGCTCCACTTCGCCCACGAGCTCCGCGGGGACGACGGCCAGCCGCTCGGCCTCATCCACCGCGACGTGACCCCCTCGAACGTCCTCATCTCGCTGGCGGGCGAGGTGAAGCTGTCGGACTTCGGGCTCGCCAAGCGGCGGCACGATCGCTCGGTCGTCGGCAGCCTCAAGGGGAACCTCTCGTACATGTCGCCCGAGCAGGCGATGCAGAAGCCGCTCGACCGCCGCACCGACATCTTCTCGCTGGGCGCGGTGCTGTTCGAGCTGCTCACGGGGCGCCGCCTGCGCGAGATCACCGACGAGGTGGCGGGCTGGACGCACGTCGCCTCGGGTGCGATCCCCTCGGCCCGGGCGGTGCGCCCCGACATCCCGCCCGCGATCGAGCGATTGCTCGATCGCGCGCTGGCCCCCGATCCCGACCAGCGCTTCCCTGACGCGGCGGCGTTCGGGGTGGCGATTCGCCAGGCCCTGAACGAGATGAACATCCCCGTCGGCGCCAGCGATCTGGGCGCGCTGCTCGGCGTGGTGAACCCGCCCCGCAAGCTGCGCAACCTGGTGCCGGAGCGGTCGAAGGTCATCCGCCTCGGTCCCGAGGCGCGGGCGCTGCGTGAGGCGATCGCCGCGCCGGCCACGCCGGCGCCCATCCCCAACACGCCGCGGGTCACCCCGCAGCCCTCGAGCGTCGAGGCTTCGCGGCGGACGACGCCGCCGTCGGTCCGGACCGTCGATCCCGCGGCGGCCGCGCGTGTGGTGGCGGCCGCGGCCCGCGCGACGCCGCCGGTCGATCCGAACGCCACGCCTCCGCCGACGACGCCGCTGCCGCCGCTTCGCCCTCGGACCGCGACGCCGCGACCGCCCGCGGACGGCCGGGCGCGGCACCCGTCGTCTCCCGCTCTTCCGGCCACGCCGACGGCGGCACCCGCGCGCCCTCCCTCGGGCCAGTATCCGACGGCGACACCTGCGCGCCCTCCCTCGGGCCAGTATCCGACGGCGGCGCCCCAGCGACCGGCTTCCGGCGGCGCCTCGGGGCGGGTTCTGCTCGCCGCGCGCGACGCAGGCGGCTCGGGGCCGCAGCTGCGGCAGGGGCCGCTCGCCGCCAGCCCCGCGCACGGCGTGACGCGCCCGCCAGGCCTCTCCCGGACCACCTCGGCGCCGTTTGGAGCGCCGGCGGCGGGGTTCCCGACGTTCGCGTCTGCCCGGCCCCAGCGCGAGACCGCGCGGGTCCAGCAGCTGCGCCCGGCCGGGCGCTGGCGCCGGGCCTTGCTGTTCCTGCTGATCGTGCTGGCCGGTGGCGGGGCGGCCGTCCATCACTGGCTCGTGCCCCTCGACGTCTTGCTCGTCTGGCGCGACCCCGCCGGGCTCTCGATCGCCACCGATCCAAGCGGCGCCACGCTTCGGCTCGACGGGGCGACGCTCCCCGGAACGTCGCCCACCACGGTGACCGTGCACCGGGATCTGCTCGAGCACGTCGTCGAGGCCTCGCTGTCCGGTTACCGGCCGGCGCGCGCGACGGTCCGTTACGACAAGTCGGTGGCGCTCTCGTTCCTGATGCCGCTCCAGGCGGCGCCTGCGCCCCCGCCCCCGGCGGCTGTCCCGGCCCCCCCGCCGGCGCCGCCGCCGCCCGCCGCCCCGCCGGCCGCGCGGGCCAAGGTCCGCGGGAAGCGCTAGGTCGCCCGCGGGCCTGCCGTCCGACAGGCCACCTCGTCAGCGGGGTGCGAAGCAGGGCGCGGCGAACGGGCGTGGGGCCACGCGCTCACGGCCCGAGGTCCGGCTGGCGCGCGGCGGCGGATGCGCCGGCGGGCAATGCAGGATGCTGGCCCGCGGCGGCGGCGCCGGTCCGGGGCTGGCCGGCGGCGCGCCGGTGGGCGTGACTGGGGCGACGGCGGCCGTGGTCGGGCCGGCGATCGCCAGGTGCGGGCGGAGCCGGCGGACCATCTTTCGCCCGATGCCCTTGATCCGCACCAGCTCGTCGACCGTACGGAACGGTCGCCGGCGCCGGTAGGCCAGGATGGCGGCCGCCTTGGCCGGACCGACCCCGGGGAGCAGCGCCAGCATCTCGGCGCCCGCCGTGTTCAGGTTGACCACCCCGTCGACCCCCTTGGCCGCCAGCGCGGCACCGGCGCGAAAGAGACCGCCGCCGAGAACCATCAGCGACACGAGGAAGAGAGCCGCACGCCCGCGCACGCTCCCTTGTCGGCCGCCGCCCGGCGCCGGTTGTCAGCGAACGCCCGTCGTCGAGCTAATTCGCCGGCACGCAGATGGCGGTCTGGGCGCAGGGGGTCGACGAGAGCAGGAAGCTCCCCGCGACACCGGTCGGCCGGCAGTTGTAACCGCTGCGGCAGTCGCCGTTGCTCGAGCAGGTCCTGGCGCAGTACCGCACCTCGGTCGAGCGCGGGGCGCAGATCCCGGAGTCGAGGCAGATCTCGTCGGCGGTGCAGTCGTTCGTCGGCCCGTGCGGGCAGACCGACAGGGGATCCGGTTGCCCGGCGGCGTCCTGCGGAAAGATCCCGGGGCAGAGGGGGAGCTGGACGGCGTCCACACCTGCGTCGAGGCTCAACCCCGCATCGAGCGTCATCCCCGCATCGAGGCTCGAGCCCCCGTCCGGCGGAAACGGGAGGCCGACGCGGTCCTCGCAGTACGGGTTGCAAGGCGTGGTCAGGAACTGCACGGGGAAGTAGCGGATGCAGGCTGCCTCGCTCGGGCAGGTGGTTTCATCACAACCGAGGATGGTGCAGTAACCACCCGGCTGCGAGATGTCGCAGATGCGGGCGCCGTTCGGATCGCAGTCCGCCGCGGTCTGGCAGTCGTCCCCGATCTTCTTGCCGCACGACGCGAGGGCGAGCGCCGACGTGAGCGCCAGGGCCATCGTGATGAAAGCGCGGTTCGACATCGAGGCCCGCCTTTTACCGTGAACGGTCCGGCGGTGCCAGGACGGTCGCAACGGCCGACCGCGCGACGGATGAGGACGGCGGTCGCGATTGGGATCACGGCTCAGGTTGGGGATAGGCATGAAACTTGTAGTAGGAGGGTCACCGAGACTCGAAACCGTTGTTCACATGATGACCAGAGAGACCCAAGTGGCGGTTGCCCGCCGAGATTCCGAGATTGATGCCGATCTCGAGACCAGCCATTTGACGCCGGTCTGGGACGGAATCCTTCGCGAGTTTCGAAACCATCTCACCGTGCTCCTGGCGGCGGCGAGCGAGATCCGGGCGGCCCACCCCTCGTCGGAGCCCACGGACATCTCGGCCGCGCTGGCCGAAACCGAATGGAATGTCGAGCGGTTGAACTCTCTGGTCGGCTTCGTCGACGCCGCCTTGCGGGACGGAACCGCCGTGATCTCCGATCTGGACGACGTGGTGCAGAGGGCCATCCGGCTCGCGGCGCCAGCGCTGGGGACGACCTCGGTTTCGCTCCACAAGGAGCGGCGGACCGGGATCACCAACCGGGGGAGCGCGGTTGAATCCCTCCTGGCGGCCCTGTTCGTCGAGCTGGCGCGCGCCGACGGCAATCCCCCCCTGCCCGGCGGTTCCCGGGGCCTTCGGATCGACGTCTATCTCGAGGCCACGCGCACCTCCCTCTTCCTTTCGATCGAGAGCACCGGCCGCCGCCCCACGGGTGAGTCCTGGCGGTACGCGCTCGCCTCTGACCTCGCTTCCCGCGTCGGGGCGACGGTCAGCCCCCTGCCCGACACGGCAGGCTACCTGGTGCGCTTCGCATAGATCTCCGCCGGGCCAGCCCACGCCCCTCCCCCTAGGTCGCGGTGGGCTGGCCCGGCACTTTCCACCAGGTGTGTGGGAATCGCGGCCCGGCGGGGCATCGTGTTATTCTCCGCCCATGGTCCCGCGGCTGGTCGCGAGCCTGCGCGTGTCCGAGTCCGATCGTCGACGACGATCCGGACGATCTGGTTGCGGCCTCGACCCGTCATGAAGGTTCGATTCTGGGGTGTCCGCGGGTCGCTCCCCGTGCCCGGGCCGAAGACCGAGCGCTACGGCGGGAACACCTCGTGCGTCGAGGTGCGTTCGGCGTCGGGGACACGCGTGGTGGTCGACGCCGGGACCGGGATCCGCAAGCTCGGCAAGGAGCTGGTCGAGGAAGAGGCCGGCCACAGCGACGTGCACCTGCTGATCAGCCACACGCACTGGGACCACATCCAGGGGCTTCCGTACTTCTCGCCGCTCTACCAGCGCGGCAACAAGCTCTCGGTCTACGCGCGCAAGCGCGACGACCTCCACCTGCAGGCGGTGTTCGCCTCGCAGACCGACGATCCGTATTTCCCGGTCCCGTTCGCGGAGGCGCAGGCCGAGATCGCCTTTCGCGAGCTGTCCGACGCCGCCAAGTTCGAGATCGCCGACGTGAAGGTGGCCTGCGCGCGCCTCAACCACCCGTACATCGCCACCGCCTATCGCCTCACCGCGGACGGCGCGTCGGTGGTCTACGTCTCTGACACCGCGCCGTTCAGCGACATCTTGTTCGAGGACGAGTTCGTCGAGCGGCCGCCGTCGCCGGGCGCCGCGCTTCCGGCCAAGGATCGGCAGAAGCTGGCCAAGATGCGCGACGGCGTGGTGCGCCTCTGC
>Ga0209060_10003596_pt1 | contig 12798 bp, 8 predicted proteins | sample Coa_R1_8_FD_187155 | JGI IMG/M metagenome (GOLD analysis project Ga0209060, IMG submission 187155) | Surface soil microbial communities from Centralia Pennsylvania, which are recovering from an underground coalmine fire - Coalmine... | ecosystem: Environmental > Terrestrial > Soil > Unclassified...
TCTCGGAGGTGAGGCCGTGCTCGGTGCGCTGCAGGTCGATGCGATGGCCGCCGGCCGCAAGCGGGTGCACGACGATGCGATAGCGCCTCGAGACATCGTCGAGCGAGTTGAGCTGGGTCTCGAGCTTATGGCACCAGTCCTTGAGCTCATCGAGGCGATCGAATCGATCGACGCTCAGCGGAGGCACGTACAGGAGCTGCTCGAGGAAGCGCTCATCGTAGCGGCGTGCCCAGCGGTGCACGATGCTCTGGACCTCGACATACTTGCGGGCGAGAGACTCGAGCCCCAGACCGGACAACGGCGGCGCCTCGGCATTCACGTGCAGGGCAGCGCCGTCGATCGCGGTGCTGAGGAGCAGAGCGTTCAGCTCGAGGTCGTCCTTCACGTAGTGCTCCTGCTTGCCCTTCTTGATCTTGTAGAGCGGCGGCTGCGCGATGTAGATGTGCCCGCGCTCGATCAGGATCGGCATCTGCCGATAGAAGAAGGTGAGGAGGAGCGTGCGGATGTGGCTTCCGTCAACGTCAGCATCGGTATTTTTTGCTGCAATGCCTCCGAAACCACAGATGAAATTCTCGTCGCCTTCCACTGAAAAGTCGTAAACGTTTCCGTTAGACGGCTGCACCGGACTCACCGACACTATAGGAAGAGCGATGAGGTCTCCGTCGATAACAGCAAATCGCCGGCGGCAGGGAACATCCGCGTTCGCAATCCTCTCCTCGACAGTGGCCGCTCCGGCATGATCACTCCATACCGGACGTAGACGTGCAAGCTCGTCTATGGCGTGAACGCGGATCTGCCAATGGCGATGAGTGGATTTGAACAAGTGGTCACCGCAGCGCTTGGCTACACGCTCGGCATCGATCTCTGTTAGGTGTGCAACAACGCCCATCGTCGATAGTAGATAAGAAACACCGCTCGCTATATCGCGGGACGAGGTGGAGAACACGATGGTGCCGGTCGTTGCACAACCATCGCCCAGGAAATATCCCCTTAAGAAGGCCAAGCGCAAAGTCTCGCTGACGTTGAACACCACATCGGGAATTTTCTTGGTAATCGAGTCGACTCCGAAAAACCCGAACACATGCTGCCAAGCCAACGCAGCCACGCGATTGATGAGCTTGAGCTCGCCGGCGCCGCGCGTGATGTCGTACGCCCGGGGGTTTAGCCCGAACACCTGGATGAAGGCTTCAGCCATTTCCTCAGAAAAGCGTGCATTGCCTTTCCCTATGCTCAAGCGGACACCGTTGCGATCCGAGCAGGATCCCTCGGCGAGATAAAACCCAAGGAGTTTCATCAGCTCCGGCGTCACCTTGACGAACCGCGGTATGCCCTTATGGCCGTAGTGCTCGGGAGTGAGCTCCAAATCTTCGCGATCCGCAAACCAAGCGATATCCTCCGCCTCCAGCGCCGACAGGCGCACGTAATCCCTGACCCGATTCGCCGGCGAGCCGCGATATTGCTCTGCCCAAATGCGCTCAAGGCGACTTGGCCCCACAATGACCTCGGAAGCGAGCGCGGCTGCGTTCGCGCCAATCACAGCAAGATACGACTCCCAGTTGGGCAGGGTCGGGCGAGAGAGTCCTTTCTCCCAGGCATAGAAGGTCACAGGTTGGCGTATGCCCACTCTGCGACAAAGCTCGGCATTGGTGACTCCACTCGCACGGCGCAGAGCCGCGAGTCGTTGCCCAACCCTGGCCGGGAATTCGACACGTGGCGCTGACATCTCCGGTCGATCCACGTATTCGTTGATAACTCGGGCTTTGTACCAAGCTTCTACGGCCGGACCCCGCAACCAGATCTGCTCTCGCGCTTCAGGTACTTGGTACAGCTTTCGAAGCAGGTCGATGCTCGCCGGTGCATCTTCGGGGAGGTGGATGGACTTCGGTGCCACCAAGCGGTCGCCAACGCTGAGGTCGCTCCCTAATTTGAGTCGGATCGATCCGTTCTCATAAACGAAGACGCTGTGACTGGCCGTCACGCGGGCTGAGCGTCCGTAGACGGTCTTTACCTCGTAAAGGACCTCATCGAGTGGGTGGCGAATGACCCCCTTGATGGGGCGGAATCGAACGAGATGATCTTCTAACCCGAAGCAGAGCACCTCTCCCAGCGGCTCCCTTACACGTCGCGTTACGCCGTTTTCGTCCGCCTGTATCCCGACGAGGGCCGTATCGATGAATGAACCGATGGTCGTCATCCGCGCGCCATCCCGGTCGCGGACAAAAACGTGATCGTCCCCATCCACGCTCATGATGATGATGCGGTGATAGCGCAGTTTGTCGACGTTGAAGTCGTCGCGCCCGATGCCGCAGCCGAGCGCGGTGATCAGCGTTCCGACTTCCGCCGAGGCGAGCATCTTGTCGAAGCGCGCCTTCTCGACGTTGAGGATCTTGCCCTTGAGCGGCAGAATCGCCTGCGTGCGACGGTCTCGACCTTGTTTCGCCGAGCCGCCCGCGGAATCACCCTCGACCAAGAACATCTCCGACAGCGCCGGGTCCTTCTCCTGGCAGTCGGCGAGCTTGCCCGGCAGGCCTGCGATATCGAGTGCGCCTTTGCGCCGTGTCATCTCGCGGGCCTTGCGCGCGGCCTCGCGCGCATACGCCGCTTCCAGAATCTTGCCGACGATGGCGCGCGCTTCCTGTGGATGCTCGAGCAGGAATTCCTCGAGGCGCTGCGCGACCGCGGATTCAACGACTCCCTTCACTTCCGAAGAGACGAGCTTGTCCTTCGTCTGCGAGGAGAATTTCGGATCCGGCAGCTTCACCGACAGGATCGCCGTCAGTCCCTCGCGCGCATCATCACCGGTGGTGATGATTTTTTCCTTCTTCGCCGCGAGCTCCTTCTCGATGTATTTGTTGAGCGTCCGCGTGAGCGCCGCGCGATATCCCGCGAGGTGCGTGCCGCCGTCCTTCTGCGGAATATTGTTCGTGTAGCAGTACATGCTCTCCTGGTAGGAGTCGTTCCACTGCATGGCAACTTCCACTTGTGTGTTGCCATCGCGCGTCTGGAACCACAGCACCGTGGGATGCACGGGTGTTTTGCTGCGATTCAGATAGCTCACGAAGGCGGACAGGCCGCCCTCGTGCTGAAAGACCTCGGACTTCTCGTCGCGCTCATCGACGAGCTCGATGCGTACACCGGAGTTGAGAAAGGAGAGCTCGCGCAGTCGCTTCGCGAGCGTCTCGTAGTTGAAGGTGATGTGCGTGAAGATCTGCGCGCTCGGCTTGAATCTGAGCGTCGTGCCGCGCTCGGTGGTCTCGCCGATCACCGCGAGCGGCGCCTGCGGCTCTCCCAGGCGATATTCCTGCCGGTGCACCTTGCCTTCGCGTCGAATCGTGAGCTCCAGAACATCCGAGAGCGCATTGACGACCGAGACGCCGACGCCGTGCAGACCGCCCGACACCTTGTAGGAGCTGTCGTCGAATTTTCCGCCCGAGTGCAGCACCGTCATGATGACCTCGGCCGCGGAGACGCCCTCCTCGCTGTGGATATCGACGGGAATGCCCCGGCCGTTGTCGGAAACCGTGACCGACTCGTCGGCATGGATGGTGACGACCACGCGGTCGCAATAACCCGCGAGCGCCTCGTCGATGGCGTTATCCACCACCTCGAAAACCATGTGATGCAGCCCGCTGCCATCGTCGGTATCGCCGATGTACATGCCGGGGCGTTTGCGGACCGCGTCGAGACCTTTTAAGACCTTGATTTTGCTTGAATCGTAAACGTCGTTATCGGCCATGGCGGGTCCTGTTTGGAGACCCGTCATTCTAGCAGTTATCCACCGCAAAATCCGAGTGAAAATTGGTTATTTAAGCCAGCATAATCAAAGGCTTGGATATTGGGCCGAGGGGCCGCTCGAAGGTCATGTGCGATGCAGTTTCGCGAACCCTTCCCTCAACGATTGTTGAGTCATGGATTTCCGGGGTGATCTGCTCGCCCGCCCGCACACCCGGTCCCCTTCCCGGCCCGCCCCATTTCCCCCCTTGGCTCCTTCTCGGCGGCCGTTGGCCTTGAGCCCCACCCGATTTATCCGCCTGCGCGGTGCCGACCCGTGAGCGAGCGCCGGTCCCAGCGGCGGCCCCTCCTGCCCCGAGTCCCCGCCCACTTCGGGTTTCCCTGGATCGAGGCGGTGCACTTCAGGGCGCCGGGCCGAATTGGGCGGCGCGCGGCGCCGAAATGCAAAGTCGGCCCGGCGGAAGGCCGCGGGGTCGGGAATCCGAGCCCGTCGCACGTTCCACGTGGAACGATGATCTACCCCGAGACCTCCTGGAGCATCCCCGCCTCCAGGTGATAGCGGCGCCCCGGGGCTCCCAGCGCCGCAAAGGTCGGCTGCAGCGTCGTGACCACGAGCTGTAGGTCCTCCCCCTGCACCGTCTGCAGGAGCGCTTCCAGTCGCTGCGCGTCGAGCTCCGCCGCCGGATCATCCAGCAACAGCGTTGGGCGGAGCGCATCCTCGCGTGGAATCAGCGGCAGCTGCGCCAGCAGGAGAACCGCCGCCAGCAGCTTTTGCTGGCCGCGCGAAATGCGTTCCTTGACGGGCAAGCCCCCCAATCGCAGCACGAGCTCCGCCCGTTGCGGCCCCACCTGGGTGCTCCCGGTCTCGACGTCTTTCGCGAAGCCGCGCTCGAGCGCCTCCGCGAGGCTCACGTCCGCAGACCAGCCGCGCCGGTAGTGAAGGGACAGATCCGCCTCGAGCAGCCGCCCCGCGAGCGCCGTAGCGACCGGCGCGAGGCGCTCGACATAGCGCGCCCGTGCCTCGCTCACCGCCTCGCCCGCGCGCGCGAGCTCCGAATCCCACGCCGTCACCGCGGGCCGAGTCGCCTGAGCCCGGAGCGCTGCGTTCCGTTGCTTCAACGCTTGCTGGTAACGTTGCCAGTGCTCGATGAAGCGCGGTTCCACGTGGAACACTCCCCAATCGAGGTAGCGACGCCGGCGCCCGGGACCCTCCTCGATGAGGTGGTGGACCTCGGGATCGATGATCTGCACCGGAAAGACGGCGGCCAGCTCCGCCAGGGAGGTGGCTCGCTCGCCGGCGATGCGCGCTCTGAGCCGCCCGTCAGCGCCCTCGACCCCCACCGCGATGCGCCGGTCGGCGCGCTCGACCTCGCCGAAGAGCACGAACTGCTCGGCGCCGCTTCGCACCAGCGCATCCAGCCGCCGGGTGCGAAACGAGCGCCCCCGGCCCAGGAGGTACAGCGCCTCCAGCAGGCTGGTCTTGCCCGAGGCGTTCGGGCCGCTGATCAACGTGAACGCGGGATCGAGTTCGAGCTCCGCCCGGTGCAGACAACGGAAGTCCGTCGCCTGCAAGCGCCGGAGCGCCACGGAGCGTCGAGCCTAGAGCCTCATCGGCATCACCACGTAACGCGGTCCCGCGCCGCCGGGTGAGCGAATGAGGCAACTGGAGTTACTGTCGGTGAGGCCGATCTCGACCTCCTGGCCATCAATGGCTGCGAGGGCGTCGAGCAGATAGTTGACGTTGAAACCCACCTCGAGATCGCCCCCGGTATAGGTGACTTCGATCTCCTCCTCCGCTTCTTCCTGCTCCGGGTTATGCGCCTGCACCGTCATGGCGTTGTGCTTCACGGTGATTCGAATGCCCCGGTACTTCTCGTTGGACAGGATGGCGGTGCGCTGCAGCGCCTGGCGCAGCAGATCGCGATCCGCGCGCACGCTGGCCGGCGGCGCGGCTGGGATCACCCTCGAATATTCTGGGAAACGACCATCGATCAGCTTCGATGTGAAGCGAATGTCGCCGATCTGGGCTCGAACATGATTGGTACCGATCGCTACCGCCGCAGCACCTTCCGCATCGAGCACGCGTTGCAACTCCAGCACCCCTTTTCGCGGCACGATGACGGCTTGAGCGGATTTCACGCGGGCGGGCAAGGTCACCTCGGCGAGCGCGAGACGATGCCCATCGGTCGCCACAGCGCGCAGCACCGTGCCATCCATCTCGAGTAGCATGCCGTTGAGGTAATAGCGCACGTCCTGTTGCGCCATTGAGAAATGCGTTTTCTCGAGCAGCTGTCGCAGGTCCTTGCGCGGAATCTCGACCGTCTGCTGCGCATGAATGTCCTCGATCACCGGGAATTCGGCGGCCGGCAGGGTCGATAAGCTGAAGCGGCTGCGAGCCGCCTTGACGACGACCTTCTCTCCCTCGACCGCAACCGACACCGAGGCGCCCTCGGGCAGTGCTCGTAGGATGTCGAGGAGCTTGCGGCCCGGGACGGTGATGTCACCCGGATCCTGTGCGCTCACGAGCGTTGCGGCCTTCAGCTCGACCTCCAGGTCGGTGGCGGTGATCGAGAGCTCGCCGTCCGCGACGCTGAGCAACACGTTCGCCAGCACCGGCATGGTCTGCCGTCGTTCCACCACGCCGATCACCGCCTGCAAGGGTCCGAGCAGTTTTTCCCTCTCCGCCGTCAATTTCATGCGTGCTCCCATCCACCGATCTTAATGCTTTAAATCTTCTCTGAAGAGATGATGACTATGACTATGAAGGACCCGTGTCCTCGTGGGTAACCCAAAATTTGCCTTTATTATCAATTAACTACAATCATCGATCCACCCCCCGAGTCCTGTCGGCGGCGCGTGCTGTACCTGTCATGGACCTGTGGATAATTCTATCCACAGAATTCTCCACAGCTTTTACGCCTCATCCGGCGAGGATTCTCAACAGGTTCATATAGTCCTCGCCGACGCGCCGCTCACCCTCGCGCAGCGCCTTCACGCGCCGGCAGGCATGCAAGACCGTCGTGTGATCCCGGCCGCCGAACGCATCGCCGATCTCCGGCAGGCTGTGGTTGGTGAGCTCCTTGGCGAGCGCCATCGCGACCTGGCGCGGGCGCGCGATCGAGCGGCTGCGCCGCTTGGAGAGCAGATCGCCGATGCGGATCTTGTAGTACTCGGCCACGGTCTTCTGGATGTTCTCGACGGTGATGAGCCGCTCTTGGAGCGCGAGCAAATCGCGCAGCGCCTCCTTGGCGAACTCGAGCGTGATCGGTCGACCCGTGAAATGCGCGGTCGCCACCACGCGTCTCAGCGCCCCTTCGAGCTCGCGCACGTTCGAGCGGATGCGCTTGGCCATGAAGAAGGCGACTTCCTCGGGCAAATCGACGTGCGAGATCGCCGCCTTGCTCATCAGGATCGCGACGCACGTCTCGAGCTCCGGCGGCTCGATGGCCACCGTGAGTCCCCAGCCGAAGCGCGACTTCAGGCGCTCCTCGAGACCGTCCACCTCCTTCGGATATCGATCGCAGGTGAGGATCACCTGCTGCTGGCTCTCGAGCAGAGCGTTGAAGGTATGGAAGAACTCCTCCTGCGAGCGATCCTTGCCGGCAAAGAACTGGATGTCGTCGATCATCAGCGCGTCGAGCGAGCGATACGCGGTCTTGAAATCGTTGATGGTGTTGTGCTGCAGAGCCTTCACCATGTCGCCGACGAACCGCTCGCTGTGCACGTACGCGAGGCGCGCCTCGCCGTTGCGTTGCTTGAGCTGATTCGCGACGGCGTGCATCAGGTGGGTCTTGCCGAGCCCGACGCCGCCGTAGATGAACAGCGGGTTGTAGGCCTTGCCCGGATTGTCCGCGACCTGGATTGCGGCGGCCTTGGCGAGCTGATTGCTCTTGCCCTCGACGAAGCTGTCGAAGGTGAAATCCGCGTTGATGCGACTGCCGAGCACGATCGGTCCGAGCGGCCGTCGCGCCTTGGCCGCATTCGACTCCCGCGTGCCGTTGGCGGTCACACCGTGCGTGGAAGTGCCGTTGGCGAGCACGCTCGGCGCGACCGCGCAGCGCGAGCCGACGTCGAGCACCACGTCCGGCGCCGAGCCCTCGGCGAACTCGCCGATGAGCTCCTTGATGCGCGTCAGTGAATGGTCACCGAGCCACTCGATCACATAGCGGTTCGGGGCGAGGAGCTTGAGCTCGCCTTCACGCTCGATCGCTTGCAGAGGTCGCACCCAGGTGTTGAAGAGCTGCGGCGGAAGCTCGCTCTCGAGCACGCGCAGACAGCGATTCCACAGCGACTCCGGCAAGAGCGCTCTCCTACTTTGAGCACTGGGACCAAGAACGAAAGGGGCGGAGAGTCTAGCGCCAAGGATGGCCACGCGTCTATTGACACAGGAAGCCCCGCTTGAGTACCCTTTCCGCCCTCGAAAACCTCCCGCTCGCTGATCCAGCCCACTGATTTTCAAGCCGTGCCATGAAACGTACTTTCAACCCGAGCAACCTGCATCGTGCTCGTACACATGGATTCCGTGCACGCATGGCCACCAAGAGCGGGCGGGCCGTGCTCGCGCGACGTCGTGCCAAGGGCCGCAAGCGCCTCTGTCCGTGACACGGACTTAACGAGGCTCATCAGCGATCCGCAGATTCAAATTCGAGCCGCGCAAGCGTTTGCACAGCGCAGCCGAGTTTCGCGCCTGCCAGCAACGCGGCAAGCGCTTCGCGGACGAATTTTTCAGCGTATCCGTGCTCCACAATGGTGAGACGCATCCGCGACTCGGACTGGCGATTGCGACGCGCATCTGCGGCGGTTCCGTGACGCGCAATCGTCTCAAACGACTCACGCGAGAATCCTTCCGCTTGCATCAACATGCCCTGCCAGCCCTCGACATCACGGTCGCCGCCCGCGACGCGGCGGCGCGTGCCGCCCCGCTGGAGCTGCGCTCGAGTCTCGGCCGTCTCTGGCAGCGCATCGCGCGCAAGGCATGAGGGCATGCGCGGCCTCCTCCTCGCCCTCGTTCGCGCCTATCAGCTCGCGCTGAGTCCGATGCTCGGCGGCGCTTGCCGCTACTACCCGAGCTGCTCGTGCTACGCGCACGAAGCGATCGCGCGGCACGGAAGCGTGCGCGGCGTGCTGCTCGCCCTGAGGCGGCTCGCCCGCTGTCACCCGTTCACCGCCGGCGGTTACGACCCGGTGCCCCCCGAGGAGCTCGGCTCGCATGGGTAATTTGCGCGTGCTGCTCTGGGTCGCGTTCGGGCTCATGCTGTATCTCAACTACGAGACCTGGAACCACGATTACGCGCCGGTCGCCGGGCCCGAGTCGAGCACGAGCGCGGGCGCGAACGGAGCCCCGGGCGCCGCGAGCTCACTCGCCGACCGTGTGCCCTCGGGCACCACGCGGTCACCGGCGGGCGCGCCCGGCGCCGCGACCGCGCCGCCAGGCTCATCCCCCGCCGCAGCCTCGGCACCGCCCGGCACGGGCACCGGCACCGCCCCCACCACCGGCGCCGCGGCCACCGTGCCGACGCCCGGGATGGCCAGTGGCGGCGCAGCCTCGCTCGAGGGCACGAGCCCGGCAGCAGGCGCTGAGCAGGTCCACGTGAAGACCGACGTCCTCGATCTGTCGATCAATCTCGCGGGCGGCAGCATCGATCAGGCGGCGCTGCCGAAGTGGCCGCTGCGCAAGGACGCGCCGAACGTGCCGGTCGTCCTCGAGAATCCCGATCCGGCGACGCTCTACGTGCTGCAGAGCGGGCTCATCGGCGCGAACGGCGAGGCCGCCCCCACGCACAAGGCGCTGTGGAGCTCGGCGCAAAGCTCCTTCACCCTCGACCCCAAAGCCGCCACGCTCGCCGTGCCGCTCACCTGGAGCGATGGGCAGGGTCTCACCGTCACCAAGACCTTCCTGTTCAAGCGCGGCGGCTATGCGATCGGCGTGACCTACGAGGTGCACAACGCGGGCGCCACGGCGCGCCACCTTGCCTCCTACGCGCAGCTCCTGCGGCGCTGGGAACATCCCTCGCGCTCCTATTTCAACGTCGAGACCTATTCATTCAAGGGCCCCGAGGTCTTCGACGGCACCAAGACCAAGGACCTCAACGTCGAGAGCGAGACCGACAGCCACTTCAAGCAGACGATCAGCAACGGCTGGCTCGCGGCGCTCCAGCATCACTTCGTGTCCGCCATCGTGCCGCCGCCCAACCAGCCGTATGACGTCGAGCTCGTGGTACAGGACCACCTGTATCAGCTGGTCGCCACCGGGCCATTCAAGGACATCGCGACGGGCGGCCACGCGCAGTTCACCGAGACTTTGTTCATCGGCCCGAAGCTGCAGGATCAGCTCAAGGCCGCCGGCCCGCAGCTCGAGCGCACCGTCGACTACGGCAAGCTGTACTTCATCGCCCAGCCCCTGTTCACGCTCCTGAGTCTCGTCGAGCGGGTCACCGGCAACTGGGGCCTCGCGATCATCATCGTCACGGCGATGATCAAGCTCGTGTTCTACCCCTTGAGCCAGGCGAGCGGCCGATCGATGGCCAAGATGCGCGCGGTCGCGCCGCGCATGAAGCAGATCCAGGAGACCTACAAGGACGATCGCGAGAAGCTCGGACGCGCGATGATGGAGCTGTACAAGCGCGAGAAGATCAACCCGCTCACCGGCTGTCTGCCGATGGTCGTGCAGATTCCGTTCTTCTTCTCCTTCTACTGGGTGCTGCTCGAGAGCGTCGAGATGCGCCAGGCGCCCTTCATGCTCTGGATCAACGACCTGTCCTCGCGCGACCCGATCTTCGTGCTGCCCGCGCTCATGGGCATCGCCATGTTCGGGCAGTTCAAGCTGAACCCACCGCCGCCCGATCCGATGCAGGCGAAGATCATGCAGTTCATGCCGCTCGTGATGACGGCGACCATGATGTGGTTTCCCGCGGGTCTGGTGCTCTACTGGCTCACCAACACCGTGCTCTCGATCGCGCAGCAGTGGCGCATCAACCAGGTCGTGCAGGCCGAGACAGCGAAGTACCGCACCTGACGGGCACGCCCCGAGGTTCTCAAACCCAAGGTCTCAAACCCACCCGCCGTGCGACATCGTCCCGCTCCCGGCGACACCGTGGTCGCCCTCGCGAGCCCGCGCGGCCGCGGCGCGGTCGGCATCGTGCGCCTCTCCGGCCCCGACGTGCCGCGCATCGCCCGCGAGCTGCTCGGCGAGCTGCCGTCGCCGCGCGAGGCGCGCCTCGCCGCCTTTCGCGCCGCCGACGGCGAGATTCTCGATCGCGGCCTCGCGCTCTATTTTCCCGCGCCGCACTCCTTCACCGGCGAGCCCGTGCTCGAGCTGCAGGGCCACGGCGGCCTCATCGTTCTCGACCGCCTGCTCGCGCGCGCGCTCGAGCTCGGCTGCCGCGCCGCCCGTCCCGGTGAGTTCAGCGAGCGCGCGTTCTTGAACGGCAAGATGGACATTGCCGAGGCCGAAGCGATCGCCGACCTCATCGAGGCGGGCACCGCGGCGGCGGCGCGCGCCGCAGTGCGCTCCATGCAGGGGGAGCTGTCGGCGCGCGTCGAGTCGCTGCAGAGCGGCCTCACGGAGCTGCGCGTGCAGGTCGAGGCGGCCATCGACTTTGCGGACGAGGACCTTGACCTCGCCGATCGCGCCGCGCTCAGGGGACGCATCGAGCGCCTGCTGCAGGATTTCGATGAGCTCGCGGCCGCGGCGCGCCAGGGGCTGCTCCTGCGCGACGGCATCACGGTGGTCATCGCCGGACGACCGAACGCCGGCAAGTCAACGCTCATCAACGCCCTCGCGGGGGAGCAGGTCGCGATCGTCACACCGGCCCCGGGCACTACCCGCGATGTGCTGCGCGCGCGCATCGAGCTCGAGGGCCTGCCGGTCGAGCTCATCGACACCGCCGGACTGCGCGCGGCCGCCGACGCGGCGGATGCCGCCGAGGAAGAGGGAATACGCCGCGCGTGGCGCGAGATCGAGCGCGCGGATCTCGTGCTCTGGGTGATCGATGCGAGCACCGCGCACACTCCCGCGCCGCCCGCGCCGCCCGCGTCGCACGCTCCGCCGGCCGAGCTCGACGCGCTTTCCTCCCGGGGAGCGCTCATCCGGGTGCTCAACAAGATCGATCTGCTCTCTGGCGCGCCGCCGCGCGCGCTTTTGAGCTCGCGGCCGCCGCCCCTCTGGCTGAGCGCTCGGACCGGAGAGGGGCTTGCGCAGTTGCGCGCGCACCTGATGGCGCAGGTGGGCTATGCGCCCGCCGAGAGCAGTGCCCTCGCGGCGCGGCGCCGGCATCTCGATGCCCTGGCCCGTGCGCGGCTCGCCGTGGAGAGCGCCGCCGGCGCATGTTCGCGCCCGGACGCGTTCGATTTGTTTGCGGAGGAGCTGCGCCTCGCGCAGCGCGCGCTCGGTGAGATCACGGGCGAATTCACGCCCGATGACCTGCTCGGCTCGATCTTCGCGAGCTTCTGTATCGGGAAATGATCTGAGTGTCGCCGAATGGCGACAGTTCGATCGGACCGGGCCGCCGCTACGAGGTGCTTTGTTCGCCCTCGTCGAGCTCACTCCCCGCATCCTCGATCCAACGGGCGAGCCGCGCAGCCACTGCAAAGGCGCAGAGCAGCACGACGGTCGCGATCGCGGTCTTGAGGGGGTGGTGCCAGAACAGCCAGATCATGGTGAGCGCGGACAGTGCCAGAACGCCGAGAAAAGCGGCCCGCTTCATTCGTGCGTGATGATGCGCCGCATGCTCCATATCAGCCTCCGGAAGACATATTCCGACCCCTAATTGAACGTTATATCAAATAGGTCGGAATTCGCCTATACGGCATTTCCCTCAATTCTCGGCCATTTAAGCCCTCGGGCCGCATCATTCAACGCAGCATCGACTCGCGGCGCCAGTGCCGCGCGGTGGCGGCGATGAGGAGCCCTGCGAGCACGAGCGCGGAGAGCGCGGACGTGGCGATGTCTCGCGCCGAGATCGGCTCGTCCTTGAGCACGCTCGTCATCAGCAGGTGCTGGCTGAGCGAGGGGATGAGCATCAGGGCGCTGCGTGTCTTGAGCGAATAGATGCTCGCGAAGGCGAT
>Ga0209060_10003600_pt1 | contig 12796 bp, 13 predicted proteins | sample Coa_R1_8_FD_187155 | JGI IMG/M metagenome (GOLD analysis project Ga0209060, IMG submission 187155) | Surface soil microbial communities from Centralia Pennsylvania, which are recovering from an underground coalmine fire - Coalmine... | ecosystem: Environmental > Terrestrial > Soil >...
CGGCGTAGCACCTGGAAGTTCAGTTTCGGAATCCCCAGCTTGTCCGCCAAGGGTTTCAAAACCCGATAGCGGTAGTTGCCGACGTCAAGGAATCCTCCTGTCGCATTCGGAAACATGAACGCATCGGGAGAAGGATCGGGAGACTCGCTCTTCCAGAGCAGAAGCTCATGCGCGAGTCCGTCCGGAAGATGTACTTTGCCGAGGCTCTTTTTGGTCTTTCCGAAGGGACGGATCTGTCTCCGGTAGACGGTTTCGGTCAGCGACAACGTATTGCGGTTGTCGAACGAACGCCAGCGCAAGACGAACAACTCGCTGGGGCGAAGGGCCTCCGTCATATCCAGGATCAACAACAGTCGATCCCGACGTGAGGCGTGAGCCAGAATCAGCCAAAGTTGTTCCCACTCCAGGATCTGTTTGTCCTTCGGCCGGAGATTCTTGGGAATCTTCAGCTTTCGGGTAGGGTCCTTGAGTAGAAACTCCTGTTCGATGGCTTCATCGAAGATTGATCGCAGGTAGGAGCGAGCTTGTTTGACCCGGTCCTGACAGTAGCGATCAGCGAGTTGATTGACATGAGTTTGCAACATGAACCGGTCGATTGATTCGAGCGGAAGTTCTCCGAATTTGCCGATCAGGTCCAACTCAATCTGCGACATCTTTTCCTTCGCTGTTTCCGGCCGCCAGTCCCCCTGTCGAAGAGGAAAATACCGGTTGCGAACGAACCATTCGAACGACGTCGAGCTGTCCTTCCGGACTCTCCCGCCGAGGTTCTGGCCCGTCTGTTTACCTACCTCCATCCGTAGAGCTTCACGCGCGCCGGACTTCGTAAGCCTCGTTTTGGGACCGAGCTGAACGCAAACGATATCAACCCGGTTCTCTTCGGTTTTAGGATCGAGGACCCGCCGGCGGAAGTATCCGTACCACATCTTTCCGCGTAGCGAGACCCATCCCGCCTGGTGCGTCTTGCCCATAGATCACTCGTTTTCTGTGGAGGAAAAACCGTGGGCGCCTACTATTTTACCGGCGTCCCGCGCGTAGCGACGAGACCCGTTCTCGCTCACTGATAAAGTCTTCAATCCCGCTCGCGCGGTATCGTAGCGTACCGTCCCCCATACGGATGACCGGGAGTCGCGGCATCTTCCGCGAAGAGTGATCCCATACCCAGTCCTTGCTAACGTTGAGCCGCCTGGCCACATCATCGACCGTAAGCAATGGGTCACTCGCCAACGGACCGTAGGTGGAAGCCCCTTGCGGAGGCTTGCGACTCGTGCTCGTTGGGACGGTCAAAGTATCGGGTGGCGCGGTTGCAACCTCTGCAAAACGAAGCGCCGGAAGGGACTCTGTCGATGGCATATCGTCTCCGTAAAGTGTTGGCGCAATGGTGAAGCGTTGGCGATAAGGATTGCCCTGACCTACCCAATGTGTCCAATTCCATCTAGTTTTGCCGTTATTCCGAAATGGAATAACGGTGCAAAGCTGCTTCGATATACAAGCCATATTTGAGGATGTCACCGCATCTAAAACTAACCAGTGACAGGCTGTCGAGGTGACCTTCAGCCACGAAATCAAGTGTTCGCCGATTTCATCGTGCTCGAATTCGCTCTTATGGCCTTCTGATCCCACGTAGAGATGGTAGGGATTGCTATGATGCGGAATGAAATAAGGCTCATGGAAGCAGCAATCGCCCTGGCAGAGGAGTTAAACTTTTCCCGCGCCGCACATCGTCTGCATATCAGCCAACCCGCTCTCACAAAACAAATCGCAGAACTCGAGAGCCGACTCGGGTTTTCACTTTTCGAACGCGACCATCAATCGGTCGCGGTCAACGAGGCGGGTAGGGCTTATGTTCAGGAAGCGCGTATGTCAGTGTTCCATAGTGAGAGGGCGGTGCAAGCAGCCCGCGCCGCGCTCAATAATGCCGAAGTCGTATTACGCGTCGGAAGATCTCCCTATGGCGATCCCTTTCTTACATCGACCCTGTTGTCAGTGCGCTTACCGCTCTTTCCGCAACTAAAGGTCGAACTTACAAGCGGATTCTCGTGCGATTTAGTTCACGATGTACTTTCGGGACGAGTAGATCTTGCGCTCGTAACGGAGCCTCCAGAGTCCCCAATGCTTTCGATGACAAAAGTCGATGAAGCGCCGCTGTACGTCGCTCTTTTGGAGGAGAACGAGTTAGCGAAATTATCGCAGTTGAGTATGAGTGATCTGAGCCATGAAAATTGGATCATCTTCGGTCGCTCTGTCCATCCGCCTCTGTATGACCGTATCTTGCGGGTTGCTTCCGATATGACCATCCGGCCTCGAGACATGCACCACATCATGGTCCCGGAAGAGGCTTACCAACTTATCGCAGAAAAGAATGGGGTGGCATTGCTCTCAAAGACGGGCGCACTCAAAAATGCGCGTGATGGCGTCACGATTCGTCCTCTTGTAGAACAACGGCTGATTCTCAAAACCTTCTTGGCTTCGCGAGTGGACAATCAGTCGAAGTTAACCAGCGAGATCGTGCGTGCGTTTGGACGGAAGATGCGGACGCTTGATGGGGATCCCCAACTTAATCTTCCGATTTCTGCATGATTTCATTGTTCGTTCGGATGTCCTGACGATTCAGTATCTGAATATTGATTGGACCTGATGATCCGCATCGCGGACACGTGATAATACCGGTCGAAATCGCCTTCAGGTCGATCTCGTTTCCTGGCACGACATATCCACACTTCCTGCATTGATGCGTATGTTCTAGCTCTGCGCGCATCTTTCTCGGGGCCTTTTTTCTTGCAACCTCTACCAATTGCTTCAACCTTTAATCAAAAGATAGGTCCGGCTCAATCCCCCAATATTGCTACTTCCAAATCGAGGGATCTTTGTTAGCGCGTTCATCGTTCAAGAGGTCGTTAGAACCCAAGCAGCGACGCTCGCTCTGTTACCTTGCCGATCGCGCTCGAGTGACGGTTGATCCGGAAACTGACCTCACCGACATGATTACCTCCCGTTTGCTGGCTATCCAAGAGTTACTTCGAATCGGTGCGCTTACTTTTTAAGCGTTTTTGTCACCAATCCAATAGCGAGGACCGGGACCAAGTCGGCTGGCGCGATCACCAGGATTGGCAAATTGACAGTCCTGCAGTGACAAGCAGCCGCAACCAATACATCGCGTGAGGCCCTCCCGGAGGCGTCCGAGCTCCGCGATCCGCTCATCAATACGCTTAGTCCAACTCAAGGAGATTTTCTCCCAATCCGAGCGTTCGGGCACACGGTTTTCCGGTAACTTCGCCAGCTCAGCAGCGACCTCCTGGAGCGTCAGACCCATTCGCTGAGCGAAGACAATGAACGCGATCCGGCGAAGAGCCGCCCTCGGATACCGACGATGACCTGACCCCGCGCGTTCGGACTCGATCAGGCCTCGCTCTTCATAGAAGCGGAGCGCCGACGCGGCAACACCACTTCGACGAGAAACCTCCGAGATTGCGAGTAGTTCGGGCATCAGGAAATGCGAGCGGGCTTTGGATTTGACTTAAAGTTAACTTTAACTTGTAGTCTCAACGTATGTCAATTCTCACCTTCTCTTCACTAGGAACTCTCATGGATATCCATCACAAAGCTATTGATTCTATTCCGTCTCCGCTCCGCCAGCTGCTCGCTTCGGGAGACGACCGCCTGTGCAATTCATTCACCGATGTTCGGGTAGCAATTACTGGCGGCACTTCCGGCCTTGGCTTATCCCTTGTCCGCGAACTGCTGGATCGCGGCGCGAAAGTAGCTTTCGTTGCGCGCAGTCGGAATCGTGTGGAATGTGTCGTGCAGGAGCTGCCGGCCGCGCATGGCGTTGTCGGTGACTTGTCCCGGAAAGAAGATATACACCCCATTACGATGCAGATCGTGGGTGCGCTTGGAGGACTTGACGTCCTCATCAACAACGCATCGGATCTAAGGCCGATACCGCTGCAGCTGTTAGCCGACACGGAGTGCGAAGACCTTGAGCGCACCCTGGCGACGAACCTCCTCGGCCCTTTTCGGCTGACGAAGGCGATGCTTGGTTCGCTGGCTGCGTCCGCGCGAGAGGGTCGCGGAGCTGTGGTCGTCAATGTGTCGAGCGACGCCGCCGTTAATGCTTACCCGCGTTGGGGCGCTTATGGCGCGAGCAAGGCGGCACTACTTCATTTGAGCCGCATCTGGGACGAAGAACTCAGTTTGGAGGGCGTCCGCGTCATATCAATCGATCCAGGCGATATGGACACTCCGTTGCACGCCGCTGCTGTGCCAGATGCCGACCGCTCTACGTTGAAGCGCCCGGAAGTGGCAGCCCGCGAACTCGCGGACACTGTTGCTGCGGTGCTGTCGCGGCGCACTCCGAGGTAGTCGGATGATAGCCGCTCGTCTTCCAATCCAGCGCCCGTCCAATGCGAAAGTACTGTTCGTCGACGGTCAGGGTAATATCGAGCACCATGCCCGGTCCGAGTTCGCGGATCTGTTACGACCCGGCGATGTGGTGGTTGCGAACGACGCTGCAACCTTGCCAGCGAGTCTTTTCGGGCAGCATAGCCGCACCGGCCGCCGAATTGAAGTACGTCTTGCGGGCCGTGACTCACTCGATGAGATCAGGCAGTTTTCAGCTGTCGTCTTCGGGGAGGGTGACTTCCACACACCCACAGAGGATCGTTCTAAACCGCCAAAATTGAAGAGTGGTGACCGACTTAAATTAGGACGCCTCCGAGGAATTGTCGTGCGATCGCTCAGTCATCCTCGCTTGATTTTGCTGCAATTCGAGGGCTCGCTCCGGGAGATCTGGGAGGGTCTTGCTCGACACGGGCGGCCTATCCAGTACGCGCACGTTCAGACCCCCCTTGCCGTTTGGGACACGTGGACACCAATAGCCGGTCCACCGGTCGCATTGAGGCACCTTCAGCCGGTTTTACTCTTGACTGGAGCATGCTCGCATCCATGAGTGCGCGGAAAATTCGGTTCGGAACAATCACCCATGCAGCTGGGCTTTCATCAACCGGCGATCCGGAATTGGATGCGCTCCTGCCCCTCCCCGAGCCGTACCGGATTTCCCGATCAACTGCGTTGATGATCAAGCGCGCTCAAAAATCAGGTCGACGTATCATCGCAATTGGTACCACGGTCGCCCGAGCTCTGGAACACACGGCTGCAATGTTTGATGGCGTCGTGCCACCCGGCGAGCGGTTGGCGACGCAAAGACTTGACGCGTCAAGCAAGTTGCGAATTGTCGATGCAATTCTCTCCGGCACTCACGAGCGGGGCACCAGTCATCACGAGCTGCTGCGCGCTTTCGTCGATGATCAAACACTTGGCCGCATCGACCATGCACTGAACGCCCGCGACTATCGCACACACGAGTTTGGTGATTCAGTTTTCCTCGAAAGAGCCGCGAACAAGACCAACCCAGTCACCAGTTGCCGCGTGACAGCATGGGGCAACTCAGGCACTCCGTCAGCTTTCGCGAAGGGGTATGGTTAAGCGGATTGCTCCCGAATGACGGGCTATCCGGAAGTTAGCTGACGTTAAGCGTTCGTCGGGACCTATTCCTGAGGACTAGAAGAACAACCTGCTCGTCCCCAGGAGCGAAGCTAACGCTAGACGGTCAGTCCGTTTGCCGGTTCATGCCGTCGTTGAGACAGGCGGGGTTCCGCTATCGATGAAGGTGTAGAAGATAGCCACACGACCGTCTCGGGCTTCCACAACATCCGTGCCGGAATAGCGAAAAGACTCACCCGGAGGTCCGCTACCCCAACGGCACATCCCTACGGTATGCATTGTCTGAATATCGCCAACGATTGTGTAGCGGTATTCAGGAATGCGCTTCCGTATCTCCGATGCCGCCTCGTTGATGGCCTTGATTCCAACGAGGCGTCCGCCCGGGTGTATCCAAACGCAATCTTCTGTGTAAGCCTCGCGCATTATGGACTCGCGCTTCGCCGGATCGAGCTCGATGAAGATCTCATCGAAGTTGTGGCGCATCAAATCTGGAACTGTCATCTGTCCTCCTGTTCTATCTCACGTTAGCTGACGTTAGACCTGTACTGTACCGCCATCGAACGGACCGCCTCCCACCTTCACGAACAGCACATCGACTCGGCCCTTTTCCTGTTGAATCTGGGCGTGGAGGGTGTCCAGATCGGCAAGACTGGAAGCGTCTGCACGAATGTCCCTTGCCTGCGTTCCCAGCTTCTCAGTCGCATCATCAAGTTCTGCCTGGTGTCGCCCCATGACCTATACGAAGGCGCCCTCCTTGATAAACTGCGCTGCCGCTGCAAGCCCAATCCCTGAACTCCCACGTGTTTCGAGTGCGATCTTGCCTTCCAGCTTTCCTGCCATTCTTCCTCCTGGTTCTTCTCTAGCGTACGAGCCAGCGCATCAGTTGGCTTGAACGAAACCGCTGACTGTAGTACGAAAATGCTATGCCTCGAATAGTGCATGAGATGTTTGCCCTCGATGGTCATGACACCTTCAGGTTTCGTTCTCCACACGGAATGAGAGCGGCTCGCGGAAGGCTCCGAACATTTGCAGGTGTCGACGTCCGGCATCTACAACACTTCAATCATCCGGGCCGGGCCTGGCACGATCTCTCAGGAGAGCGGGATACACTCACCATTGTGCTGGCAGAGATCGGCGGAAGATGCGAGGCGCGCACCAATCTCCAGAGCCCTGCCGCCCTGGATCGTCAGAGACCAAATCACATCAGCTTCGTTCCAGCGCAGATGCAGGTATGGGGCTACACGGACAATATGGAGTCAGTCCGGGAACTTCGCCTGAGTTTCGATAGATGGACTCTCGAGGAACGTTTTGGAACGGATCTGGACTTAGCCAGGAAAGAGACTCCTGAGCTGATGTTTCAGGATAAGAGAGCACTTGAGTGTGCCCGATTGCTTGCAGCTGAGTGTGACTCAGCTGAGCCACTTGGAAGTCTCTACGGAGAAGGGCTTACGCTTGCGTTGCTCGGAGCTCTCTTCCAGAAGCGGACATATCCCGAAGCCTCAGGACTGTCAGCGTCACAACTACGTCTTGTCCTCGATTTCATGCACGAGCATCTTGATGCGCAGTTGTCTCTGTCGCAACTTGCTTACCTGGCCGGCCTGTCATCCTCGCAGTTTGCGCGCTTGTTCAAGGCTTCAACCGGACTTTCACCCCATCGGTATCACCTGAACACTCGAATCGGCAAAGCGCAGGCCCTGCTTTTTACCGAAGGCAAAAGGCTTTCGGAGGTAGCGTTAACGACCGGCTTTGCAGATCAAAGCCACTTTTCGCGCGTCTTCAAAAAAGCGATAGGAACCACGCCCTCTGCGTGGCTCAAAGACCGCAGATCTTAAGTCCATGAGTTAGCATCAGTCCTCAAATATATCTCTCTCTTCAATCGAGAGATTCAAATTACCGCTCATAGTTGACCCCCCTTCAGTAGGATCGAACGAACCTGCAGGAACATGTAGTTTTTTTGTTCACGAAACGGGGATAGCATCGCGGTGTACTCAGGTCGATTCCGCACAGCGGAGGCGAGGAGTCTCGACGATGCAGGACAATCCCACACTTAATCGAGAGCACATCGAGCGGATTAGATCAGTGGCGCAGCTGCGTTCCGTGCGTAGTGGAGAAGTTCTCTATGAACCCTCTTGTCCCGATGTTCATCTCTTTGTTGTCCTGGACGGGACAGTCTCAATCGGCAGAACCGGTGAGGATGAGAAGATCCTGGCAGTTCGCGAGGCGGGACAGTTCACAGGAGAAATGTCTCTAATCTCCGGCAATCGACCGCTCCTCACCGCGCGGGTAACTCAAGACGGTGCCGTCCTTGAGCTTACGCGGGAAAAAGTTCTCTCACTGATGGCCAAGGATTCAGAGGTCGGCGACATTCTTATGGGGGCATTCGTCGCGCGTCGCCTGCTCGCGATTCAGCTTGGCGAAGGAAATGTCGTCCTCTTCGGCACCAAGAGTTCCGCACGTACTCTTGCACTCAGAGAATTTCTCACCAGAAATGGGCATCCGTTTACCTACATCGATATTGACACCGACTCCTGCGCCAGCGAGTTGATGGAAAAACTCGCCGTTCGCAGTGGCGAAATTCCAGTTGTTTATTGCAACAGGCGATATGTGCTGAGAAACCCATCTATTGCCGAGCTAGCAGCCTGTCTTGATCTCAACATCAACATCGACAAAGGTGTGCGCGACGTTTTAGTGATCGGCGCAGGCCCAGCCGGACTCGCAGCAGCAGTGTACGCCGCTTCAGAAGGACTGAAGACGCTTGTTATCGAGAAGTCAGCACCTGGCGGCCAGGCAGGGTCGAGCTCAAAGATCGAAAACTATCTCGGCTTTCCCACGGGACTTTCTGGACAGGAGCTTGCGAATCGATCTATCGCTCAAGCGCAGAAATTTGGGGCGCAGTTGATGGTGGCGCAATCAGTAGTACATATCGATTCCAGCCGACAACCATATAAGGTGGTTTTGGAGTCTGGCCTTAAGTTCAATGCGCGCAGCATCGTGATCGCAACTGGCGCGCAATATGCGCGATTGCCTGTCGAGGAGGCAGACGCCTTCACGGGCAGAGGGATTTATTACAACGCGACGTATATGGAAGCGCAGCTCTGTGACTCGGAAGAAGTAGCAGTGGTGGGAGGGGGAAACTCTGCGGGACAAGCGGCTGTTTTCCTTGCCCAGACATCATCGAAGGTGCATCTCTTAGTGCGTTCGAGGAAACTTTCAGAATCGATGTCACAGTATCTGATCGCCAGGATAGAAGCACATCCCAGGATCGAAATTCACTATCTGACGCAAATTGTTGCCGTCACCGGTACGGCGCATCTGGAAAGTATCGAGTGGAAGGACGACTCATCAGGAGTGGTGGTAACCACGCCAATTCGCCACGTGTTTGTGATGGCAGGTGCCGCGCCTCGCACGGAGTGGCTTGAAGATTCCTTTCTTCTGGACAAAAAGGGGTTTGTTGTTACCGGGCCAGATCTCGTTGAATTCGAGAACTTTCAATGGCCATTGAGCCGTTCCCCACTCCTACTTGAGACCAGTGTGCCAGGAATATTTGCGGTTGGTGACACACGAGCAGGCAGTGTCAAACGGGTTGCGTCAGCGGTCGGCGAGGGCGCAATGGCGGTCCATCTGGTGCATCGATTCCTCGCCGAGAGCACAGAGTGGCGCAACGCAGCATGAAAAAAGGGCACAGCCAAAGTACTCAACGTGCGAAGGGAGACCCAAATGAAGGCACTTGTAGTAAATGCACTCAGTCGAGGGTTCGATTTCGAGGACGTTCAGATTGCCGCGCCGATAGGACGCGAAGTCCTCGTGAATGTGCAAGCGTCTGGCCTGTGCCACACCGACCTCTTGTTTGCTACTCACAATATTGTCCCTATGCCTGCGGTGCTTGGTCACGAGGTTGCGGGGATCGTAGCTGCGGTAGGCCCGGATGCCGCGCAATTTCATGTTGGAGATCATGTCGTAGGTTCTCTAGCTCAGGTATGTGGAGCATGCGATCGATGTCTATCTGGGCGATCCTTCCAGTGCAAACATCCCGAGTCTACGGTGCGCAGACCGATCGACGCCCCACGCCTTAGCCGCAATGGGATTGGCTTGTTCCAAGGTTTCGGGCTGGGCGGCTTCGCTGAACAAGCTCTCATCCATGAAAACCAGCTTGCCCTCGTACCCAAGGAGCTTCCGTTCGCCCAGGCTGCGCTCCTTGGCTGCGGCGTAGTAACGGGTGCCGGCTCTGTCTTGAATACTGCGAACGTTAGCGCCGGTGACACAGTCGTGATCTTCGGTGCAGGAGGGGTCGGGCTCAACGCTATTAGTGGGGCGCGCATCGCCGGTGCATCGAGAATAGTCGTCATCGACATCCAGGAGAAGCGCCTCAAAGAGGCCAGACGATTTGGTGGCACCGATGTCATCGATTCCACAAAGACGAGGCCTGTAGAGGCTGTCCGTGATCTGCTTCCCGAGGGGGTCGATCACGTCTTCGACTTCGTAGGGCAGAAGTCGGTCGCCGAGCAAGGGCTCGCAATGTTGGGCCTCGGTGGTGGACTCTATCTCGTCGGAGTGGACAAACCCGCGGTCAATCTTGACTTGAATATCTTTGACGCGATCGGTGGGCAAAAGCGCGTTATAGGCGTGAATTTCGGCTCAACCAATGCCAAGCGTGACATCCCAATGTACGCCGAGCTGTACCTGCAAGGGCGCATGAACCTAGATGATCTTGTTTCGAAAGAGATCTCACTGCGTGACGTGAACGACGGCTACGCGGCGTTAAAGGACGGCTTGCTTAACCGTGTCGTTGTCACTTCGTTCTGACTGCAAAGTCTCACACAAGGAGAGTCGCAATGAAAACAATCACCACTCACTATATCGACGGATCGTTCGTTGAATCCCACGGCCGCGAAGTCATGGATATCATCAAGCCGACCAACGGTCAGTTGATCGGCCGCGTAACGCTCGCCGACGAAGAAGATACGCGGCTCGCTATTGCAGCAGCCAATCGTGCGTTTGTCAGTTTTGGGAAGTCAACCAAGGAAGAACGTTCGAAGATCCTAAGCCGGCTGCATGAGGCTGCGTCGGCGCGTGTCGACGATCTGACAGCAGCAATGGTCGAGGAATACGGAGGGGTCGTCCAGTTTGCAGGGCTGATTGTCCAGTCTGGTATTAACGCCTTTCTTGCTGCCGAGCAGGCGCTCAAAGATCTTCCATTGACGCGAACCTGGGGCAAGACGACCGTTACCTTGGAGCCGGTCGGTGTGGCCGGTCTGATCACCGCGTGGAACGCGAACGCACTGTTTATTTGTCTAAAGCTCGCGTCAGCCGTGGCCGCCGGCTGTACCGTCGTCCTTAAGCCCAGCGAATTAAGCTCGATTCAAACGCAGGTATTAGTCGAGGCGTTGCACGAAGCCGATCTTCCGAAGGGGCTCTTAAACGTGGTTACGGGGCTCGGCAATGTCGTCGGCGCTGAGCTTGTACGCAATCCCAATGTGGCTAAGATATCGTTCACAGGCTCGGTGGGTGTAGGCGAAGCAATCATGCGCGACGGCGCAGCAACCATGAAGCGCGTCACTCTGGAACTGGGTGGCAAATCTCCCACTATCTTGCTCGATGATGCTGTATTCGATCAGGCGATTTCGTCCGCCCTCGTTTTGGCATTCATGAACAGCGGTCAGGCATGTGCCGCGGGGACACGCTTGCTTGTTCCCAAAAGCCGTTTTGATGAGGCAAGGCGGGGCATACACGAAGCGATGCGTAACATCACCGCTGGTGACCCCGCTGATCCCAAAACGGTTGTTGGGCCGATGGTGTCGCAGAAACAGTACGAACGCGTGCAGGCTTATATACGAAAAGGTATCGAAGAAGGCGCGGAAGTTCTGGTTGGCGGCGAGGGGCACCCGGAAGGCTTGGAAGCCGGTTACTTTGTGAAACCCACGGTGTTCGTCAATGTGACGAACGACATGGCGATCGCCCAGGAGGAGATTTTTGGCCCCGTGCTGAGTGTCATCGCTTATGACTCTGAGGACGATGCGATCCGGATCGCCAACGACTCCAAATATGGTCTCCACGCCGCTGTCCTAGGGACCGACCTTCAGCGTGCGCGTCGAGTGGCCTCACAGATACGGGCTGGGCGCGTCGTGATCAACAACATGACGGATGATCCGCAAGCCCCCTGGGGAGGATTCAAATATTCCGGGACTGGCCGTGAGTATGGCCAATACGGGATCGAGGCGTACCTCGAAACCCGAGCCATTCTCGAGTAACCCTAACTGCGCGTCTAAACAGATTGAACAAGGAGATGATTCATGAGCCAACACATTACGATCTCCCCAGGAGAAGCCGCGGATCGCCTCGCCATCCGGGAACTCGTCGAGGCCTACGCGCATTGTGCCGACCGGCGCGATGCACGAGGTCAGATGTCTCTTTTCACCACAGATACGCATTTCGTCGTGTATATGAACGCGAAAGATCCGACGCCCTCACAGGAACTGCACTCGCGTGAGGCGCTTGCTCCCGTCTTCGCTGATTTGAACAAGTATGACGCCACAACACACTTCGTCGGGCAAAGCACAATCTTTACGCTAGCGAATGATCGAGCAACCGGGGAGACCTATTGCCTTGCGCATCACGTCACAGTTGACGGCGAAAAGAGACATTTGATGGTGGCCTCGCTTCGCTACTACGACACATTTGTGAAAACGGAGGGCGCATGGCTGTTTGCGGAGCGCCTGCTCTATGTCGACTGGCTGGAGGAGCGCGCATTATCATAACCGTCGAACTACCAAACGGAGTCGACGAACGCAGTTGCAGTGGCAGGGAGTCGTAGATGAACGTTCGAGCGATCGACCAAAAGCGGCTTGTAATCGTGGGTGCTACAGGAATGGTGGGTGGTTACGCCCTTCGCTATGCGCTCGATCAACCCGCCGTTGGACGCGTGACGTCTATTGGGCGTAGGGAACTCGGCATCTCGCACCCTAAGCTCCATGAAGTTGTGCATCAGGACTTTGCTGATTGCTCAGCGCTCGCCCCAGCACTGTCGGATCAGGACGCAGCGGTCTTTTGTATGGGCACGTATACGGGCGCCGTGCCAGACGCGCAGCTGCGTGCAATAACCGTCGATTACACGATAGAGTTTGCGAGAGTTCTTCGCAGCAGTAGTCCCGACGCGGCGTTCTCGTTCCTGAGCGGGAGTGGCGCCGACCCCACTGGACGAAGCCGAATGGCTTTTGCACGGTACAAGGGAGAAGCGGAGAATGCACTCCACGCGTCGGGATTGCCACGTCTTTACGTTTTCAGGCCCGCCTACATCTAT
>Ga0209060_10003601_pt1 | contig 12796 bp, 8 predicted proteins | sample Coa_R1_8_FD_187155 | JGI IMG/M metagenome (GOLD analysis project Ga0209060, IMG submission 187155) | Surface soil microbial communities from Centralia Pennsylvania, which are recovering from an underground coalmine fire - Coalmine... | ecosystem: Environmental > Terrestrial > Soil > Unclassified...
GGCCATTGCGTGGATTCTTGGCGCTCGCAAAGGAAAGTATTCTCCCAACAGTCTGCCGACCGCCATTCCCGGTCATAACGCCGTCTATGTTCTTTTTGGTTGCCTGCTGGCGCTGGTGGGATGGCTTGGGCTGAATTCTGCCGGCGCGATCCTATTCACTGGCGCTGAGCCGAGCCGAGTGCCGATGATCGCCATCAATACAATTCTGGCCGCAGCTGCAGCCGCTCTGTCGGCTGTCGTGATCACCCGAGCGCGCTTCGGCAAACCGGACGCTTCGCTGAGCGCGAATAGTTGGGTGGGCGGGCTTGTGGCAAGCAGCGCAGGTTGCGCTTTCATCACAGCGGAAGCCGCGGTTGTGACGGGCATCATTACCGGCGCGCTCGTTGTTTTTGCTGTGCAGTGGTTTGATCTGCGGCTGGTGGCCGATGATCCCGGAGGTGCCATATCCGTGCATGCTGTGGGCGGCATTTGGGGCGTCGTCGCGCTCGGCCTCTTCGCTCATTTTGCCGGCCAAACAGTAAACGGAGTCACAAGTTCATCACCCGCCCCTTCAGGGCAGTGGCTGGCGCAACTTGTGGGAGTAGCGACTTTGCTGGGGTTCATCCTGCCGATGACGTATGGCCTGAACTGGGTAGTAGACTGCATTTATCCCCAACGCGTGGCTGTGGAAGGCGAGATGCAGGGTATGGACCTCTTTGAATTGGGCGCCGGAGCCTACCCCGAGTTCGTGACCCACTCTGAGGACTTCGTCGAAAGATAAAGGCCGGTTAAATAGTTCAACGTAGCCAGCGCATTCTCAGATCGGAAGACCAGCAACCCCGCCCTGCACATCATCCTGCCTCCCGGTATGAGAGGCGACGACTGGCTCGGCGCAAGCATTTATAGCGCCTGCAAGCGAACTTCCTCAGGTTACTTGAACCACCTCAAAAACCAGGTCATTCCGAGCGCAGCGAGGAAGCTGCTCTGATAATAGTGATTTTATGAGACTCCTCGTCGCCTTCGGCTCCTCAGAATGACAAGCCCGCCAAATTTTTCTGCTAACTCGTTAAACATCAAAATAGAGGGCAAATTCATGCGGATGCGGCCGAAGGCGCACGGCATCCACCTCCTTCTTTCGCTTGTAATCAAGCCAAGTCTCAATAAGATCCTCAGTGAAGGCGCCGCCTTTCAACAAAAATTCATGGTCATCCTCCAGAGCTTGGAGCACCTCCTCCAGGCTCCCCGGCGTGGACTTCACCTCGGCCTTCTCTGCGGGGCTGAGATCGTACAGATCCTTATCAATCGGCGCGGGCGGCATGAGCTTCTTTTCAATGCCATCCAGTCCGGCGAGCAATATAGCGCTGAGGGCAAGGTAGGGATTGGCCGAGGGGTCGGGACAACGAAACTCGATCCGCTTGGCCTTCTCGCTGCGCGAGTACACCGGAATGCGCACGCAGGCGCTGCGATTGCGTTGCGAGTAGATCAGGTTAATGGGAGCCTCATAGCCAGGCACCAGCCGTCGATAGGAATTGGTCGTCGGAGCACAGAAAGCCAGCAAGGCCGGAGCATGTGCGAGGATGCCGCCGATGTAATGCACGGCGGTCTCACTCAGATCGGCGTAGCCCCCCTTGGAATAAAAGAGATTTGTACCATTTGACCAGATGCTCTGATGAACATGCATGCCTGACCCGTTATCCATGAAGATCGGCTTGGGCATGAAAGTTACGGTCTTGCCGTGGCGACGGGCCACGTTCTTGGTGACATACTTGTACTTCATCAGGTTGTCCGCCATCCGGGTGAGCGTGTCGAAGTGGAGGTCGATCTCAGTCTGTCCGGCGGTGCCAACCTCATGATGATGCACTTCAACGCCCACGCCGATGCGCTCGAGCGTCAGCATCATATCCGAGCGGACATCCTGCAAACTGTCCATCGGAGGCACCGGGAAATAGCCCTCCTTATATCGCGGCTTATAGCCCAGATTCTTCTTGCCGTTTTCGCCCTCCTTGCCGCTGTTCCAGAACCCTTCTTCCGAGTCGAGGTGATAGTAGCCGTAGTTGTATGACTGATCGAAGCGGATGCTGTCGAGAATGTAAAATTCAGCCTCTGGACCGAAATAAGCGCGTTCGCCCAAGCCGCTGGCTTTCAGATAAGCTTCGGCCTGTTTCGCCACTCTGCGTGGATCGCGGGAATACAACGTGTGGTGGACAGGATCACGCACATCACAAATGATGCTGAGCGTCGGGATTTGAGTGAATGGATCGACAAAGACCGTTTCCGGGTCAGGAACCAGAAGCATGTCGCTTTCATTAATCACCTGAAAGCCCCGAATGCTCGAGCCATCAAAGCCGACGCCTTCCGTGAACGCACTTTCATCAAATTCTCTGGCCGAGACGGAAAAGTGCTGCCACAAACCGGGGAGGTCAACAAACTTCAGATCAATGACCTGGATACCCTCCTCTTTGATGAGCTTCATTACTTCTTTGGGTGTCATGGGACAATGTGCCCTCCATGAATTGAGTTTTCAGGCGCGATTGCCTGGGTACTGCAGATCTTTCAAATCCTGAGTTAGAACATGAAGCCCGCTTCCACCAGGCCGCGAGGTTGAGTCCGATTCAGGCCGAGCGGACCGAACCCGGCGCCTGGTGTCATGTTTCGGGCTTGAACCAGTGAAAATTCTCCGCGGACAAAGAACCCGTGATCAACAAAAGTCGGAGTCAGCGTAATCGACCACGCCGAACTGCCCGGACCATAAAGCAGATTGACGGCGCTCTCGGCCAGATTCCCTGTGCTTGAAATATATTCGCCCCGCCCCGCGAGGGATATGTGATGCTTGAAATTGTAGGTCACGAGAAGCGCTCCTCCCCGCGTCGCTGCGCCGTGTGTGATGCCGATCTTTGCATCCGTCGGCACATTGGTGTATTGAAAATATGGGTTGATGACCCAGGACTCGTGGCTGTAAGTGTAAAGCACGTTGTAGATTTGGCCGTTGTTCTGCACGGGGGTTCGAAGCGTGGTAAAGGCGGTGTGCCCTAGGTTGCCACCGCCCACGAACGCCAGAGTATTTGCTGAATTCAAGGCATAACTCACCGTGCCCCAAAGCCAGGTGTAACGATTCGAATAAAAGCCGTCGTTCCACGAAATGGATCCGCTCAGGTGACCGATGCTGTCGTTGATCTGCACGCCGCGATTGACCGCGTTCTCCTGGTTCCACAGGAGGCCGCGTTCGATGTTCATGTTCTCAAAGTCAAACGTATATTCGGCGCCGATCAGTGTGGGCAGTGCGCCAATCAGGATCGAGAAATTGCCTTTGGGGGCCAGCTTAAGATAGCCTTGGGGGAAGGCGCCATAAAAGTCATTCACTGTGTTGACGGTTGAAAGAAATGGAACGCCCAGGGCGGGCAGGTTATAAGCCCCCGCTTGAAGGTAAAATTGCCACCAGCCCGTGTTCTTCTCGATAAAGACCTGGCCGTTACTCAAATCCCAGTGGCTCGCCTGATCACCCGGAATCCAATTCCCTTGCAAAAACCCGATGCCGCTCACGACTCCCCCGATGTTCACTTTTCCGAGCGGGCCGGCGTTGAACGCCAACGTGGAGGGAACCTGTAGCGGGCCGGACATGGAAGGTGCAGGCAATGTTTGCGCGCCGGCGCGCCACACAGCCAGCGGCAGCACGCTGATCGCGTACAGGAGAGCGACAAACCTCAGTATTCCCTTACGACCAATGATGCCCGTCATCATAAAATCAATCTCCCTTCGTTCTTTGCGCCAAGCCCCTCTCGGCTGCGTAGCCCCGCAACCTGGATTGACAATACGGGTTGTTTGTAAGCAGGGTCAAACAAATAGTTTTTCTGTAAGTTATAAAGAGAGCTTGGCCAAAGAAAATTTATGAAAAACATAAGCAATTTCTCGTGTCGGGCCTTACTGAAGCCGGGGGTAATTCCCGGCAAGTCCAATCGAAATCCCTTCGGAATCGATTCGATTCGGATGTCCGTCGACAGCCGTTGAGGAGACCGCGGCCTTGAGAAGTGCAGCGCTCAAAGCCGCAAGGGGAGAAGAGCGGAAGCAGAAGGAAAGGAATAGCCTGACAAATTATCGTCGGACCTTGTGAATCAGACCCAGCCGATGAGAGTCCTGTGAAAGCTGACGGATGATTTGCATAAACGCCTTCAGGGCCGGCGAAGGATCGTCGCGGCGCCAGACCACTGTCATCGCTGAGCGCGCCAAAGGCTTGCGGATGTGGACGTAGGAGACGCCCTTCATGCGAAGATTGCTGATGGAGGCAGGGACAATCGCCACGCCGATTCCCGCCGCAACCAGGCTGACGATGGTTTGCATCTCGTTGGCCTCCTGCACGATGTGCGGGCTGAAGCCCGCCTGCCCACACAGGCTGAGGATCTGATCATAAAAGCCGGCACCGAGAGCACGTGGGAAAATGACAAAAGGATCTTTAGCCAGATCCTGCAAGCAGATGCTCTCGCGCCCAGCCCGGGGATGCATTCGCGGAAGAGCTGCCATCAAAGGCTCTTCAAACAGCCTGACCTGAGCCAGGGCGGGATCATCAATACGGGAGCGAACGAATCCGGCGTGCAATCGTCCCTCGCGGAGCAATTGGAACTGGGCCGAAGGGCCAAGCTCCTGGAGGACAAGTTCTACGCGCGGGAATCGCTCGCGAAACAAACGCAATGTTGGCGGAAGCGCCTGGTAAACGGCTGAATCCACAAAGCCTACCGCGAGCTGACCCACCTCGCCTCGCGCGGCCTTTCGCGCCACACAAATGGCCTGCTCCGCCTGCGCCAGAGTGCGGCGTGCTTCCTCCAGAAATGTCTGGCCGGCATGAGTAAGCTGCACGCGCCGCCGCGTGCGCTGAAACAGTTGAACCCCAAGCTCCTCTTCCAGCCTCCGGATTTGCTGGCTGAGAGGCGGCTGGGCCATATGCAATCTCTCAGCGGCGCGGCCAAAGTGCAACTCCTCCGCCACGGCCGTAAAGTAACGCAAGTGTCGAAGTTCCACAGACGAATCATATCATGAACGTCTTAATTCAGTATGAATAATATATTTGAAATGAGTTTCGCTTTTGATTAATCTGATCTATTCATCACAATCCGGAAGTAGTTTGCCGTTTTGTTCCGGACGATCGTGATAGTCTCCCGAACCCAGAACCTCTCAACCAGCCAGGAAGCTCGCCAATGTGGCTTGTCCGTCTTGCGCTCAGACGCCCCTACACCATGGCCGTCGCGGCCTTGCTGATTCTTCTCATGGGTATCCTCTCCGCCACGCGCATGATTGTGGATATCTTCCCGACCATCGATATCCCGGTTGTGATGGTGGTATGGAATTATCCCGGGTTATCGGCGCTCGAGATGGAGCGCCGCGTGGTGATCATCAGTGAGCGCGCCTACTCCACAACCGTCAATGGGATTGAGCGCATTGAATCTGACTCGATTCCGGGCGTGGGCTTGCTCAAAGTTTATTTTCAACCGGGAACGGATATTGGCGCCGCGATCGCACAGATTTCCTCCGTCTCCTCAACGCTTCTGCACATTGCACCGCCGGGTATGATGCCGCCGGCTGTGATTCAGTTCAACGCCTCCAACGTTCCCGTCGTGCAGATGACGCTTTCCAGCAACAACCTCTCGGAACAAGCCATCTACGACTACGCCCTCAATTTCATCCGGGTTCAGCTCTTTACGATTCCAGGGCTCTCCACTCCGGCGCCGTTTGGGGGAAAGCAGCGCGAGATCATGGTGAGCCTCAATCCCCAGGCGATGTCGGCCAAGGGACTCTCCGCCCAAGACATTGTTGCCGCGCTGCAGAGATCGAACGTCATTGTGCCGGCCGGAACGGCACGAATGGGAAATACGGATTACAACATCCTGTTGAATTCCAGCCCCAGCCTGGTGCAGGAATTCAATGAACTCCCTGTGAAGGTGGTCGGCAACGCGGAGGTGTTGCTGGGCGATGTGGCACACGTGACAGATAGCTTCGCCCAGCAGGAAAACCTGGTGCATGTCAACGGCAAGCGCGCCGCCTACTTAACCATCCTAAAACATGCTGATGCCTCAACGCTCAAGGTGGTGGACGCGGTGCGTCATGCCCTGCCGGCCATTCGCGCCGTAGCGCCGAAAGGCCTCAATATCCGGCTCGATTTTGACCAATCTGTTTTTGTGCGCGGGGCAATCAAGGGGGTTATTCGGGAAGCGACCATCACCTCCGGCCTGATTTCGCTGATGATTCTGATTTTCCTCGGAAGCTGGAGAAGCATGGTCATTGTGAGCACGTCGATTCCGCTCGCTATCCTGACGGGTGTTGTGGTTCTGAACCTGGCGGGAGACAGTCTGAATCTTATGACGTTAGGAGGACTCGCGCTGGCAATCGGAATGCTGGTGGATGACGCGACCGTTGAAGTGGAGAATATTCACCGCAATCGCGCGCTGGGAAAGCCGCTGACCGTGGCGATTCTCGACAGCGCGCAGCAAGTGGCGACGCCGGCGATTGTTGCCACGTTGGCGATCTGTATTGTCTTCTTCCCTGTCACCCTGCTCTATGGGCCGGCCAAATATTTGTTCACTCCATTAGCCCTCGCTGTTGTGGCTTCGATGCTGGCTTCTTACCTCCTCTCGCGCACACTGGTCACCACCATGTCTCGCCTGCTGATGGAAAGTGAACGACACGTTGCAGGCAGTCCGGAAGCGGAGGAAGCGTCGTCCCGCAGCGGGATTCTCCATCGCGTGAGTATTGCTTTTAATCGTCTGCGCGATCAGGGCTTCACCCGCTTTCAGAATTTTTACGCCAAAATACTGGAGACCGTGCTGGCACATCGAGTGTTCACACTTGTCGCGGGCGTGCTTCTGCTGGTTGTCACCGCCACTCTGGTGCCTGCCGTCGGCATGGATTTATTCCCCTCCGCCGACGTGGGCCTGATGCGGTTGCACTTTCGCGCACCGCCAGGAACGAGGATTGAACAGACCGAGCGTGAAGTGCTCCAGGTTGAGAATCGCATTCGTCAGCTTATCCCGGCCGGTGAACTGAACCAGATCAGCGACATGATCGGGGTGCCGATTTACTACAACTTGGGCTTTGTGCAAACCGATAACGTGGGAGAAATGGATGCCGAGATTCTCGTCTCGCTCAAGCAACATCACCACCCGACCCGTGATGACCAGCGTCTGTTGCGGGCGGAACTGCCTCGCGAATTCCCGGGGTGCAGTTTCTATTTTGCGGCGGCGGATATTGTGAACCAGGTGCTGAATTTCGGCCTCTCGGCGCCCATTGATGTGCAAGTGACCGGTCCGGATTACGATCAGAGCGTCACCTACGCGCGGAGGCTATTTAACGAAATAGAAAATATTCCGGGTGCTGCAGATGTGCACATCAAGCAGGTGCTCAATTATCCGGCGCTGATGGTGAACGTAGACCGCCAGCGAGCGGCGCAGCTTGGGATGAGCCAAAGTGACGTGGCGAACAGTCTGCTTATCGCGCTCTCGTCAAGCTCTTTGGTCTCACCGTCCTATTATCTCAATCCGGCCAACAATGTGAATTACATTGTGGCGGTGCAAGTGCCTTTTCAACAGATTGATTCTGTGCGCAGCTTGCTGTCCACGCCGCTAACTCCGCCTTCTGCAAGCGTCCTGAATCAGCCCAGTCCCACCCCACAGCCCACTGATCTGCCGCGGTGGCCGTCGCAGTTGCTTTCGAGCGTAGCTCACGTCTCTCCAGAAGGGATTCCGGAAGAAATTAGCCACTACACGGTGCAGCGCGTGATCGATGTTGAGGCCAATGTGGACGGACGCGACCTCGGAGGCGTTGCAAGCGACATTCTTCAGAAGATCAAAGGCCTTGGCAAGCTGCCGCCCGGCCTTCAGGTGATGCTCCGCGGCCAGTATGAAGTGATGATCAGCTCCTTCCGCAGCCTGGGCCTGGGGCTGATTCTTGCCATCCTGCTGGTTTATTTCCTGATGGTTGTTCTGTTTCAATCGTGGCTGGATCCTTTCATCATCATGATGGCGGTCCCCGGCGCTCTCGCGGGAATCATCTGGATGTTAGCCTTGACGAATACGACGATTAATGTGGAATCGCTGATGGGTTCCATCATGGCGGTGGGGATCGCAACTTCAAACTCGATCCTATTGGTGAATTTCGCGAATGATGTTCGCGTGGAGAAAGGCCTCTCCCCCATTGAAGCAGCCCTCGAGGCTGGGAAAACTCGTTTGCGACCCGTGCTGATGACCGCTCTGGCGATGATCATTGGAATGATTCCCATGGCACTCGCGATGGGCGAGGCGGGCGAACAGAACGCCCCTCTGGGTCGCGCGGTGATCGGCGGCTTGATTGTGGCTACAGTAACGACCCTTTTCATCGTTCCTGTCATCTATTCCCTGCTTCGCCGGGAATTACCCACCAAGCACTTGCTGGACGAACGGTTCCGCGCTGAAGAGCAGGGGGAGAGAACGCGCCGTGCGCTTTACGATGAATTCGGCGGGTAGCGATCCTTGATGATTCAAGGCTGTCCGGTCACCGCAGGGCCATTCAATCCGGCAGCATCGATAAGTGAAATATGACCGAAGCTCAAGGGAGGGAGAAAAACTCCTGGTTCGCAACCACGATCCTGTACCTGACAGGACTTGTACTGGTCCTGGTTGCCTTCATTCTTGTGAATCGGATGAAGGCCGTTAAGGCGAAGCAGATGGCATTGGATCTTCATGAGCGTCAGGCGCTCGCCCAGGCGGGCCCTCGCGTGGAAGTGGTGACGGTAACCAATGCGCCGGCTGTTTCCTCCATCACTTTGCTTGGGGAAACGCATCCTTACCTGGAATCCACCCTGTACGCCAAAGTGAGCGGCTATCTGAAATCGATCTATGTGGACAAGGGCGACCGGGTGGAAGCGAACCAGGTGCTGGCGGTGATTGAGTCCCCGGAGACCGATGCGCAATATCGTGCTGCGGTGATCAACGCCCGGAATCTCAGCGTCATCGCACAGCGCGATCTGAACCTGGTAAAGCGCGATATGATCGCGCAGCAGGATGCGGACACGGCGGTGGCCAACGCACGCGTGGCGCAACAGGACGTGGCAAACCTTGCCACGCTGAAGTCCTACGAGACGATTCGCGCGCCTTTTGCCGGCATGATTACTGCGCGCTACGCTGATCCAGGGGCCCTGGTGCAGGCAGCCACAAGCTCGCAAACCAGCGCCTTGCCGCTGGTGCGAATCTCGGAGACGGACCGCGAGCGCGTCTACATTTATCCCGACCAGAGAGACGCTGCTTATATTCGAGTGGGTGATCCCGCCGAAATTACCGATCCCGCAAACTCCACGGTACGGATTGCAGCGTGTGTCACACGGCTGAGCGGCGAGTTCGATCCCGAAACGCGCACCATGCTGACGGAAATTGACTTTGATAATCGCAGGGGGTTGATTCCGCCTGGGAGTTTCGTTCGCGTTACCCTCAAATTGCGCAATCACGCGCGTGGGCTCGAGATCCCTGCGGAGGCGCTTGTTTTGCGTGGAACGAGGACCTTTGTTGCCCTGGTGAGATCCGATAATCGGGTCACTTACCGTCCTGTGACGGTGACGAATGATGACGGAGTCCATGTGAGCGTCAGTTCAGGACTGCGCGTGGGTGACCGGATCGCCTTAAACATTGGAGACAATGTGCCGGAGAACGGCAAAATACAACCGGTGACAGTCTCCCTTCGATGATCCGGAGGAGAACGATGAGGAAAGCCTGTTTTCTGATCTTATCTTTCCTGCTTTTCGGCCCAGCACTTCTTGCGACAAACTCTCATCCAGCCCTCTCCCTGGAGCAATGCATAGCAATTGCCCTGAAGCGGAACCCGGACATTGCGGCGGCGCAGGCCTTGGTCGCAGCCGCCAAGGCCAATATGAAGGTTGCACACGCCGGATATTTGCCGCAAGTCGATATTGGCCAGTCTTACATCCGCCAGACGTACAATTACACGGCGAACCCTGGAACGCCTCCGGCCGTCTGGAGGCTCTTTTACAAAGGGCAATCGAATGCCAACGCGCCCTACTATTACGCCGGGCTGAATCTTTCGCAAAACTTATTGGATTTTGGCCGCACAAAGGGAGCCATTGAATCCAGCCAGGCGCAATTCCAGGCGGCCCAACACAATCTGCGCTTCGTGCGCGATCAGGTTGACTACAACGTGCGAACCGCTTATTTCACGGTGATTGCAGCGCGCGAAACGGTCGAAATTCAGAAGGCGGCGGTGGCCGATGCCCAGCGGCACCTGGATCAGGCGCAGGCGTTTCATCAATACGGAACGGCCCCTAAAATTGATGTCACGCGTGAGCAATTAGCCCTCGCGAACGCCAGACTGGCCTTGCGCCAGGCAGAAGAGAACCTGGAAGTCGACCGGGCTGAACTGGCCACGACCATGGGCCTTCCAGCCGACCAGTCGCCCGAACCCCTCGGAACTCTCGGTCAGGAACGCGCGCCAGAGAGCTTCTCCCAGCTTGTGGCTGAGGCAGAACAGAATCGCGGAGACCTTCTGGCCCAGTTCGATCAGGTGCAGGCCGCGCTGGGTAATCTGACGACAGCTAAAGGCAACCTGAAGCCCGACCTCTCACTTTCCGCCTTTCTGGATTTCCGCAACCTGACCCTGCCCCTCGTTTATAACTGGAGTCTCGGTCAACTGTTGACGCAGAGCATTTTCTCCGGTGGCGCAAATCGCGCGCGGGTTCGTGCAGCGCAGGCGCAAGAAGCGGCAGCCCGGGACAACGTCGAATCTCTTCGCCTTCAGGTTGAGCAGCAGGTGTTCAGCGCTCTTTCCAATCTGAAATTGGCCCAGGAACAAATTGGAAACGCGATTGAAGCTGACCGCTATGCACGAGAAAATCTGGCGCTCGCCGAAGGGCGTTACAAGGTGGGGGTGGGTAACGTCGTGGAACTTGATGATGCCCAATTTCAGGCCACCAACGCGGCAATTGCCGTCGTGACGGCCCGCTACAATTATCAGATTGCCAGCGCGAAACTCGATTTCGTTCTGGGTCGCGGGCCCCGATAGGGTTCTTCCAACAACTTGCTGCCTTCAGAAGCTTTCGCATTTGTACAAGGGGCTTCCGTCCCCTCACCAACCATTCACGAGCTTTGATGAATCTCCCCCTAGCAATTAGACCAAGTGCTTGTTTTTCATAGGATTAAGTGGAATTTGAGGGCTCACGTGTAGTCATATGACAGAAAGATTTATCTTGACGGGTGAACCGGACCGTGAGATATAAAGTTGCAAGATGCGGTCGAAGCGGAACGCATGGTGACCAAACTGCCGCAGCCGGACGCCTGGCAGCAACTAATTCTCAAGGCTTTAGGCGTGTTCTTAGCGACGATGTAGTCAGGCGGCGGACCTGCTGCCGAATCTACAACTCATTTCACTTCTAGCACTTCAATAGAAAATCCTGCCCACCAATGAAAGGAAGATCAGTCAGTCACATAGTTTCTCGCTTTCCCTGGTTTCTTCCATCGCTGTCGCTCGCACTCGCGATGCGCTCTATAACTCCTGGGACAAGAACGGCCCCAAAGACGCTCAGGTCATCCTGCATTTCCTGAAGTCAGGCACCACCCAGGTCTATTGCGATCCTCTGGAGAATCACTACAGCGACCTGCAGGAAATGGCCAACACTTACCAGCAGATTTCTTTCTGGAAAGTTCGTGTCTACCACAGTATCGTGACTCACTTCCTGCTCCTCTATTTCCCTGAGGCCGAAGGTTACCTGCACAGCAGCCGTGCTGAGTGGGGAACCCAGCTTCTCTTGCTCGTGCCTTGTCCGGCGGTGGTATCCAAACACTCTTTGGAGAATTTCCTTCAAGCGGCTCATCGTCTGCCCGGGCAAAAGAATGACAAAACGCGCTGGTTAACCGACTTGTACCACGCAGCCGAGAACAGCATCGGGTGCCTGTGGCGGAAGACTCGGAGTCGATCTGCATGTTCCGGCTTGTTCTCAACGAATACCTGCATCTGTGCCAGGTGCGGCGGCAGTTCGAAGAACAGGTTGTGGCGCGCCTGTCCGATCATGCCGATTTCCGGCGGCTGCAGACGATTCCCGGCATCGGCCCCATCCTCGCCCTGATCATCCTGGCCGAAGCCGGCAATCTTCGGCGCTTCAGCCATTACCAGAAATTTCTCAAATATTGCGGCTTGAACCTGTCAACCGAGCAGTCCGGGCAGTTTCGCGGGAGGACCCGGCTTTCCAAGCGCGGCAATACTCGCCTCCACCCCGCCTTTTGGATGGCGGGAACTATTGCGGTGCGGGCCCGCCAGAACAGCTTTTACCGGAAGTTTCAGGATTATATCCGGCGCGATCCGCTGAACCCCGACCTGCGGCGCAAAGCTTACATCGCTGTGGCTGCCAAGACGGATCGGGTCGTTTATGCGGTCGTCAAAACCGGAACCGATTATCGTCGCTTCCCCGAAGCGACGATGCCAGGCGGAAGGATCCCTTCGCCACGGGCCGTCTAGGCGATTTCGACCTCGTAGATAATGCTGGGATCTTCCACCTGGATCAGACTTTGTTTTAAGGACATTGAAGGCCCGCCACGTGCCGTGGGACCTTCCGTCACTATGGTCAAAGCTTCATCCAGCAAACGGTGGAAGCCGCCTGGTTCAACGTACCCAATTCACTGGCCCGCGGCCAGCACAGAGGAGTTTATGCTCCATCCTCGATTCCCAGCATCCTTGACTTCTAACGGACCTTCCCTTTTGTTGCGGGCGGTAATTTCTGTGGAACTGCTTGACATGAGAAGGGTTGTGCGTTCGGCGCGGGTCGGACCGCCTGACTACATGGCCGGAAGGCTGACGCCGA
>Ga0209060_10003602_pt1 | contig 12786 bp, 10 predicted proteins | sample Coa_R1_8_FD_187155 | JGI IMG/M metagenome (GOLD analysis project Ga0209060, IMG submission 187155) | Surface soil microbial communities from Centralia Pennsylvania, which are recovering from an underground coalmine fire - Coalmine... | ecosystem: Environmental > Terrestrial > Soil >...
TACAACCGCGATTATCCGCAGGACAACGCCTGGGTGACGAGCCTCGTCGACGGCTACGAACTGGGGCGCGAGCCATTCCCGCCGCCGCGCGAAGAGAAGGCGCCGCCGCAGAGTCCACAGAAGCGAGAGCGGTGCCCACAGAATTTCTTCGACCCGGTACTGGCTCGGTTCGCCGGCACATTTGACCATGTAAGGCGGCGCTACCGCACCGAGCTCGTGGACTTTACCGAGCACAAGGACGGCGTCACGGCGCGCGTGATTGATCACGCGACCGGCGCGACCGAAAACATAGAGGCCGACTATCTCGTCGCCTGTGACGGTGCCGGCGGCCCCTGCCGCGACAAGCTCGGCATCGCACTCGCTGGCAATCCGGTGCTGACCTATACTACCAACGTCATCTTCCGCTGCGCCGGCCTCGAAAAGCTGCACCACATGAGGCCGGCCTATCGCTTCATCTTCATCGGACCCGAGGGCACGTTTGCCACCATCGTGGCGATCGACGGGCGCGACCATTGGCGGTTTTCGCTTGTCGGCAGCCGCGAATATCGCAAGCTCGCTCCGGCCGACCTGCGCGCCGCCATCGAGCGCGCGGTCGGCTGCACGTTCGATTTTGAAATCATGTCGATCATGCCATGGACGCGTCGCGAATTGATTGCCGAGCGCTACGGCACCAATCGCGTGTTTCTCGTCGGCGACAGCGCCCATCAGCTCTCCCCGACCGGCGGTTTCGGCATGAATACCGGCATCCAGGAGGCGGTCGATCTTGCATGGAAGCTCGCGGCGCGCGTCTCCGGCTGGGGCGGAGACGCCCTGCTCGCCTCCTACGAGCCGGAGCGTCGGCCGATTGCGGCGCGCAATGTGCAGGAGGCGGCCGGCAATCTCGCGCGGATGCTGTCCACGCGCCAAGATCTGCCACCGCCGGCCGTCTTCGAGCCCGGCCCGGCTGGCGATGCGGCCCGGCGCGTCTTCGGGGCGAAGTTCACGCAGACCATGCGCCGGGAGTGGTTCACGCTCGGCATCCAGCTCGGCTACCACTACGAGAACTCGCCTATCTGCATTCCCGACGGCACGCCAGCGCCGCCCGACGAGACCGCGACCTACACGCAGACCGCTAGGCCCGGTCATCGCGCACCCCATGTTTGGCTCGCTCCCGGAGAATCGACGCTCGACCTGTTCGGACGCGGCTTCGTGCTGTTGCGGTTCGGCGAAGCGTCAGCCGACGCGGCGCCACTCGTGAAGGCTGCGACCGAGCGGCGCGTTCCGCTCTCGGTATGCGATATTCGTAACCAGGAAGCGGCAGCGCTGTATGAGCGCCGCCTCGTCCTGGTGCGCCCGGACGGCCACGTCGCATGGCGCGACGATGTCGCTCCTGCGACTGCAGCGCGCGTGATCGACGTTGTGCGGGGGCAGGTATAGCGCTGGTTGAGGTGTAGCCGGGTTGAGCCTTGGCGAAACCCGGGGCCGATATCGCCACATTCGTCGCGAAGTCCCGAATTTCGCTTTTGCTCAATCCGGGCTGCGCCTGATAGTGCCAGAAAGCTTTGGGGCCATGTCCGGAATGGAGTATAACCGCGTCCGGCACAGCGGCGATCTTCCCCCGAAGAGGTGCCCGCCCGCGGGCGCAAACCCACACGAGCACCATGGCTTCGATCGATCGCTATATATTCCGCACCATTCTCGGCGGCTTCCTGCTGATCCTGATCAACCTAACCATGGTGATCTGGATCACTCAGATTCTGCGCCAGGTCGATCTCATCACTAATCAGGGTCAGACCATCCTGGTTTTCCTGCGCATCACCAGTCTCCTGGTGCCGATCCTGATGCTGGTGATTGCCCCAATCGCGATCGTCATCGCGATATGCTATGCGCTCACGAAGCTCAATGGCGATTCCGAACTGGTGGTGATGAGTGCGGCCGGCATTTCGCCGCGGCGGGCGTTTGTTCCCGTGTTCGCGTCATGCATCATGGTTGCGGTCTTCGTTGCCTATATTTCGGCCTTTTTGGCGCCTTGGCTGCAGCGAAAGATGGCGCTGGAAATCGCCAAAGTGAGGACCGACGTGGTCTCCAACATCGTCCGCCCCGGCGCCTTCACGGCCGTCGATCGCGGGCTGATATTTCACATTCGCGAGCGGCGCGGCGAAAACCAGTTCCAAGGCGTCTTCATCGACGACACGCGCGATCCCGAGGAGCGCGTCACCATCGTGGCCGAATACGGGCAGATCGTACAACGCGGCGATAGTGCGTTTCTGATCATGCGCGAGGGCAATGTGCAACGCCGCCGCGCCAAGGAGCGTGACCCCACCATCGTGGTGTTCGACCAGTATGCGTTCGACCTGACGCGTCTTGCGCCGGCACCGCAAGTGAACGTGGGCTTGCGCGAGAAATACGTCTGGGAACTCGCATTTCCGGCCGCCGACGATCCGGTGCTCAAGCTCTCGCCCTCGCAGTTCCGCGTCGAGCTTCACGAACGCCTGTTTGCGCCGCTCTATCCACTCGCCTTCGGGGTGATCGCCTTTGCGATTCTTGGTTTCCCGCGCACCACGCGCCAGAGCCGTGCCGTATCGATGTTTGCAGTCATCGCGGCAGTGGCGACACTACGGCTCGGCGGATTCGCCGGGACCGCCATCGCGGTGACTACGCCCGCCATGTTGGCGGTCGTCTATACCATGATCGCGCTATCGATCGGCCTTGGCGGCTTCGTGATATGGCGAGGCATCCCAATCGATCTTGACGAAAAGCTCGATCTCGGCATCGCGGCGCGCGCGAGCCTCATCCGCCTTGAGCGCATCGCGACACGGTTCAACGTTCGCCTGCCGACCCGGAGCATATGGCGGCGGCTCGAAAATTCCGACTGAGCCGAAGCCCTTCGTGGCCCGACGATCGCGAGCGAGACCGCGACCGCCGCGGCACGAGCCAAGCCCTTCAGCTTGCGTTTGAACTAACGAAGCGAAATTGCCATGCCGCTGAGGTCGACGTTGGCGATCAGCCCGACCTGCCGGCCGGTCAATGACAGAACGGCGCCCTTCTCGTTGCTCAACACGATCGCGCCGGCTCCAGCGCCAATAGCGGCACCTGCACCGGCGGCTCCATACACGCCCGCGACGTCCGACGGTCTAAAAATGTTGCTGACGGTGCCAACAAAATGCGTTTGCGACGCGCCGAACACGAGGCCCGCGCTCAGACCGCCGATCGACACCGGGTATTGGCGACCATGAAACGTCAACGTTCCGGTACCGCCCTCGCCCCCAATGAACCAACCTGCCTTCAACACGGAAAACCGGATCGTACCGATATCGCCATAGGTCGCCGACGAGACGCTCGTGGTGGCGATCGCGATCAGACCGAAAAGGCCTGCACGAAATCGACGAGAAATTCGCATGTCGGTGTTCTCCCCTTGTGGCCTGTGCCCGGGCGGCTATCGCAGGCGGCAGATACAACGCAAGACCGATCGGGCATTCCGTGGGCCGAAAAGTGGCCGGCAATCACGAATGTTACAGGAGTGTTGCAATCCGGACACGCAGGGCGGCGTTTGGAGCGGGAGACCACTATCGGATCGTCGGATCAAGTCCTTCGGCTGATCGCCCGCGGCTCCCCTTTTCCCGCGGCTCGAATCGCGCCGCTTGCGTGTGGAGTTGATCCGGACGGAAGATATCTGGTCCGCACGCGTATCGCTGCGCCGTCTTCGCTTGACCGCTGCGCGTCCTTTCCTGATAAGCCTCGGCGTGAGGCTGCCGAGGACGGGGAGACTGATATGAAGCTCACGATCACAATATTGGCCGCGCTAGCGTTGATCGCGTTTAATCGAGTCGCCGCGGCCGACGAATTGGGCCAAGGCCTTGTGCTCAAAGTCGCGGACCAAATAGGTAATCCGCCCGTTCGGCCGAGGCGCCGGCATGGCTCTGCTCACCGCTATTCGTATAGCCCCTACCCGCTTGCGTGCGAGGCGGTGATGTTTCCGCGCAGTCCGCTTTGCGCCGGCAGACCCGCCACCTTCGGCCCATACGCCCCCTTCCCATGGAACATGTACTGGCGCTATTGAGCCATCCTTTCGACCGAGGACAGAAATAGCAGGCATTGAGGGACTCCGACCGCGTGGCGGCGCGGCTTGCGGTCAAGCCGTCGGCTGTCGTCACAGCCTCTCACGCTAGCGACAGAGGCCCGTGATCATCGCAATGTTCCTCGTGCGGATGATGCAGGCGTCCGTTCACCAGGTAATCGATGTGATCGCCATGCGGCACAGCTTCGTGCCCGCAACCTGGGCCATGTACGTGTTCGCAGTGAACGTTCGGAGTGCAGTGCGAGGGGTTAGTATCGCTGATGGGCACTGCATGTTCACTCACACGATCGCCGTCCATGTGCTGCAGGTGTCCGTCCTGGAGATAGTCCACGTGCCCTTCGTGCAAAACCGCTGTGTGCCCGCAATTCGGGCCATGTACATGAGCTTGGGCCATGTTTGCCTCCGTACTCTGTAGTGGCGATTCCCCGGCGTGTGTCGAAAGCAGGCGAAGGCACCTTCGTTCCAGCGACAAAATGCCTTTGTGGCGGAAGTGTTCAGAATATCGGGGGCCGAACACGGCGCCCCATGGCACAAGATGCGCACCATTTCGTGTGCAGGCACGTCGCCGTCAGCATGATATCCAACTGCGAATTCGCCTTCAGCAGGCGATCAAGTCGAAACGTGCGGCTACGAATCGCTGTGAAAAGTCCGGACAATGGCATTCAGGTATTTTTACGATTTGTTGATGCTGGTGCAGATCACGCATCCCCCCAGCCATGCCCAGGCACTTGGCCCTTCACATCGAGCACGATGAGGGCGCTGATCGCGCTCGTAGATGCGCATTCTTGGGCGTGTTCCTCGCCCGTTCCCGGGAGCGGACGAATGCTTCGTCCACACCGTCCTGAAAGTCGGGGTGGTGGTGCCAATAGTGCTCGCGAAGCGTCTGTTCCGACATGCCGAGAAACCCGGCCGCATCGCTGAGCGGGGAGTCCCCCTGCATCAGCCAGGTGGCTGACGTGTGCCGCAAAATATGAGGAACCACGTCGCCCCGAGCGCGGCGTCGCCTCGCGCACTTTCCCAAGCTGTCCGAATCTTTCCCGTCAATGCCTTTCCATTCACGTGCACGGCCCGCGGATCGGTTGCGGAACCCCGCCACGCTTGCCGTTCCAATTGACTGAGCGCGAGCCATTCGTTGCGTTACCGCCCTATGGGCGCTGCATCCAGACATCAGGCTGCCAACCTCTGCAGCGGAATGACCACATTTCGCTCTAGGCGCAAAGCGGTTCGACATTGGGCCCAACAGCTTCGCGGATCACCGTTTGGCTGGCCCATAAAGGACCTGCCCCGGACGCGCCGTCGTCATCGCGCCGTTCTCGAATACGACCTGGCCGTTGACGATGACGAGCGGTATTCCCTCCGCATATTGGTGCGGCATTTCAAACGTCGCTGTGTCGCGTACACGCGTGGGGTCGAACATCACAAGGTCCGCCTTCACGCCGGGTCGGATCGAGCCTCGATCGCGTAGCCCGAGACGCTGCGCCGGGAGGGCGGACATCTTGTGGACCGCCTCCTCCAACTTGATGACGTTGCGCTCGCGCACGTAAACGGCAAGCACGCGGGCGAACGCGCCATAGTCACGCGGATGGGTTGGGCTGGCATGCGGATCGCCTAGCCCGAGTGGGATCTCGCCATCTGACGCAATCATGGTCGCGTGATGCTTGAGGATGCGCTCGATGTCGGCCTCGCTCATGACGTCGCGCTGCATGCGCTCGCAGTCACCTTGCTCGAAAAGCCAAAGCACGGCTTCTGAGGCCTCTTCGGGATTTGCCTTGTAACCCCGTAGTCGCGCCACGTCGGCAAGACTTTTTCCATCAAGCGAGGAGTCCCACTGGCAGTGCAGAATCACGATCTTGTTCAGGTCCCCGCCAGCCCCGCCGCCGCGAAGCAGGCGCACGACGTCGGCCCTGATCTTTGCGCGCTGGTCCGGGTTCTTGAGACGGCTGAGCGCGTCCTCGCGGCTGCCTTCGAGCGCCCAGGCTGGAAGTTGGCCACTGATGTGGGCTGACGTGTAGGGATATTGATCAATGGTGACATCGAAGCCACGTGCGCGCGCTGCATCAACTAGACGCAAGGTCTCGACGCTTTTGCCCCAGGCCCCTCGCCCTACCATCTTGTGGTGCGTAATCTGGACCGGCAAACCACCCTGCTCGCCGACCGCGATGGCTTCGCGCACCGCCATGACGACAGACGTGCCTTCACCTCGGATGTGCGACTGATAGTGGCCGCCGAGACGGCCGGCTACTTTGGCGAGCTCCACGATCTCTTCAAAAGACGTGTAGGTGCCCGGCACATATTCGAGACCAGAGCTCAGACCGAAGGCGCCATCGCGCATGCCCTGCTCGACCATCACGCGCATTCTGTTGATTTCCTCAGCCGACGCCGGGCGATTGATCCGGCCCATGACCGCTATGCGCACCGAGCCCTGTCCGATGAAGGTGCCGATATTCAGCGATTTCGGCAGCGCCGCGAGCTGTTTGAGGAATGGTGCAAGCGGCACTGGCGAGGACCCATCCGGCCCCTCGATTACCGTGGTCACGCCTTGCCGCACAAAATTGTCGGCGGTCGGATGTTGGAAAATCCCCCGCCGTATCCGCGCATGATTGTGCACATCAATGAAACCGGGAGCGAGCACCTGGCCATCGAGATTGATGCTGCGAATCGCGGGGCCATCGATCGTGGGGGCGATGGCTGCGATCGTGTCGCCTCTGACGGCCACGTCACCGCGATAACTCGGGTTGCCGGTGCCATCTACGATGCGGGCATTGCGCAATACCAGATCAAAAGGAGCGACCTGGGCGGGGACGCCTTGGGCAGAAGCGACCTGGGCGCCGGCACGCGGCGTCAGCAGTAGGCTAGCGGCGAGGGCGGCGACTGCCAGGTCCACTCCGTGCCGCAGATTGTGTGACTTCATGTTGAGGCCCTCGCTGGAGTGAAGCCGTCTGGCGCTTTTCCCGCTCATCGCAATTTCGGTGCGGCATCGAAAATGAATCGCAACAGGTTGTCGAACTCGCCTACCTCGAGTTCGCGATACTTCCACCCGTCATAAAGGTGTACGACGACGACGCGATGCGCAGGCGCCACGACGATATATTGACCGCGGTGACCACGCGCCGAGAACGCACCAGGGCCGACGTGAGTATGCTTTTGAATATCCTTTTTTGATACCCACCACATATACCCATACCCCATGCCAGGCGTTGCATCCGAATAGGCCTTCGTGCTCTCCGCCACCCACTGGGCTGGAACGACTTGCTGGTCGCGCCACCTGCCGGCATTGAGATAGAGCCACCCGAAGCGCGCAAGGTCACGGGCCGTGAAGTGCATCGGATAGGCTGGATGCTCTGAGGCATCGGTGCTGACGTAGCGGCCGTCTGCCGGGGCGAAGTCCTGCATCTGCAGAGGCTGGGCCAGATATTTGTCGACTGCCGCGAACGTGTCCTCGCCGGTGGCGCGCCGCAGGAGGACTCCTAGGACGTTGAAATCCCAGTTGTTGTAATACCAGAAGGTGCCGGGCGCGTGGCTGCCGCGCTCAGGGCGGCGCTCTGCCATGGTGTCCGATTCGTAGGCAGCCACGTGATAGACGCCCGAGCGTGCCTTTAACAGGTCACGGATGGTGGCCTTCTTCTCGATGGCGGTGAGGCTCGGCGGCTTGTCATCGATCCCAAGCTCCCCGAGGGTTTTGTCGAGATCGATTTGCTTCTTCGAAACTGCAATACCGTATAGCGCGCTCATGAAGCTTTTGCGCATGGAGTGTATTTCCATCTTCCGCTCTACATCGCCCCAGCCGGCGATCATGCGTCCGTCCTGCACGACCACCACGGCCGAAGAGCCAATCTTGGCCGCATAATCCCGGGCCGCCTGCAGCTTCGGCGAGGACCAGCCCATTTTCGCGGGGTCGGCATTCTCCCAGGACCGACCTGGAAATACGACCGATGGACCAGCCCAGGCTGACCGGGCCGGCGAGAGGGCGCAAAAAAGCGTGGCAAGGAGCAGCGCGTTGTGATCGCGCCGTGAAATGAGCATCGGCTGGCCGCTCTTGGCATGCTTCACATTGTGAGAGCCGAGTGAATTATTGTTGACCGTAGACATCGCCATTTCTCCTTTTGGTGCTGAGTGAGTTGATGTTGAGTGGAGACTTATTGCTGAGCGAGAAAGCCGCCGGCACCTCGCTCAATTCCGAGGCTCACGGCCGATGTGCGGTGGCGATCCGGGAAATCTCTCGGTGCAGGTCGAACACCTTGCTGCGTGTGTCAGTCGAGGTCACGCCGGGTCGCCGCCTGACCGCAATGAAAATCCCGGTGCCTGATGGGGTGCGGCTCGCGATGCTGTTGATGATGGCGGCGATCGGCTTTCCCTGCGCGTCGCTGCCCGTCCAGCCGAGCGTTCCAGTGTGATGCACGGACCAGCGTCCTTCCCGAGCGGAGGTGCGGACGCCAAGGCTGTACCATTCATCCTCGTTGCCCCCGCCCCAGCGGCTATGGACCGAATCTATCCAGGACTTCACTACCTTGCCGAGGAACGGGTGTGCCGGGTCGAAGATTTCGTAGAATTTGAGATAGTCCGCGCCGGTAATGTACCAGCCGCCATATCCGCCGAGCGTGCGCCAATCGGGGTTGAGCCCGGCGCTCGTAAGGCCGAGCGGCACGAACACCTTGTCCCGGCAATAGTCCTCGAACGGGCGGCCGCTGCGCTCCTCGATCACGGCAGTTACCGTGAGATACCCGCTGTTGCTGTAGGCGTATTTGCTGCCCGGCGCATTCACTAGCATGTTTCGGCTCAGGTAGGAGGCGAGCAGCGGCTGCGGGGAGGCGACGTCGGCCTGATGCTGGGCAATCCGTTCGCGTCGGACGACCATGAACGGGTCCTCGGCGCTATTGTCGTGAAGTCCGGACCGGTGCGTGAGCAACTGCTCGACCGTCACGTCCTCGAAGCGCGGATCGAGCGGGCGCCCATTGCGCCGGAAGAAGGCGGCCAAGGCCTCCCGCATCGGCGTTGTGAACGAAAGCTTGCCGTCGCGAATGAGTGTGGCCACGCAGGCGCCCGTGATGGCCTTCGACATGCTTCCGATCATGCTTTGCCCGTCGGCATCCGCGTTGTAGGCCCGAGCGAAGACAGCCTTGCCGTGATGCCCCACCACGAGGATGGCGGTTTGCGGGTCATTGGCAGCACGCCAAGAATCGAAGGCAGCAGCGTAAGCCGCCTCCTGGCGAGATATGGCCGATTGAGCCGGCTGCGTGATGGGCGTCGCAGGGTTTGCCGCGTGGGCGTTGGCGTCTCCGGCGAGCCATAGCGCGGCTGCGACCGCATAACGGCCCATCGTTTGCGAACACAAGGTCAACATGGGCACCTCCTTCGGGACCGCACTCGTATGACGAGCAGGTTGGCGGCCTCAGCACGCCAGCACTCGCTTGCTCCTTTGTCGTGAAAAGGGGTGCAGACGCTTTTGACAGTCCGTTGATTTTTCATTTAGGCTTCATTGATTTCTGTGGGGACGAGCCGTTGATGCTCCAAACGCCTGTTTAGGAAGCGAAATTTTGATTTATTCGTTTGAGGATTTTGAGCTCGACCCTGACCGGCGCGAGCTGCGCCGCGGCCGCGGGATCGTCTCCGTCGAGCCGCAGGTGTTCGATCTCCTCCTACACCTGGTCCAGAATCGCGAGCGCGTTATAAGCAAGGAGGATCTACGCGTCGCCGTTTGGGAAGGGCGGATCGTTTCGGAATCGACCCTGGGCTCGCGCATCAACGCGGCCCGATCTGCCGTCGGCGACAATGGCGAGGATCAGCGGCTTATCCGTACTCTCCCGCGCAAAGGCTTCCGTTTTGTCGGGCCGGTGGTCGAGAAGCCGGAGCTGGGCATACCGATCGAAACGAAAGCCGTGCCAGCAGCTTTGCGATCTGCCGAACAGCCGAAAGATGCTCAGCCGGACCAGACGTTGTCCCTGCCGGAGCCTGCAAGCGCGGGTGCCATCGCGCCCGGCGATCTGCTCCGGAATATCGGCGCCGCCTTGGTCCGGAGACGGCGCTGGGCGATCGGCTCAACAATCCTGCTCGTGCTCCCCCTTGGGGCCGCGATCATCTGGGCAACGACGCGAGTACCACGTCACCCTATGCCCCGGCCCAATGCGGACGCTCTTCAGGAATCGCTCATGCGACGTGTACTGAGCGCAACCTTAAGTGGGAAAATCACCCCCTCGGATGAGGGCCGGCGAAATTACTACCGAGAGTCTCCGCCGCAGAAAACCTTGGCGGCCTGCATCGATTGGGCGAAGTCATCGCCGTTTCGCCTGGAATACAGGACCTTCGGTTTTTCGCAAAACAATCGGCAACAGCAGGACGCGGACGAGCGCGCCCTAAGCAATTGCCATCGCTCTCGCCCCGAAGGAGCGGTTTGCGATTGCGTCGTCGTGGACCGGAATGACCAAAACGCTCTGACTTTACCGCCAGGGTGGTCGAAGACTGAAGCGGACCAATCCTTGGCGCAATGAGAGCTGGTCGAAAGTCCTGTTGGATACAGGCAAGCGCTAGCCCGCGTCCTTGGCCATGTGTTTCGAGCGACGCCACAGGAATCGGTATCGCGTCGCGGGGGGCGCGCGGAAATCAAGGCTCCTCAAGAAGAAATCAAGGCGTTCTCAATGAGCCTTTTTCATAGATTGAGGCACCAATGGCTGATGCCCGGCCCGGCATTCCGCAAGCAAATTTTCATTCACTCGCGAGGTCAGCCATGTCGCTAAGTCCATTTGTCGAACCCGCCGAGAGCAGATTGGCGCCCCCTCGTATCGTTTGGCACGGCATCTGCATTGCACTCTTCCTTATGGTTGCGACTGGTCTTGGGCGGTCGGCCCAGGCTGAGACGCTGAGTGCGCCGCAACAGCTCGCGAAGGATATCTTCAAGGAGCTGATTGAGATCAACACGGTCTCTGAGACCGGCGATACGGGGCGTGCCGCAGATGCGATGGCAGCACGGCTGCGCGCCGCAGGTTTCAGTGGAAACGACCTTCAGGTGTTCAAGCCCGCCCCGCGGAAGGGCAACGTGGTGGCGCGGCTGCGCGGCACGGGGGCGCGCAAGCCGATCCTGCTGCTCGCTCACATGGACGTGGTGCCGGCGAATCCGGAGGACTGGTCGCTCGATCCATTCAAGTTCGTCGAGAAGGACGGCTATTTCTATGGACGCGGTACCAGCGACGACAAGGCCATGGCCGCGAACGTCGTGGCGAACCTTATTCGCTACAAGAAGGAAGGCTACAAGCCCGATCGCGACATCATCGTTGCGCTGACGGCGGACGAGGAGATCGGCGGCAGATGGGGGATTCAGTGGCTGGTGAAGAACCAGCGCAACCTGATCGACGCCGAATTTGCCCTCAATGAGGGCGGCGGCGTGACGCTGCGGAACGGCAAGCCGTTCCGGGTCAATGTTCAGACCGCCGAAAAGATAACCGTGAACTTCCGGCTCGAGGTGACGAACAAGGGCGGGCATAGCTCGCTGCCGACGGCAGACAACGCCATCTATCGGCTGGCCGAAGGCCTCACGCGACTGGCGAAATTCAGCTTTCCAGTCAACCTGAATCCAACCACCCGGGCCTCTCTCGAGAGCATCACGGAAATCGAAAGCCCGCGCATGGCCACCGACATAAGATCGGTGCTGTCGGACCGCCCGGACCCCGCTGCGCTCGCACGTCTATCCGCAAATCCGACCTATAACGCACAACTACGGACCACCTGCGTTCCGACGCTGCTCGAAGGTGGCCACGCCGCCAATGCTCTCCCGCAAACGGCGCACGCCACTATCAATTGCCGAATCCTTCCGGGCGAGGCGACGGAGGACGTCAGGATGGCACTGGTGCGGGCTCTTGCGGACGATCAGATCTCGGTAACGCACGCCGCTCAGGCTGCCTTGCGCGCACCCTCGGACCGCAATGAGGAATTGTGGAGCGCCATCGAGAAGACTGCTGCCGAGTTCTGGCCGGGCGCCCCTGTCGTATCAGTGATGGTGCCCGGATCAACTGACGGACGCATTCTTCGCGACGCCGGCATTCCGACCTACGGCCACACCGGCCTCGCCAGCGGCGAGGCGCGGGCGCATGGCAAGGACGAGCGGGTGATGGTGACATCTTTCCTGGAGAGCGGAGAATACCTGTATCGGCTGGTAAAGCGGCTCTCGGAGCGCAAGTAGGATTAATCCGTTTCTCTACACCAAAATTCCGGTCATTGGATTGGCCCTGCTCAACGTGTTCCTCGTTCACCGTTCATCCGCCTGGCGCGCGCACAAGAACCGCGACCTGACGCATAAGGAGCGCCGACGCCTCGCCGCCATGGGCGGCACCTCGTTGTTCTTCTGGCTAATCGCAATCGGCGCCGGCCGTATGGTCGGCTACTGGTGAGTTCTGCTCGCAACCCGAATCCGTTCGATCGGTGCGGTTTTTGTCATTGACACGGGCTGTAAAAGGCCACATGAAGTCAGCATGCACAGTTCGCACCACGCCCGCCGTATCCGTGCACGTGCGCGTCGCCTTTCGGCGGGGGCGTGGGATATGCGGATGCATTGAGCTAATCTGCTATCAGATCACGAGGCCCCTGCCGGCAGCGGCGGGGGCCTTTGTGCTTTCGGGCCTCCGTCCGTTGCGACACGACGAAGGAGGAATACATCATGCCCGTCACTCAACTCGACAAAGGCAATTCTTTCCGCGCGCTCCATCAAGGGACGCGCGCGTTCGTCATCCCCAACGCCTGGG
>Ga0209060_10003605_pt1 | contig 12782 bp, 10 predicted proteins | sample Coa_R1_8_FD_187155 | JGI IMG/M metagenome (GOLD analysis project Ga0209060, IMG submission 187155) | Surface soil microbial communities from Centralia Pennsylvania, which are recovering from an underground coalmine fire - Coalmine... | ecosystem: Environmental > Terrestrial > Soil >...
TAAATTTGACGCGCTCGCAGCGCGGGGCCAAAAAATCTTCACGGATCAGGGCTGCGTCATGTGCCACACGCCTCCTCTCTATACAAGCAACAAGCTGACTCCTGCGGAGGGCTTCAGCGTAACGGCTGACGCGCGCGCAAGCCTCGACATTCTCCCTATTTCCGTTGGCACGGATCCCAGCCTGACGATGAAGACTCGCAGAGGCACCGGCTACTACAAAGTTCCTTCGCTCAAGGGTGTGTGGTATCGAGGAATGTTTGGACACAGCGGTTGGTGCGCGACCCTCGACGACTGGTTCGACCCGAATCGCGTGCGCGACGACTACGTGCCGACTGGTTTCAAGCCTTACGGCACAAAGACGTTCGCGGTGAAAGGCCATCCTTTCGGACTCGGTTTGTCCGTCGAGGATCGCAAAGCGCTTATCGCGTTTCTAAAGACACTTTGACTCTGAGGGTGGGAGCACCAGCCGTCAAAAGCCATGCGGAACGTCCTACACCTGCTGTGTATCGGCGCCTTGAAAATTCTCCGCGCGGACGAGAGACGCGCCACTCGTAGAAGTGTTTGCATTTCAGGAACCGATTCGGGCTGCGATTTGAAATAGTTCTCGGATTGTCGGCAACCCTTACCAAATCGCGTAACGTCAGAGTTGCCCGTCACTCGGGAAAAAGGCTCGAAAAAGCGTCTCGGAGTGACTTGTCATCGTCGGCCAATCGCTCCCACAATTTATCCAGGTTCCAGTCCGACGCCACGAATCATACGTTTGAAACGTTCTTCTCTGCGCAACGGATCAAATATGGCGTCAACCTTCAAGCTAACCATGCACGGCTCGTGATCGCGGAAAGCCTGTTCCAGAGCCTCCAGCGCTCGCCCCTTGTCGTTTAGTCCAACCCAGGCCATCGCCAGAAACCAGCACGGCACGTACTCATATTTCTTCATGAGCTGATCCAAATGCCTTTCTGCTTCCTTTTTCCGGCCTGCATGGCCGAGTCCGTAAATCAATGCTGCTACTGAAAATACGTTTCTAGGTTCCTTTTGCACTGCGGTGCGTAGCGCGGATATGGCTTCCTCAAATCGTTTCTGCTGCAGCAGCGCGAGCCCGAGACCAAAGTAAAGCTGGTCCCACGCGGGCTCAAGCTCGATAGCCTTTTGGATCTGTTTGGACGCTTCGCCAAATCGCCGCGCGTAATACAATGCATATCCTACCTCTGTGATTGCAACAATCGAGAAAGGATCCAGCGACTCTGCATGAAGATGGACCGGAATCGATTCATCGCAACGTCCTGCATACCGCAGAAAAACTCCTCGCTTCCAGTAGACGTACGGATTGCCCGGCGCGAGTTCGATCGCCCTACCCGTCTCCGCGTCCGCCGCCTCCCAATCCCAATCGTCGAGCAAGCGAAGCAACCCTAGCGCCGCGTGGCCTTCAGCAAACTCTTCATCCAAAGCCACTGCCTTAAGTGCTGCGGGCTTCGCCTCGGCAAACGCCTTTTTCGGGTTCATCCCAAAGAAATAAGCCAGCTCGATCAGGCACTCCGCCAAACCTGCATGGGCAGGTGCATAATCGCGATCGCACTGGATTGACTTCTGAAAATGAAGGATTGCTTTGCGCTGTCCTTCTTCCGTCAGGATTCGTGCGAAGTATCGGCCTTTTAGGTACAGTGAATAAGCTTCGGGACTGACCTTGCGGCTTATAGTCAGGCGCGCCTTCTCGCCCCGGCTGAGTTGCGCGCGAATCCCGGCGGCAACATCACGCGCCACTTTACCTTGCACCTCCAGCACGTCTGCCATCGTACCGTCATACACCTCGGTCCAGAGATGTTGGTCGCTTCCAGCGTGGATCAACTGGACCGTGATTCGGAACCGGTCGCCCGATTTCACGACGGAGCCTTCCAAAAGACCTCGCACTCGCAAGGCACGAGCAATCTGTGCGATCGGCTCGGCCGTGCCTTTGTATCGCATAACCGACGTGCGCGAGACAACTCGGAGGCTTCCGACCTTCGCCAGTTCGGTAATCAGAGCTTCAGTGATTCCGTCGGCGAAATACTCCTGGCTTGGATCGCCGCTTAAGTTGGCTAACGGAAGTACAGCAATAGAGTCAATGCGGCACGGAATCTCCACCCTGCGCACGGTGCCGCTAAACCGGTATCCGCGCCGCGGCACAGTTGTGATGTATTCGCTGCCGTTAGTGGATTCGATCGCCCGGCGGAGCACAAAAACCATCTGGTTCAGGTTGGCTTCCTCGACGAATGCCTCCGGCCAGACAGTTTCCAACAACTCGTTTTTCCCGACGACTTCGCCTGGCCGTTTGACCAGCTCGGCTAGAACTTCCACGGCCTTGGGCGGAAGTGCAATGACTTCCCCTCGGCATTCCAGGCTACGCCCAACCGAATCCAGCCGATACGGTCCGAACTCGTACCCAGGAGATCGCACAGCCTTCATAGGCCGGTATTCTATTGAAAATTTGATATTTTCTTAAGGACTTTCGGTCAACGTCCGTGCGACCGTCTTACAAGTCGGTCCCAGATTCATTTCATCAAGATAGAGGAATCCAGATGATCGCGGAATCCGCCGTTCAGCATTTTCGATCTTCGCTCCGCGGGCAGGCCTTTTGTGCCGGCGACCCCGGATATGACGACGCTCGCACTATTCCCAATGCCATGATTGATCGCCGCCCGGCCATCATTGCCCGCTGCGCAGGAGCTGCTGACGTCATTTCTTGCGTCCGATTCGCACGCGAGCACAATCTTCTAACCTCGATTCGCGGAGGAGGGCACAGTGTCGCCGGCAAATCGGTCTGCGACGATGGCCTGATGATTGATCTTTCGGCGATGAAGGGGATCAGAGTCGACCCTGCCCGCCGAACGGCGCGGGCCCAAACAGGGCTTACTCTGGGAGAGTTTGATCGGGAAACACAGGCCTTTGGGCTCGCCACTACGCTCGGCACTGTTTCCAAAACCGGCATTTCCGGCCTGACCCTCGGCGCCGGTTGGGGCCACCTGCACGGCAAATATGGCCTCGCTCTCGACAATCTCATCAGCCTTGACGTCGTGACCGCAGATGGACGATTGCTCACGGCGAGCGCTTCTGAGAACGAAGATTTGTTTTGGGGCTTGCGGGGCAGCGGCGGCAACCTGGGAGTGGTGACGTCACTAGAGTACCGCCTGCACGAGGTAGGTCCTGTTTTAGGCGGAGCGGTATGCCACCCGGTAGACAAGGCGAAAGATGTGGTGCACTTTTTCCGTGATTGGGCTGGCCGAATTCCGGATGAATTGGCCATTCAGTGCGCTTCCCTAAGTTTGCCTGACGCAGGGCGGGTGTTCGCGATTGCGGCATGCTACCACGGCGATCTGTCGCAAGGCGAAAAAGTATTGCGACCACTGCGCAGTTTTGGCAAGCCGGTCGCCGACTTGTTTGCTCCCATCAGTTATGTGCAGATGCAAAGTATGTTCGATCCTTTTTTCCCTCCAGGCCGCTTGACATATGTGAAGTCCAATTTCGTGCACAGCTTGAGCGATGAGGCCATCGAGACGTTCGCGGCATTCGTGGGCATAAGTCCCTCGCCCCATAGTTTCGCTCCCGCCCTCGAACATTGGCACGGAGCTGCTACGCGCGTCGGCGTGGCCGACACGGCCTTTCCTCATCGGCAACACTCTTACAATTTTATGGTGTGGTCCAACTGGGAAAGTCCTGCCGATTCCGAGAAGAACATCCGGTGGACGCGAGACTGCTGGACCTCGATGAAACCGTTTCTGATCTCGAGCGCCTATGGAAATTATGTTTCTGACGAGGGAGAGGCTGTCGCCCGTGAAGCCTACGGCCCTAACTACGACCGCCTCGTAACTCTAAAGAACAAGTATGATCCAACGAACTTCTTCCGCATGAACCACAACGTCAAGCCGGCTTAGATGGACTGAGGAAAGACTGTGGAGTCTTGGTGTTTTGAAAGCTGAAATGCTGTGAGCGGGTAAGTTCAGGTTTGCACGTAAATCAGGGCTTGAACACTAGTTTCGAGGGAGGGGAGAAACAATGAGAGCCCTAAAGGCCGGTTTGCTGCTCTTGGTTTGTGTGCTAGTCCAAATCTGAAGGCACAAAACCAAGGAAGACGAAGAGGCCGTTCGGAAGCTACCCCAGATTCACCGCGACGCCTGGAATAAGCACGATGCTCACGAATTGGCCAAAGTGATGGCTGATGACGGGGACTTTGTAACCGTAGCGACGGTATATTTGCATGGAACAATTGATTACGAAAGTTTCATGCACGACTACTGAGCGGCCGATTCAAAAATTCGATCTTTACACGGCCGTGTTAGAACGTTCGGGGGATATCGTGAGCCGGGAGGAACTGCGGCCACTCCTTTGGTCACCGGATACATTCGTCGATTTTGAACACGGGTTGAATACGGCCATCAAGGAGTTGCGCGGCTTGCTGAATGATTCTGCTGGCGAGCCTCGCTATATTGAGACCCTGCCAAAACTGGGCTACCGCATAATCGTGCCGGTAACCCAAGTCGCGCCAGTTCAAGCCGCAGAAGCAAAAGAAAAAAACGCCACTACGCCTGGCGCTTCCGTGGCGGTACTGCCGTTCGCCAATCTTAGCGCTGACGCGGAAAACGAGATCTTCGCAGATGGAATCACCGAAGACGTCATCACGCATCTGGCGAAAATAAAATCTTTAAAGGTAATCTCACGCACCTCGGTGATGACGTTTAAGAAGCGCGACCGGGGATTGCGCGAAATCGGCCAGCGGCTCGGCGCCTCGACCCTGCTCGAGGGCAGTGTCAGGCGGGCAGGCGGCCGGGTGCGCATCGTCGCGCAGCTGATTGACTGCGCTACCGACGAACATCTTTGGGCGGAGACCTATGATCGTGACCTGACGGACATCTTCGCCATTCAGACCGACTTCGCTCTAAAGATCGCCACAGCTCTGCGCGCAGAGCTATCGCACGACGAACGGTCGCGCGTGGGCCGGCGGCCAACGGACGATCTTGCGGCTTACGAACTCTACTTGCGAGGCCGCAACTGGTTTCATCAATACACGGAAGAAGGTTATCGCCGAAGCATTCTCGACTATCACGCCGCCATTGACCGCGATCCTGGTTTCGCCCTCGCTTGGGCCAGCATTGCCGGGGCCCATACAGAACTCTGTATCGGGGGCAGCGTTGGCAAACCGCCTGAGGAGGCTATCGCTCTCGCAAAAAAAGCGGCTACGCACGCACTGGAGATCGATCAGGAACTGGGAGAAGCTCACAGCATCTCGGCCCTGATCCAATTTGCCTTCGACTTCGATTGGGCAGGCGCTGAACGCTCCTCCCTGCGAGCCCTCGAACTCAGTCTCGGCAGTGCCCAGGCGCATCAGCATTACGGTTGGCCGTGCTCTTCGCTCGGAAGACACGATGATGCGCTGCGCCAACTGCGGCGCGCGCGTGAGCTCGACCCGATCCTGATCCCGACCGACGTCGTGACTCATCTCCTGCGGGCCGGACGCATCGGCGAAGCGCTGGAGGAGGCTCGAGCGTCGGCGCGGCAACAGCCCGGCACACCACGTTGCCATTCGGTCCTAGGTTGGGCGCTGATTTTTTCCGGCGAGGAGGCCGCAGGCATTGCATCGCTTGAACGGGCGGTGGCACTCTCACCCGGCGCGACGCTGTTCCTCTCTCAGCTCGGTCAGGCCTGCGCATTTGGCGGGTGACGTTAAGAGGGCAAGGCAACAAATCATGTATCTATATGTTAAGTGGAATAGCCTCGGGCGTGGTTTGCTCGCCAGCGGTTTAGCCATTAAATCATGTCGTGTGGCTCCCTGGCCACTCCCGGAACGGAGGCTTGCGCCGCCGGAGGCGGCGCGCTTAGGCCGGAGTGGAGGGAGGTGCCAGTTTCAGGAAGGTTTAACATGAATCTGCGTAGTCCTTCGCGTCTCTACTGAAAGTGACCACGGCCTATTCTGTCAAAGAGACCGTGAAACGAGGGATCTGATTGTTGCTAAGAAGTCCGGCACGGTGTAGTCGGGATGAGTACGATACAGAACGACGGCACGCTGCATCTCTTCGAGCTCACGAATCTGTGTGAGCACAATAGGAAACTCCCTTGCATTCTTCTGATCGTTTGCAAACAGAAGCTGATCTGGGTTCACCCTCTTCAGGTCGATGGCCCGTTTGACTCTCTTACTGCAACGACACGCATTCTGTGAGCTTGCCAACCCGCACCTGTTTTTCATGAAACTCACAATTGATCGCCGCGCTCGCTCCAATCGCTTTCGAAACGTCGCTGGCTCAACAGCGACCACTGCGGCTGCTTCGGTGCTGTTCATTTCCAAGATGTCTCCAAGGATGTAGGCAATCCGATGGGGCCGATCAAGGCACAAAAGCATGCCCAACGTGCAGCCAACGCGGATTTCCTGATAAAGCAGGGGGGCGCTCGTGCTCGGCGTCTCGGTCAAGCCTTCTTCCAGGTCCTTCCCAAATTCATCGAACGAGATCATTTGCGTTTCCAACCTGCTGCGCCGGCAATCCAATAGATGATTGGCGGCAATCCGATAGACCCAGGTAAAGAACGCACTGTCGGCTCGAAAAGTGCTCAAGTGAGTAACGAGACGAAGCAAGATGTCTTGCGTGGCGTCCTTGGCATCTTCCGGATGCCAAAGCATCCGGAGCGCAAGCGAATACACTTTGGACTGAATCGACCGAATTACATGCTCAAGGGCATCTCGATCTCCCTCTTGCGCTTTAGCGACTTCCTCGTTCAGAGTCAGGTCGACCTCATTTGCTGCCATTCGCATAACCCCCGCCAAAACTAGTGCTTAGGTTCCTGAGCTCATCACGAAGAATAGCCGTCTGCTGAGACAAAGCTCCTTCCAATTGCTCAAGGGGAACCGGGGGAGCCAGCAGAACAAAGCTGTAGACGACTCTCTCCGTGCCCTGGGGTACGAGCCTTGAGTAAGCCACCGCCACGTTGCCGTCAGGAAACCTCATATACCAATCGATCGTGCCGAGTTGTTCGGAAGCCCTTACTTCCAAGCCCACCTCGACGGTTCCATTTGGAGTCTGCATGACCGCGTGTCCTTCTCGGACCCCTTTGAAAGCGTGAGTCCATTCAGGCAGCTTCCTGATGTTCGCTATGTAATCAAAAGCGACCTTTAAAGGTACATTCAATTCGACAGATTCAACGGCAAATGCTTGGGCTGCCATCCGGGTGGTCATTTGTCATTCTCCTTTAACTCTTTAGACTGATGCGGATGTCCACGTGTGACAGCATTTCGTACGTTGCTCGTCGCGATATGCCGTGCCGAGAATTCATCCTTGGCTGAGTTTCACTGTCTTCTGCGCTGCTTTCCAGCGACCACCGTTTGTAGGCGCACATCCCCGACCTTTCTTTCGCCTCAGACGTTGACGTTCGGTCTCTCCCTCACGCCGATTGTTGTCGAGTCCGGCAAGCCAGCCTCTTTCTGCCGCTCATTTTTCTGGGCACTGCTTCAGGCTAATTCCTGCGTCCGGCAGCTTCGCGTCTTCTGCTTTCCCGGTTCCGCCCTTACACCATCATTGGGTTCCCTCCCATAAAGCAGCCGCTCGCTTTGGAAGCAGAAGCCCTCGCTTCTAGGTGCTCCAGAAAAATGGGGCAGAAAAAGGAGACACTTTCATCTCCTACTTATATGTTAAGTGGAATAGCTTCGGGCGTGGTTTGCTCGCGGGCGGTTGAGGTATTAAAGCATGTCGTGGGTGTCGCCGGCCACTCCCGCAACGGAGGCCTGCGACGCCGTAGGGGGCGCGCTTAGGCCGGAGTGGAGGGAGTGGCCGGCGCTGGAGATTTAGGCGAGTGTCGTCCCAGCGGCATTCTCCTGAACGCCGCCTCCCCTATATTACTTCCGATTTGCGATGATCTGGTACGACGGGACCGTTCAATCGAACAAGAGCAAAGTTCTGGTCAGCGCGTGCCGATCAGCGCGAGCAAGCCATCGGCCAGCGTGCCACGCCAACTCAAACCATCGTGACCACCGACAAACTGCTCATAGTGAACTTCGTACCCCTTCGCTAGTAATACATCGCGCAGATCACGAGTGCTCTCCAGAATGTCACCACCGCCGCCATTTCTATCGATTTCGAATGTTCCCGCCGCGAGATAGAATCTGAGCGGCAGCTTCGGGCTGGCGAGGAACTGCTTAACCATGAAATTGCCTTCGGTGGTTGCGTCCTTGGAATCCTCTCCCCCAGTCCCTCCCGAGTCAGGACAACGCGGACCGCATACTCCGCCGTTGTGTTCAAACGACCACCAAAAGGCGCCTGATAGGCTTAACACGTTGCCAAAGACCTCAGAGTGACGGAAAGCGACATATGCTGATGCGAGCCCGCCAGCGCTATATCCGGTGAGCACGGTTTGTTTCTGGTCTTTGGTGACGTTGTAATGCGATCGAACCCAGGGCACAAGTTCTGTTGCCATAAAATCGGCGAACTCAGGATTTGCGACGAGATCCACAACACGACGACGAGGAACGTTCTCAACAAACACCATTACTGTCGGCGGAATTTTCGCAGCTGCAATGAGATTATTCAGCGTCCTCAACGGATACGGGTCTTCCGCCAAGTCTTCGCCGTCGAATAGAATTACCAGCGCGTTGGGCGGACCATCTGATTTGTAATTGGCCGGCGTGTAAACGGAAAATGGACGCTCAAGTTTCTGAATGGCGCTCTTGATGGTTTGTTTCTCGACGTGTCCTTCGGCGATTTCGGGTTTGGCAACAAGCCATGGTTGCGGCGAGGCCCCAGGCAACTCCGCTACGCTATCACAGTCGAACTTGCTGGCATTTGGCGGGCAATCTGATCGATGAGGATTGAGCGGGTCGGCCTGCCGGGTGGCCTTGCGCTGTGCGGCGCGAGGACCGGTGAACGTCAAGGGATCGTTCGGCGACAGTTGGTAGACAAATCTAGCGCCCCTAGGGAGCTTCAGGGTCAAATACCACACGTCTGAATTAGGAATCCGATGCATCGAATAGTCGGACGGGCCGCCAACTCCCAGAAAAGAACCTCTAACGAAGACATTTCTCGTGTCGTATACGCCGCGCCACAGAAAAGTTACCAGTTGATATTTGCCGTCTGAGGCGTATGGCTCTACGAGCGGAGTGCTTTCCGCTGTTACCTGGTTCCAGAAACTCTCTGTGTTCGTCTGACCTGCGGCAATCTGACTGCGGAGGCGTTGAATCCGTGGGCTCGGATTAGGATCGCTCCACGGCTCCAGTTTGAGCCGCTCATCGAGTCCGGTGATCGCGTCGATGCGCAACTCATAGTGGGCGGGCTTGTCGCCGGCGGTGAGCTCGAGCTTGTAATCGCCACCGCCTTCCGCAGCGAAAGCCAAGGATTGTTTGCCATCTGAATCACCCGCAGGAAATGTGCGCAGAACAGAATTGTCAGGCATGTAGACCACGACCCCGATTCGTCCCTGTTGGGTGACGGAGGCGTCCACATAGTCTGCCGGATTCAGATGCAGCGAGAACAACTGCTGCCTGCCAGGCGCAATGTCGCTTGTGATCGTGCGATGGAGCGAGAGAGTTTCGATGGACAGTCGAGCTTGCGCGGAAACCCGAAACGCAGACACGGAAACAATGGCCGCGAAAATAGCGGCGGTGAAAAGAGACCATTTCATGAAGGGAGTGTACCGCGGCTTTGGCGGTACGGTCTTGAACGCTGGAAGCCTCAGCACCCAACTCGGCGGCCCCCGCTGCTTTTAGCGATTCCTGACCTGGGCTCGATACCATCGCGGCGTGCAGCCGGTCACTCGCACGAAGATTCGCGTGAAGTGCGCATGGTCGGCGGATCCGGCGTTAAGGGCGATGTCCGTAATGGTTTCCCCCTTACGAGCGAGCTGTTCGCATGCCCACGCGACACGCCTCCGCCGCAGGTACTCACCCATCGAGCAGCCGAACCGCCGACGGAACAGTTTGGCTAAGTACATGGGATGGACACCGGCGATGCGTGCCACACCCGCAAGCCTGTGGACCTCCATCAGGTGAGCGTCGAGATAGGCGACACACCTGTCGAGCCGCTGGTGTGGCTCGAACAACCCGCGCGCGTACGCGTGCCGAGTGGCTTCGTACAGCAGTACGATCGCCTCTTCCATACCGAGCGCTCTGGCCGTATCGGGTTGCTGGAACTCGTGCCACACACGCAAGGCTGGCCACTCCACGTCACCGCCCAGCACGCGTCCGGCCATTGCAGTTACGATGCCGATGCCATCGTTGAGCTCGCGCCAGTGCTCTTGATCGAGTTCGACATTGAACGAGCTTGTGCCGTCCGGGCCAACTTCATTCGTGTGCGATTCGTGATCGTGAAAGATCACTGCGCCGCGGAAGCACCGGCGTGCGAGCCGGCCAGCGCGCTCGACATAGCTGCCGCGGAGCACATAAGTGAAGAATGGTGACGAATGTCCGTGCTCTGGTAGCTGCGATAGCGGATCGTACGCGGCTTCGTAGGCATGCAGGCCAGGAAGTGTGACAGCCGGCCGAACGCGCCGGGCCGCAGGCGCCACTGGAGCCCCTTCGGATTGGGTGGTCATGACGATTTCTTGGCTGCAGGCAGCGAAATCATTCAAGGCCTCGACCGGAAAGAAGGACGAGAGCGATAGCTTAATCTTAGCACTGCCACTTGGCGCGTTCTGATCGAATTGTCGGCCAACCGCAAGTAACCGCCGCAAAACGCAGAGCCACTCGAATCGAGCATCATTGCGGAAGCTGTTCTGATCGTGGCACGGCTGATTTTCCTGTTCCGCTTTACCTGGCCAGATGCCTCCGCCGAAACCTGGTCGATCTTCCCAGTTCAGTAGCCCCGCCTTTTTCTGCCACGCATTTTTTCTGGGCCACTGCTTCAGGCTAATTCCTGCGTCCGGCAGCTTCGCGTCTTCTGCTTTCCCGGTTCCGCCCTTACACCAATGGGTTCCCTCCGATAAAGCAGCCACTCGCCTTGGAAGCAGCAGCCCTCGCTTTTGGGTGCCCCAGAAAAATGGGGCAGAAAAAGGAGACATTTTCATGTCCTACTTGAACTCAACCACGATCGTCGGATTTGTTGGAGCCGACCCCGAGCAGCGTCAAGCCCGGAACAACGGTTCAAAATTCACCGTTCTTTCCGTCGCCACGCAACGCTCGTGGAAAAACGCAGAAGACGAATGGGTCTCGAAAGTCGAGTGGCATCGCGTCTCGATCTTCCGCCCTCGGCTCGCCGAGTACGTTCTCAACGGCATCAAGAAGGGTGCGCACGTCCTCGTCGAAGGCAGCCTCGTCAGCTCGACCTACGAGCAGGCGAACGGCAAAGGCAAAAAGTCCAAGACGGCGAAGGTCACGTCGTGGTCGATTCGCGCCGATGTCGTGCGCAAGCTCGACCGCGATGAGCCCGAGCCCGAAGCGCCTGCGACCGCGCAAGCTTCGGAGCCGAGCGAACCTTCGTTTTAATGCGCTCGCGAGGAAGGCCCTCCGGTCCGTGCCGGAGGGCCTTTTTCCGTTTTTGTCACTCCCGCCCGGTTGGCCTCCGACTCTGGGCCAGGAAATAGATCGTGAAGTAGCTGGCGACATCGGGATGGTTGGCGTTTCCGCGTCAGTTGCGACGAGTTTGTGTGCTCGCCTGGATTGACGCGGCGACTAAGCGTTGCGAAATACGCGAGTCCAAACTTGGGGGTTTTGCTTTGTGAAGGAATAGTCGGATTCCCATTTCAGTGCGTCGAGTGCTACGTCCTTGTCGACAAGGACTCCGAAGAGCAAGAGGCGAACGTTGGCGTGGTTTGCGTAAAAGTCTTTCAGCCCGGTGAGCGTTTTAACGACGGCAGACTTCGTCCCGGCATCCGTGACGTGCTTCAGTTCCACAATGATTTGATTTCCGAAGAGATTGAAATCCGCACGCTTCTCCTGGCCGTCGTAGTGAATCGCGACCTCCTCCCGGCCAAGGCCGGGCAGCCAGGGCTTCACCGTCACGAAAAACAAATTCTGGAAATCGTATTCCGTATTGAAAGCGACCTTCCACCCCTTGCCTTTCGGATTCAGGTGCTTGCTCTGAGACACTGCGTTTCCTAGCGCCGTCACCATCAGCTCACCAATCTCGTGCGCATTCCGCCCGAGGTAAGGCCGGACCGGGAAGCCCGCCGCTTCCACGTCCTTCAGGTGCGCTTGAAAAGACCGCGCCCATCCGCTTCCGATCGGTTCGAGCGATGTCATCGCGGTCGGAGCAAAATCCGCGTCCATCGCCAGCTCAATTTCCCAGTCGATGTCCGCGTCTAGCAAGCCCGCCGCCTTGTTCCAGAAGCAGACGGCTTCCAGGCGCGTGACGAGCTCCTCGAATGTATTCGCACGCACGTGGCTTTCGTTCGCACAGCTTACGGCCTTGCCGCCTTCGGCGACGAAGAAGTCCAGCGCGCGGCAATGGCCGCTTGAAAACGCCCGCAGCTCCACGGGACGAATGTGCGAATCCCCGGCTAGCTTGACCAGGATGTCGATATCGGACCGTGTGCTGCCCGTACGGTATCGCCGGGATCCGAAGAGATAAAGGCTTTCGATTTCGGGGAACTCTCTCGTCAGCTTGTTCGTGAGTGCCCGAAGCTCTTGGGTTTCCTCGCGCAACATTGGGCCTCCTCGGGCAAACCATGGGCACTGCTTACCTTTGCTACGATTCCAGCTTGTCGTGGCCCGTCGGCAAGCTGGCGAAAGAGTCAGTGTAGAGTTTCTCGACCAAATCGACTTCGTGGTCCGCCAGCGCGGCAAACTCCCCTTCGCGGGCTCGCTTTGAAAGATGGCCATGCCCCTGACGTAAGAACCCGAA
>Ga0209060_10003614_pt1 | contig 12763 bp, 11 predicted proteins | sample Coa_R1_8_FD_187155 | JGI IMG/M metagenome (GOLD analysis project Ga0209060, IMG submission 187155) | Surface soil microbial communities from Centralia Pennsylvania, which are recovering from an underground coalmine fire - Coalmine... | ecosystem: Environmental > Terrestrial > Soil >...
AGACGGCTTCCACGATTCGCGACAAATCCGCGGCATCCGCCGAGCCTGGCGACTCCAGGCGCAGTTCGGCGCGAGATTTGCCGTAGCGGGTGAATCGGTAGGCGCCGAACGCGAAACCCAACGCGGCAAGACGCGGATCATGAGGCGCATTGGCAAACCGGTAAGCGCCCCGCGGCAGCACGCCGGCAAGCTTTCCGGCGAGGAACGGATCCTTGAGCTTGCCCTCGTCCTCCAGTCCGAACAGCACACCCGCGAAGGTCCCATCCGGTCCCGGTAAGAACCCGTGGCGCCCAGGCAGCGGCTCGAAACCGGAGGCTTCCGCAAACGCACAGGCGCCGCGATCGAGTCCGGCGCGGACCTCACGCCAGTTTGAGCTGTTGACGAACCAGATCGGAACCGCAGCGACACTGCCCGGCGCCGAAAAAACGGGATGCATAAGCAAGTTCCACTCGTGATTTCGCTTAGAGCACGTTCCGATCGTGTGGAACTCTTTACGCGAGTCAGGGCCGGGCATGTCCCGGCCCTCCACCTCCTCACTGAAGGCCTCTCAGAAAGACGTGGATGCCCGCGACGAGCGCGGGCATGACGCCGAAAAGTGATTCGACCCGATCGGAACGCGCTCTAGCTACCACGCCGTTCTGCGGAGTTGAAGAATGATTGACTCGAAGATCGTCGCCGAGCCGCCGGTCGCTTGCCGCGCGCTCGGGACGAATTAACCGGCTGTTAGGGTTAACAGTCTATTGCTGAAACGCCACCGCCAATTTGGGTCCAACACGTGACTTGGCCGAGTCCTCCGATCGCCACGCGACGATGCTGTCGGCTTTCGCCCGCCGCATGCATCACCGCTCTCGGCGTTGTCGCCATCATGGCCTCGGGCTGCCAGAGCGCTTCGGTTCTCAATCTGACCCAGGCTGGCCCAAGCGCCGCGTCCTCACCCGCTAAGACTGACGCCGATTGGCGACGCGAGGCCGAAGGCCTGGGGGCCAAATACCGCGCCGAACCGGGCGACCCGGACATAGCCCTGGCGTATGCGCAGGCACTGCGCGCCAGCGGCCAGCGCGCCCAGGCCGTATCGGTGCTGGAGCAGGCTTCCTTGCGCCAGCCGCACAACACCGTCCTGCTCGGCGCCTACGGCAAGGCCCTGGCCGAGGTCGGCAATCTGGAACAGGCGCTCGAGGTGCTCAGTCGTGCCCATTCGCCCGACCAGCCCGACTGGCGCATTCTTTCAGCGCAAGGCGCGGTGCTGGACCAGCTTGGGCGGCACAAAGAGGCGCAGGGTTATTACGCGAGCGCCTTGAAGATCAAGCCCGACGATCCATCGGTGCTGTCCAACCTCGGACTGTCCTATGCGCTCGCCAAAGATCTGAAGCAAGCGGAAGCAACGCTGCGGCAAGCCGCGGCGCTGCCAGGCGCCGACTCGCGCGTCAGGCAGAACCTTGCGCTCGTGGTCGGCTTGCAGGGGCGCTTCAGCGAGGCCGAGACGATCGCCCGCGCCGATTTGCCGTCCGATCAGGCCGCCGCGAACGTTGCCTATTTGCGGCAAATGCTCGCGCAGCAGGATGACTTGAAGAATCTCGGCCGGCCCATCCCGGCACGCCGGACCTGATGTCGATCAGCGGCGGCCTCCTCGGCTTGCCTGGGAGGGCCCGGCAGTTCCCCACGTCGGCGGCACAACTCCAATAGGCTCCCATTCCCGGTGCCTTCGTTCACCGACGGCCGAGCGCGTTCTCCTATCGGAAATGTCTGTGAACGGCATCGGCATGCTCCCCTCCGATGCCGATTGACCTTTCGACCATCAATCCGGTCTAACTGTCGACCGTCTAGCCACTCTGCACCCTTCACTGCGCGATACCGGTGGAGCAACTGTGGCGGCTGCAGTGCGAGCATAAAACAGGAGGAACGCCACGATGAAGTCCGATTGGCAGAAAGCAACCGCAACATTCCTCGCCGCCGGCATTGTTGCGGCGTGGGCAGGCGCAAGCCCGGCCCAGCCTGCCGGACCATCGGCCGCGGCGCAACGCAATGCCCGGGCGCTCGCTACTCTGTCGCGACCAACCGGACGCTTCGGCCGCACACTCGGCTTGCCCAAGGATGGCAAGGATCTCTACATCGCAGACGAAGACTACATCCGTTTTCCGCTGCCGCCTGGGGCCGAAGCCTATGCGGACGTCGACGCCCTGAAAATCAAATCCATGATGAGCGAGATCACCGCCATTTCGCGCAAGAGCCGTGACGATGGCAACCAATATTGGGGACGCATTCCAGGCACCGCCTATGATCGCATGACGCAGGACTGGGTGATGGCCCAATTCAAAAAGCTCGGCCTTGCTGACGTGCGACGTCAGGAAGTAGCCATGAAGCCGCTGTGGTACCCGACCGCGTGGTCGGCAGAGTTCACGGTGGACGGACGGACCACCGTGCTGAAGAGCGTTTTCCCGATCACCGAATCTCCCGGCACCAAAGGCGATGGCATCACGGCGCCGGTGGTGTGGGTCGGTCTCGGCACCGCCGCGGATTTCCACGGCCGCGACGTGAAGGGCAAGACCGTGATGATCTACTCGGTGCCGACGCCGGGCGGACGCGACCATTCGGCCGACTGGAGCGGCGCGATTCGCCGGGCGAACGAGGCCGGCGCCGCCATCATTCTGGTCGAGATGGGATTTCCGGGCAATGCGCAATCGGAGCCCGAAGGGGCGGTCGGCTCCGCGGCACCGACCGTCACCATCACACCGGATGAAGCCAATCTGATCCGCGATCAGCTCGACGAGGGTCGTGCGGTCTCGTTGCACCTCCGACTCGCGACCGAGGAGCGTGAAGGTTTGAAAACCGGAAACATCTGGGGGGTGCTTCCTGGTGCCAGCGAGGAGCAGATGCTGATCATGGCGCACACGGATGCCTTCTTCGAGGGCGCGATGGACAACGCCTCGGGGCTTGCCATGATGCTCGATATCGCGCGTCACTATGCCGGTGTGGTGCAGGCGCAGCGACCCCGCACGTTGGTGTTCCTGACGACCCCTGACCACCATCACGGCTCCGAGGGTATCCACTGGGTGCGCGACAATTACGATTGGAGCAAGGTCGCGCTGATCGTGAATGCGGAGCATCCATCGCAGACATTGCTCTACAGTCTCGATGCCGGGATGATGACGGCCAATGAAGTCAGCGCGCGACGCTGGTATGTGGGCGGCAGCGATGCGTTGCGCGAACTGATCCGTCGGACTTTCCGGGAGTTCGGCGTCGCCACCTACCACAAGTCTGAAGTAAGCCCGGGCGGCGAACTGTCACAAATCTACATGAAAGCGCCAAGTTTCCACATTATCGACCACGTCACCTATCATACGACGCTCGACACAGCGGATTTGGTGCCGGCTTGGGGAATCGAAGCCGCGACTCGGGCTTTTCTTAAGATCATCGACAGCGTGAACAAGATGACGAGGCAGGAGATCGCGGCGGCGCCGACGAATTTTGCCGATCCCACGCTGCCGGTCAGGTGACCGACGCCACCTCTCCAGCGATTTCAGAGCCGAGAACGGGAGGCGATGATGATTGTTACAACGAGTAACGACGTGGCGGATCACAAGATCGTCAGATATCTCGGAGTCGTTCGTGGCATCACGGTGCGTTCACGCAACGTGTTCGGAACCATCGGGGCACAGGTCCAGTCCCTTTTCGGCGGCAACATCACGCTTTATACGGGGCTCGCCGAGCGCGCCCGCCAGGAGGCGTACGATCTCATGATCCGACACGCGACCGCCCAGGGTGCCAACGCGGTGATAGCGATGCGCTATGACGCGAACGAGATCGCGGCGGGCATCACCGAGGTCCTGGCCTATGGTACGGCCGTGATCGTCGAAAAAACGACGTCCTCTTGAATCGCGCTACGTCTCACCCAGTTGTCATCATTGCCATGCAGCCAGTCATCTCGGTATCTCATCTATCGAAGACCTACGCGTCCGGTTTCAGTGCGCTCAAGGACATCACTCTCGACATTTACCGCCGGGAAATCTTCGCCCTCCTTGGGCCGAACGGTGCGGGCAAAACGACGCTCATCAGCATCATTTGCGGCATCGTGAATCCGACTTCCGGTGCGGTCACGGTGGCCGGCCACGACATTATTTCGCAGTACCGCAAAACCCGATCGCTGATTGGCTTGGTCCCGCAGGAGCTGACGACCGATGCCTTCGAAACGGTTTGGAACACCGTATCGTTCAGCCGGGGGCTCTTCGGCAAACCGGCCAACCCCCGCTACATCGAAAAGATATTGAGAGAACTGTCGCTGTGGGATCGCAAGGACAGCAAAATCATAACTTTGTCCGGCGGGATGAAGCGCCGTGTCATGATCGCAAAGGCGCTGTCGCACGAACCCCAAATTCTCTTCCTCGATGAACCGACGGCCGGTGTTGACGTCGAGTTGCGCAAGGACATGTGGCAGACCGTCCGTGCGCTGCGCGATTCCGGCGTCACCATCATCCTGACTACGCACTACATCGAGGAGGCCGAGCTGATGGCCGATCGCATTGGCGTGATCAACAAGGGCGAGATCATCCTGGTCGAGGGTAAGGTCGAACTGATGCGCAAGCTCGGCAAAAAGCAATTGACGCTGCAGCTCGATAAGCGACTCGATGCCGTGCCGCCTCTCCTTGCCGATTACCATTTGAGCCTTTCGACCGATGGCAACGAACTGACATATACGTACGACAGCAAGGGCGAGCGCAGCGAAATCCCCGTCTTGCTCGCCGACCTCGACCGCGCAGGAATCCGCTTTCACGACCTGCACACGACGGAAAGCTCGCTCGAGGACATCTTCGTCGGGCTGGTGAGGCCAAAGCGATGAACTTTCACGCAGTCCAGGCCATTTATCTCTTTGAAATGTCGCGCACCGCGCGGACGCTGCTGCAAAGCATCGTCTCCCCGGTCATTTCGACCTCGCTCTATTTCGTGGTGTTCGGTGCGGCAATCGGCTCGCGCATAACCGAGATCGAGGGGGTCAGCTACGGCGCTTTCATCGTGCCCGGCTTGATGATGATGATGCTGCTGACCCAGAGCGTCGCCAACGCCTCGTTCGGCATTTATTTTCCGAAATTCACCGGCACGATCTACGAACTCCTCTCAGCGCCCGTGTCCGCCTTCGAAATCGTGCTCGGCTATGTCGGCGCCGCCGCGACCAAATCGATCGTTCTGGGACTGATCATTCTGGCCACAGCCGGCTTGTTCGTGCCGTTGCGGCTCGATCATCCGGTCTGGATGCTGGCATTTCTGTTGCTGACGGCCCTGACGTTCAGCCTGCTTGGTTTCATCATCGGCATTTGGGCGGATGGGTTCGAGAAACTGCAGGTGGTTCCGCTGCTCGTTATCACGCCGCTCAGCTTCCTCGGCGGCAGCTTCTACTCGATCAAGGTCCTGCCGTCGGTTTGGCAGACCATCGCGCTCTTCAATCCCGTGGTCTATCTGATCAGCGGCTTCCGCTGGAGCTTCTACGGCATCGCGGATGTGGGCGTGAGCGTGAGCCTGGGCATGACAGCGATCTTCCTGGCTACTTGCCTCGCAGTGGTGTGGTGGATTTTCAAGACGGGCTACCGGCTCAAGCGATGACATCCAGGAGCGTCTATATGACGTCTTGTCGTAAGCATGATATCTTTCCGCTATGAATGAACGCTTCACCATCCCGCCTCCACGCCCAACCACGCAGGCCGCTGACGGCCTGCCGCGCTGGCGCTGGACCGTCACCGAGGTCGAGCGTTTGGTGGCTGCCGGTTTTTCACCGAATATGACCAATTCGAATTGCTCGGCGGGGAGATTATACCGATGATGTCGCCGGCTGGGCGCCGACACGAGACCATTCGCCTTGAGCTCGCACATCGAATGGCTGGGCTCGCGCCCGAAGGCGTAATGGTCGCACAGGAGCCTCAATTTAATTTGAGCTCTGACACGTTTGCAAAGCCCGACATCCTGGTGCATCCGCACGCAATCAAGACGTACGATCTGCAAGGTGCTGATGCGTTGCTTGTGGTTGAGGTCGCCGAGACTAGCCTCAGCTGTGATCTCAAAACCAAATCGTCACGATACGCCTTGCATGGCATCCGCGAATATTGGGTGATCAACGCGATCACGTTCATGACCACCGTGCATCGGCAACCTGGGGGAACGGCCTACGCGGTCAGGGACGAAGTGCCCTCCCACGATATACCGGTTCCTCTCTTCGCGCCCGAACCTGCCATATCGCTGGCTAAACTTAATCTCGATTGACTGGGGTAGAGCGACGATCCTCGCATAGCAAGCAAGATGAGCTGCGGCAGCTAACAAAAGCTGGGAGGACACCAATGATTAGTAGCAAACGTTGCGTCGGATTGTTCGCATCTTCCGCCGCTGTCATGATCGCGGCCCTCCTTATCGCGCCGGCTCAACGGGTCGCCGCACAGACACCCTCGGGAAGCAGCTCGATGTACGCCTATGTGGGATCGTTCACGACCGCGCAGCGCAAGGCACGTGGCGACGGCATTCACGTCTATCGCGCTGATCCCGCGACGGGTGCGTGGACCCACATCCAGCACCTCGGCGATCTCGTCAACCCGTCATACCTGGCGCTGAGCCCGAACCAGCGCTTTCTGTATTCCGTGCACGGCGATGAGGACTACGCGACGGCGTTTGCGCTCGACCCTGTAACCGGACAGGCCAAGCTCCTCAATCGCGCCGCGACCGGCGGCAAGAACGGCGTGCGCGAGGCCGTCGACCCGTCGGGCAAATTCCTCGTCATGGCAAACTATGCGAGCGGCAGCGTCGCGGTGCTGCCGATTGCGCCGGACGGATCGTTGAAGGACCAGCAGCAGCTGGTGCCATTGCCGGGCGAGCCCGGCCCGCACAAGGTCGAGCAGACGAGCTCGCATCCCCACGACATCGTGTTCGACCCCTCGGGCCGCTTCGTGCTGGTGCCGGACAAGGGACTCGACCGGGTCTTCGTGTTCCGCTTCGATGGCGCGACCGGTCGGCTCACGCCGACCGAGCAGGGCTCCGTGAAGTCGCGGCCCGGCGCCGGCTCCCGTCATCTCGCGTTTCATCCGAAACTGCCGATCGTGTGGGTGCTCAATGAACTCGACAGTACAATCGCGACCTACCGGTTCGACACCGAACGCGGCGCCTTGACGGCGCTCCAGGTGATGTCGACGCTGCCACCCGACTTCACCGGCTACAGCACCACGGCCGAAATTGCAGTCTCGCCGGATGGCCGGTTCGTCTACGGCTCCAACCGCGGCCACGACAGCGTGACGATTTTCGGCGTTAATCCGGAAGGCCTGCTGAGCGTCGTCGGCTGGCAGCCGACCCAAGGCAGCGGCCCGCGTTTCATCGGTCTCGATCCCGCGGGCCATTTCCTTTACGCGGCAAACGAACAGGGCGATACCGTGGTGACGTTCCGCGTTGATACTGGTTCCGGCAAGCTGACGCCAACCGGGCAAGTGATCAAGAACGCGAGCCCTGTTACGATCGTGTTTGCCGGGAAGTAAAGGACAAACGGAAGCAACAGGCGTTTTTTCAATCACGCCAAGCTTGCCAGTGTCATCACCCTCCCCGGACTTGATCCGGGGATTGACCGAGGCAATCCAATCCCGGTCGGTGGTTACCGGGTCGCTCGGTCAAGCCGGGCGATACAGGAGGATGTCGAGTAATCAAGCCCGACCCGGCGCCTATCGCTCGCGTATGGCATAGCTGCTACCCTGCACAATAATAAGCGCCTGCCCCTCCTCGGTGGGCGCATTTGGGAGGAGATCGCCATGTTGAGAGCAACCAGCGCCACCGCACTTGTCCTCGCCCTCGCGTCCGTTTCGCCGGCCAGTTCCGAGGAGCCGCTCGCGATCGCCAAGCAGGGGTACTTCTTTGTCGGTGGAAAATATTCAACGGTCGGCGACAAGCAGGTGATGAACGGACAGATCTACGTCGAGTACCAAATTCCAAAGAAGCGCAGCCAGCCCTATCCGCTGGTGATCGTGCCGGGTGCAGCACAGACCGCCACCAATTTCAACGGCACGCCCGATGGCCGCGAAGGCTGGACGCAGCATTTCCTGCGTCGCGGCTATGCCGTTTACATCGTCGAGCAGCCGGGCCGCGGGCGCTCCTCGTACCAGCCCGACACCGATGGAGCCCAGGCCTATCCGCAGGTCCTCTCGGTGCAGCAGCGCTTCACGGCGCCGGAGAAATATAATCTGTGGCCGCAGGCGCGCTTGCATACTCAATGGCCCGGCACCGGAATGGCGGGTGATCCCAACTTCGACCAGTTCTTCGCTTCGCAAGTGCCGTTCGTGCAGAAGCCGGAGGTCATCCAGGCCCTCAACCGCGAGGCCATCGCGGCCCTGATCGACAAGCTCGGCCCAGTGATCCTGATGACCCATTCGCAGTCGGGTGCCTACGGTTGGGAGGCAGTCGACCAGAGACCAAACCTGGTCAAGGCGCTGATCCAGGCCGAGCCGTCCGCGCCGCCCGTGCATGATGTCGAGTTTCTCGGCGCGCCCGAATGGTTTCGCGATGGCGCACGCACGCGGACCTGGGGTCTCACTGCAATCCCGATCACCTATGCGCCGCCCGCCAAGGACGCGTCGGAGCTTACGTTCGAGCGCCAAGAGAAGGCCGACGGCCCGGACCTCGCAAAGTGCTGGCTGCAGAAAGAACCCGCGCGGCAGCTGCCCAATCTACAGAAGCTTCCGATCGCGATCGTGACCGGCGAGGCCTCGTTTCACGGCCCCTACGAACATTGCGTGGTGAAGTTCTTGGAGCAGGCGGGCATGCACCCGACCTGGCTCAATCTCGGCGCCATGGGGATTCACGGCAACGGCCACATGATGATGCTGGAGAAGAATTCCGAGCAGATCGTCGAGGTGATCGAGAAGTGGGTGCGTAAGGCGCTCTCGGAGAAGACCGCCGGGACCACGCAGCGTCGGGCATCGCGCTAACGGAATGTGCCGGGACGCAGCGGTATGAGGTGCCATAGCGGTAGGCGCGACAACCGCTACCCCGCGGCTTCGACGAGGAGGCTGCAATGAAACGTTGCCTCACCTTTGCGCTCGCTCGGCGGCCGGACCGTGACGATCGTGCTGATGCCCGGCCACACGCCTGGCACGGTCTCCATGATCTTCCAGGTGAAAGACCATGGCAGGCCGCTGACGGTCGCATTTTCGGGAGGGACCGAATTCAATTTTGTGAACGATGTGCCGCATTTCGACACCTACATCAATTCCGCTCGCAAATTTGCTGCCGCGGCGGCCGCCGCGGGTGCCACGGTGCTGATGACGAACCAATCGGAATTCGACAATGCCGCATCCAAGATCAGGATGCTGGCAGGGCGCCGTCCTGGTGAACCGCATCCGCTCGAAGTTGGCCATGACGCCGTGCAACGGTATTTCAAGGTGTTCGACGAATGCGCCCAGGTCGCCCGGCTCAAGCTGCTCGGAGAGCACTGACCTCCCGCTCACGCGATCCTGCTCGTTTTGCCGCACGTCGCAGGAGTCCGGGGAACGACGGATTGATGCCGGGCGTTATGCACGGGCGATAGTCCGACCGTCTTTTCCATCGTAAGGCGGATTAGCACGAGTGTAATCCGTCGCTTTTTTTTGGCGCGGCGGCTCACGCCTTTTGCTAACCCGCCCTACGTGCGACGTGCGCTTTGAATTACGTGACGCATCGTTTTTCGGGCCACGTGCGCCGACCAGAAGGACCCTCATGGCCACCACGGTTGTGATCACAGGCGCAAGCGCGGGAGTCGGTCGCGCAGCAGCCCGGGAGTTCGCCCGTCTGGGCTGCAGGGTTGCGCTTCTGGCGCGCGGCATCGACCGCCTGGAAAGCGCGACCCGGGAGGCTCGGGCGTTTCGGACTAAAGCGCTCGCGGTGCCGGTGGATGTAGCGGACGCAGCGGCGGTGGATAGAGCGGCGGAACGGGTTGAGGCTGAGCTGGGCCCGATCGATATCTGGGTCAATAACGCGATGGCGACGATTTTCGCGCCCGTACACGCCATCAGGCCCAACGAGTTTCGACGCGTCACCGAGGTGACCTATCTCGGCCAAGTGCACGGAACGCTGGCTGCGCTCAAACGGATGCGCCCGCGAAATCGGGGAACTATCGTCCAGGTCGGCTCGGCTTTGAGCTACCGGGCGCTACCGCTGCAGTCTGCTTACTGTGCGGCGAAATTTGCGGTGCGCGGGTTTACGGACGCGCTGCGAGCAGAGCTTGCGCACGAGGGCAGCCGGATCCGCCTCACAATGGTGCAACTGCCTGCCGTGAATACACCCCAGTTTGACTGGGCGCGGAGTCGCATGCCGGAGAAGGCCCGGCCAGTCCCACCGATATTCCAACCCGAGGCAATTGCGCGCGAGATCGTGCGGGCAGCGCGAGATGCGCCCCGTGAGCTCTGGATTGGGCGTTCGGCCGTGAAGGCGATCATCGGCACGATGCTGCTGCCGGGCACCTCCGACCGAATACTTTCTCGACAAGGCTATGTTGGGCAGTTGACGAGCGAACCGCGAACCGGTGCGCGTCCCGACAACCTGTTTGTACCCCCTCCGGGCGATCCGGGAGCGCGTGGACGCTTCGATAACCAAGCCCATGGGGAGGTGGTCGGATTCCAGCCGGCCTGGCTGCGGGCCGGCGGCTTGTTCCTCGTCCTCACATCGATCGCCGGGGCATTCGTTCTTGGACGGCTCGTTCCCGAACGGACCGCAGCGCGATGATGAGCCTCGCAACCACATCGCGCGCAACGCCTTCGCCCAGCCTAGATGCGCCTATCGAAACGACTCGGGCTTCCGCCTACTTGATCCCGACCGACAGACCGGAGGCAGACGGGACCTACGCTTGGCAATCGACCACGATCGTTGTGACCGAAGTCAGCGCGGGAGGTCGGACGGGGCTAGGCTACACTTACACGCACAAGGCTGTCACTTCGTTGATTTCCGATACGCTCGGCGAAGTGGTCCGACATCGCAACGTGCTCGACCCGCCCGCGGCCTGGCGCGCCATGGTGAGAGCCACGCGCAACATCGGCCGCGACGGACTGGCCGCCACCGCCATTTCGGCGCTCGATACCGCGATATGGGATTTGAAGGCGAAACTCCTCGGTGTTCCGCTCGCCTCGCTGTTTGGCCGCTTCCGCGAAGCTGTTCCCATCTACGGTTCTGGCGGGTTCACGACCTATACCGATGCAGACCTGCGTGAGCAGCTCTCAGGTTGGGTTGAACGTGAAGGATGCAGCTGCGTCAAGATGAAGATTGGCGCGGACCCTGAGCGTGATCCGCATCGGGTTGCCGAAGCAAAGCGCGCGATCGGCACGAATAAGTTGTTTGTAGACGCAAACGGCTCCTACAGCGTCAAGCAGGCGCTTGTACTTTCTGATCGATTTGCGGCCGAATGGGATGTCCGCTGGTTCGAGGAGCCGGTTTCGTCCGATGATCTGGCGGGTCTCAGCCTGATTCGCGCGCGTGCTCCCTCCGGCATGGATATCGCGGCTGGCGAATACGGATACGATACCGACTATTTCCGCCGCATGCTTTCCTTCGGCGCAGTTGATGTGCAGCAGGCTGACGTGACGCGCTGCGGAGGCTACACCGGGTTGCTGCAGGTCGCAGCACTTTGCGAGGCGCACCACACCGATTTGTCGGGGCATTGCGCCCCTTCGCTTCATCTCCCTGTGCTCTGCGCCGTCCCCCGACTGCGAAACCTCGAATGGTTTCACGACCACGTGCGGATCGAACAGATGCTGTTCGATGGCGCACCAGAACCCATGAATGGCGTCCTCCGGCCTGATCCGACGCGGCCGGGGCATGGGCTTACATTCAAATTCAAGGACGCGGAGCGCTATCGTGTCGCGTAGCCTCGTGATGACTTCCGGTCGTCAAGTCGGAAACGACACGGTCGCGCTCGGGATCGGGGTGGCCCTGCTGGGGATTGGGGTCGCGACGCTGTTGGCTCAAGGATTGCGTCGCCCGCAACGCGTCTCGCGCGGGCGCTTGCCGCAACGGAGTTCGCTTCGAAGAGTGCTGGCGCTCGAATCCGGGCGCGGCCCGACAGTGACGGCTGCTCGTCGGCTCAATCGTGCCGCCGGCATGCTGGCCTTCTCGGTTCTCGCCGACAGCGCGATCGAGCACTACCGCGGCTCGTTCGCCAACCGTGCAATGTACGCTCCGCTTGTCGTGTCAGCCTTGGCGCTCGCCGTCAGCGCTCACGGGGTCGCCGACCGGCGCCGAGGTGCATACCTTGTCCGTGATCTTACCTACGGTGCAGCAGCCGCGACGGGTTTCGTCGGAACGGGGTTTCACGTTTACAACGTTTGGTCGCGACCCGGGCGCATATCCTGGCAAAACCTGTTCTATGGCGCCCCTCTCGGGGCCCCGAGCGCCATCTTGCTGTCCGGCCTGCTGGGCTTCATGGCCGAGAGGGTGCGAGGCGCGAAACGAGGTCAGAGGGTCAGATTTCTGGGGCTGCCCGCAGGACGCCTGACGGCGGCAGTTACCGGAGCGGGCCTGCTTGGCACCGCAGGGGAAGCCGGGCTCCTCCATTTTCGCGGCGCCTACCACAATCCGTTCATGTTCGTGCCGGTCACGGTTCCGCCCGCCGCGGCAATCGTCATGGGCGAGATGGCCGCAGGGCCTGACAATCGCAATCGCGCGTTCTCGCGGTGGTGGCTGCGATTGACGGCAGCCATCGGCTTCGCCGGCGTTGGTTTTCATGCGTACGGCGTTCATCGCAACATGGGCGGCTGGCGCAACTGGCGACAGAACGTCCTAAACG
>Ga0209060_10003616_pt1 | contig 12761 bp, 10 predicted proteins | sample Coa_R1_8_FD_187155 | JGI IMG/M metagenome (GOLD analysis project Ga0209060, IMG submission 187155) | Surface soil microbial communities from Centralia Pennsylvania, which are recovering from an underground coalmine fire - Coalmine... | ecosystem: Environmental > Terrestrial > Soil >...
GTCCTCCTTAGTGGGCATGTACTTGAACGGCGTCGGCGCCTTCCTGACCTCGTAGTCGGCCAAGGGGTCGCGCTCCAGGTAGTCGTTGCGCCTGCACCACTTGGTGAAGGCCTTGGCGCAGGTCGCGTCGTGGCGCATGGTCATGCGCGAGGTTCCCCGGTCAAGCCGGTACGCCAGGTATGCGTCGAGGTGCGTCTTCCTGAAACGTTCCAGGTCGACGCCCTCCCGGTTGGCCCAGAGGACGAGCTGCGAAAGCTGCACCTTGTAGTATCGGACGGTTTTTTCGGCGCGGTTCGCCTTGAGGTGGAGGAGGAAGGAGCGGTGCGCCCCTTCCCAGGTGGCGGTTAGTGTTCCCATGACCTGCTGTTCCCATTTCTTCGTGGCGACGTTTTCAGGTTAGCAACGTCTGCCAACAAGTATTAGGAAATATTAGGGATAAGGTGGAAGCCGACAAAGGGATTCGAACCCTTGACCTGCTGTTTACGAAACAGCTGCTCTACCACTGAGCCATGTCGGCGCGCCGCTCAGGTGTTAGTATGGCAAAAAGCGGCGTATTTGTCAAGAAAAAAGAATGTCCATAGGTCAGGGTTAGCGGCCAGACGCGGCAGGCGCAGCTACCGGAACCGTGACGCCGTTGGATAAGACCGTCTTCACATTCGGAGCGATCTTCTGGACGTACTGGTAAGTGACCACGTTCGGGTTGGTCGCGATGGCCTGGCCTTTCAGCCGGATCGCCTCTGCCTCCCCCTCCGCGAGAATGATCTTCCGTTTCTTCTCCTGCTGCTCTTTCGCCAGAACGTACTGCATGCGCTGCGCATTCTGCTGAGAAATCTGCTTCTGGATGATCGCGTTCTGGTAGGCATCTGAGAAGCTGATGGCTCGCAGCAGCACTTCGTCCACGATGATATAGTTGTGCGCCAGCTTCTCGCGCAGTCGGGCTTCCAGGTTGTTCTGAACGGTGATGCGCTCCGCCGAGTAGACCTGATCCGCAGGAAATTCCGCGATGGCGATACGGGTATGGCTGCGGATCTCGGGGCGGAGGATTTTGTTGATATAGTCCTGGCCAATCTCCTTATGCAGACGCCAGATATTCTCCGGATCCAGATGGAACCGAACCGATAACTCGACGCTCACCTCCTGACCGTCGGCGGTCAGGGTCCGAATGCTGTCATCGCCTTTGACTTCTCCCTCCCAGGAGGTTTTGCTGATGGAATAGGTCAGACGCCGAGCGTCATAGAACTCCGCGCGATCCAGGAAGGGATTGATGGGGTGGATGCCTTCGCCCAATTGCTTGGGGAGGACGCCATGCTCCAGGTTGAAGATGACGGCCCGCTCCCCGGCGGGAACGATCACGAACGGGCGGAAGATCAGACAGAGGAGCAGGAGCGCGCCGATCCCGATCCCGATCATTTGAAGACGCCTGGTGGTCATCATCGCGTGCCTCCCTCCTGATGTTCGCCGAGCAGATCTCCGAGACTGACAATCGTCTTGCCATCGGTCATCACGATTTTGGCTGTCGGAGAGAGTAGGCGTACGTATTCGTAGGGGATAAGACCCGGATTGTGAGAGAGCGCATCCGCTACTTTGCGTATCGATTCGGCTTCCCCTTGTGCCTGGAGAATTTTCTGTTGCTTTTCCGACTCGGCTCGCTGGAGTTCGTACACCATCTGCTCCGATGCCTGCTGTGCGACCTGTTTCTGCTCGATCGCGGCCTGGAATTCGTTCGAGAAGCGGATATCCCGCAGCAGAACTTCATCCAGGATCAGATAGTTTTGCTGAAATTTCGGGCGGAGGGTGCTCTGTATCTGTTCCACGATGGACTGTCGCTTCCCGGAATAGACGTCCACGACGGGGAAACCCGCGATCGTCATACGCGCCACGGAGCGTGATTGGGGACGAACCACCTTATCGATGAAATCGGGTCCGATCTCCTGATGCAGTCTCCAGACGTTGTCCGGATCGATATGGAAGCGGACGGAGAGATCGATGGTGACGGGCAGTCCATCGGCGGTGAGCGCCGTGAGGGAATCATCGGGAACTTGAATACGGTTGGCAATGTCGGATTCATTCTGAGATTCGGCGCGGTCCCCGCTCATGGTGTAGGTCCGGGTTTTGATGTCGTACTTGACCGGATGCCATATCAGGGGGAATGAGAAGTGCAACCCTTCGGAGAGTTGATAGTGCTGGACGCCGGAGATGCTGCTATAGATGAGGGCGCGTTCTCCGGCCTGGACGATCAGAAAGGATTGGCTGAGGAGGAGCAGGAGCGCCAGGAAAGCCAGCGCGATCTTGATCCAGCGTGCAACGAACTTGTGTTTCTCCTCTCCAGGGGTTCCGTCAAACAGGTGTGCGTTTCCGATCTTCATGTGAGCCCTCCTTTTGGAAGCGCATTCTTGACATGCGGAATAGCCGAAAGGGGTTTCCATTCGGCTCTCATGCAATATTGACGGATCGGATAGCAAGCGGTTCCATTCCCGCCGGGGGTGTGAAGTATGTCACACATTAGCCCCTTCTCTCACTATGGGGAGAAGGGGCTGGAGGATGAGGGAGAGAGGATTTACCAGCGTTCGCAGACAGACTTGGCCTGGAGGAAAAGCCCCAGGTAGTCGCGTCCGCCCGCCTTGCTGTCGGTGCCGCTCAGGTTGAAGCCCCCGAACGGCTGGACATCCACAAGCGCTCCGGTGCATTTGCGGTTCAGGTAGAGATTGCCCACATGGAATTCGTGGCGGGCGCGCTCCAGATGGAAGCGGTCATTGGAGTAGAGCGCACCGGTTAAGGCATACGGCGTATCGTTGGCGATGGCGAGGGCATGGTCGAAATCGTTCGCTTTGATGACCGCCAGCACCGGACCGAAGATCTCCTCCTGCGCGATGCGAGCCGAGGAGGGGACGTCGGCGAAGATGGTCGGTTTGACGTAGTACCCGGCTTCCGGAGCGTCTTCCGTATTGTCCTCGCCCAGCACGATCCTGCCTTCGGTGCGCCCAATGGCGATGTAGGAGAGGATACGGCGATACGCCTCCTCATCGATTACCGCGCCCATGTAGTTGCTGTACTGGGCCGGGTCTCCTACCGTGAGGCGCGACGCGCGCTCCACCACCTTCGCCAGCAGGGCGTCATAAACGTTCGCGTGGGCGATAAGGCGGGAGCAGGCGGAACACTTCTGGCCCTGGAAGCCGAACGCGGAGGCGACGACCCCTTCGGCGGCCACATCCACATTGACGCCGTCATCCACGATAATGGCGTCTTTGCCGCCCATCTCCAGCACCGCGCGTTTCAGCCAGCGCTGGCCCGGTTGAGGCGTCGCGATCCTTTGGTAGATGCGCAGCCCCACATCTTTGCTGCCCGTGAACGAGACGAAGCGGATACCGGGATGCCCCGTGAGGGCCTCCCCCACGGTCCCGCCGGGGCCAGGCAGGAAGTTGACGACGCCGGGAGGCAGTCCCACGGATTCGACCGCCTCCATGAACTTGGCGGCGATCACGGGCGTCTGCTCCGCCGGCTTGAGGATGACGGTATTGCCGGTCACCACGGCGGCGACGGTCATGCCTGCCATGATGGCCAGCGGGAAGTTCCAGGGCGAGATGACCGCGCCCACACCCAGAGAGAGATATCGGACTTCATTCTCCTCGCCGGGATAGATGGTAGTGGGGTGCGGCGCGCCCCAGCGCAGCGCCTCACGGGCATAGAACTCCAGAAAATCGATGGCTTCCGCGGCGTCGGCGTAGGCTTCATTCCAGCTCTTACTGGATTCGTACACCATCCAGGCGGAGAACTCATAGATACGACGGCGGAGGACCGCAGCCAATTTGACCAGGAATCGGGCGCGAACTTCGACAGGGACCAGGGACCATTCGGCAAACGCCTTGGTCGCTGCCTCCACGGCGCGGTCCGCCATTTCGGGGGTGGCGTCACAGACGTGGCCGACGATCTGGGAGAGCTTCGCCGGGTTGCGGCTGGTGTTGATGTGGGGCGTTTCGATCCGGACGCCGTTGATGATGACCGGGTAGGTACGGCCTAACTCCCCGGCGACGCGGGAGAGGGCCTCGATCATCTTCCGGTTCGGTCGCTCCTCGGAAAAATTGACATAGGGTTCGTTCTGAAAGGGGGTAAACATGGGTTCCTGCCTTGTGTCGTGCGTTCGATGTCCCTCATTATATCATATCGAGGGCCTGTGCAGGAAACGGGTCTCGACGCGGTGCATGGAGGCTATTCAGAGCGGGATAGATTTGCGTTGCCGGATGGCGAGAGGCGGAGGCGGTCGCCCGGCTGGATGCGATGGCGGACCAACGCACCCGCCGGAAGCTCCACGACGACCCGCGCACGCCACACCGGCCCACAGATACGCCAGGGCTTTAAGGACGACACGATGCGGAGGGCGATGCCCTCCGCATCCAGAAACAACACATCGATAGGAAACCGCATCCCGAATGTGTGGATGCCGTTACAGGGTTCGAGCCACAATCCATGCTCGGCTGGCAGCGAATCCCGGCCCAACAGCCCCACGGTCTGTTTCCAGAGGGAATCCGCTATCTCCAGATGCGCCACAATGACCCGGTTATGAACCCCCTCCAGGAGTTGTCGTGATGGGGCTGACATGCCCCATCATTCGCGAGCGTTCACGCTTTTCCCTGCATCCTGATTGCCATCCGTGGAGGCTACAAGAATCGCCTTGTTTTCGGCATCCATACGCGCGGTGAACAGGATGCACCCGACATAACTGAGCAACAGCAGGGAGAGTATCGGGAGCGCCATACGCTGGAACGCGTTGAGCCCGCCCGCAATGACGGGTTGTTGCCTGACGCGTGCGATCACAACGACCAGATAGCAGAGCGCGGTGGGCAGGATGAGAACGATGCCCGATAGGATGAGAGCCAGGCGGAAGGGGGTGAGGGCATCAGCAGGTGAATAACCGACGTAGCGACCGAACAGGAACATATTCGCGCCATAGGTCAGTCCACAGAGCAGTCCGAGCAAGGCGAAGAGAGAGAGCGTCGTCATAAGCGCGGTAAACAGCATTCTCCTATCTGCCATCGTGAAGTGCCGCAGACAGACCAGCGTTAGCATCGCTAAAAGAGGCAAGCAGAGCGATAGGATTTCCGGTATCCCAAGTTGTGAAAGCAGCACGGTAATCAGGCCCGTGGCCAAGAACACACCGAACCCGGTTGCCAGCCCGAAGAGCGTACTCCGATGCTGTGGTTGTATCGGCTGGGGCACAAAGCGACGCTGATGACCGTAAATCCCTGCTGCGGCAGCCAGAAGAGCGAACAGGATGATCTCTGCAGGGAACATATAGCCGGTCAACCAGGTGGGATACTCACGATCCCAGGGTTGGTCAATATTCTCATTTACTTGCGGGAAGCGTTGATCGAGGAAGCGCTCCTGGGTGTAGAGCGATAGAAAATAGTTCTCCTCGTCCACTGCGTGGTGAGATTGCAAGTACGACGCGTATATCTGCTGGTGGAGGCCCTGATAATCCTGTACCTGTTCGCTATGATCGGCGTACCCAGTTTTCTTACCTCCTGGGTATCTTATGCTGGTATCGAACATATTGGAGGTATAGATGTAGCCCATTCTGTCGCGTACTTCGGAGAGCATCTTTTCCGCAACGCGCATCAATCGCCCTCGAATGGCGATCCCTTCCATCTCATGCCCATGAGACTCTTGGAGCACTGCCTGCCACACAAATACCTTGTAGGCATCGAGGAGCGCACGGTATTGGGGGATAGGCTGCGTGAGTAAGATGGTAAAAAGCGATCCCGCACTCTGCTGCCCGTAGGTTGCATTGCGCAAGGCCCAGGCGCCCTGGATCTCTTCTGCGCGGTAATCGTTCCATTGGGATTTGCGGGAGGCCCGATCCAGATCCTGGAGCGCCTCCTGGTCCCGCGATAAAGCGAGATCGCCCACCGCCTGCATCATGGGGAAGTAGGCATTCACCGGGTCGAGGCGCTCTCCCTCGCGTGCGATGCGTAGGTATTCCGCCAGGGCTCCCTGCATATTCACCCCGTCATTGTTTGCGGCTGGATCGAAGCGGAATGAGTTCTGATCGAATTTAAGTTCCGGTCGCTGGATATGAACCGCATTTTCCAGGGAGTATTGCAGTGAGATAGCGTAGGGAACCGGATTATTGGGAAAGCGCTGAATAATACGACGGATGCCCTGCATATATTCACGCAGCGCGGATGCAGTGGCTTCGCTGGTATCCCCTTTTTGTTCCGAAGCCGGTTCGTTTAGGCTCGGCATTTCTCCCACGGGCACGGCATAAGAAGCCGCAACGTGATGAAACGTGTAGGCGATCTGCGCTCCGACATCATCGGACACGCGTTCTGCACCGCGCTGCCACATCGCCTCCTCACGTGGTCCGGATGAGCCGCTGTAGCTATTTTCGCCTGGCGCTGCCAGGGGAGAGAGGGGCGCCGTTACATGAGTTCGGACGATCCATCCGGTCTGGCGCGTGGTGAGGACCGCCAGAAAAATACCGAGCGTCAGTCCAAAGAGGCGCCACTGCCAACGTCCCTGCCTCTTACCGGCGGGAGCCAATACCGTCCTTTTGGTTATCATGCTTATTGCCTCCCCTGATGTGTCGAGGTCGAAGCCTTAATGGGATTAGCGCGTGGAGCCCCTAGCATGGACATCCCCCCCATGATTCCTGTCCCCGGTCCCTGTTTTGGCTGCTTATCCTGAACCTTGGGAAGCCAACCGGGGGGAAGGTTTTTTGGCGTTGTTGGGATCACCTCCGTGGGGAGAGGAAGCAACGCCGGAGCCGCATTCACGGACATAGGCCCCGGTACAGGAGCTGGGGAAGGAAGCTTGGTGAAAAGCCCCCAATGGAGCAGCGGCCAGGTAATGCAAAATCCGAGCGCACAGGGGAGCAGCATCCAGCGTAGCCGAACAAGCGCCTGGGTTCGCCAGGGTGCAAAATCGCGCCCGGAACTCAAGGCCGCCAACAACTGGTGGTTAAAGCCGGGCTGCGGGGCGGGGGAGGGGAGCGTGGCGAGTTGCTCTCTAAGCGCTGTCTGCGCTTCTCCGGTGAGTTCGATCTCCTCCTGTGCTTCCGAATGGAACGACCCGGAGGAATTCTGTTTGTCAGACATTGTCGGTCTCCTCGATAGTACGCTGCCAGAGCGAGCGAAACTGTTCCCGGGCGGCGCTCAGGCGCGAACGCACGGTTCCAACCGGTATTTGTAAGGCATCGGCGATCTCCATATACTCCAGCCCTTCCACTTCACGCAATACCAGCGCGGCGCGGAGCGGAGGAGAGAGCCGATCCAGGAGGTCTTCTATGAGAAGGTGGTTATCGGAGGGCGCGGAGTGTCCCTCTCTGTTCTGGGAGAGCCAGGTATCGCCATCTGCCGGCATCTCCGTCTCTCTGCGCCACACGGGGGTACGCATCCGGTTCAAGCAGAGCCTTACTACGATCCGATAGAGCCAGGTGTAGAAGGCGCAATCGCCACGAAAGTCGGTGATCTGGCTAAAGGCGCGCAGGAACGCCTCCTGGGCCAGGTCTTCCGCGTCGGAAGGGCGCCGAAGTACATGCGCCGCAAGGCGTACCACGCGTTCTCGGTAGTGGGTAATCAACCAGTCAAACGCGGCTATCTCCCCCTTTTGCGCCCTCTTCAACCACGCCTGTTCGACCGGATCGACGGCGCTTCTTGGGAGTGGGGCGGTGATCTCCTTCTCCCTGTGCTGGTTCAGGAGTAGCGTCTGCACAGTCATTGATTTCTCCATTTGACATGCCCATCCGCATAGATCACGGCCACACCGCCGGGACCATCTACGGTCCCGAGGATAGTATTTGCAGGGTCCGCAATGTCGGAGAGTGGCCCGCCCTGGTAGGTATAGTTAAAGCCATCGAAGAGAGCGTCGTTCTTGAGATAGGGCGTGATCTCCGCGTTTACGCCGTCAGGAGACGGTAAGTTCTCGTCATTATCCGCTGCCCACATAAGCAGGGCCAGTCCAAGTTGCTTCCCGTTGCTCACAATCACCGTGCGTCGCGCCTTGAGTTGAGCCGTTTTGAACTCCTCCTTGGAGATTCGATAGAACGGGATCACCCATGCCGCGCCTTGTGACTGATAGAGCACCGCGTTCCCATTCGGAGCGAGCTTTCCATCGCGTCCATCCCCGGTGATCAAGGTACGCTGTTGTTCACTCTTATCGGTGGTCTCCAGCCAGAGCGCAGGGATGTGGAGGATGGTGTCACCCTCTTGCGCCTTGAGCACCGTGGATTTGACGCGAAGTGCCTGGGGGTGTGCTGGAGCTGAAGCCTTGTAGTGGGCGGGCTCCTTGGTGAGTTGCGTTATGGAACCTGTATGTGGGTCGAAGGCGAAGAAGTGGGGGAGTACCCCTTTTTTATCCGGTAGCTTCTCCAGAAATACCAGAATAAATAGACTGCCATCCTCGGACCAGTAGATGGTATCGATGGGGATGTTGGCCGGGGTGGTAACCGGCGTGCCAACGGAGCCGTCGGAACGCACCGGCGTTAAGGTGAGGGAATGATCCGGAGTAGCGGTGAACATACCGTGGATAATGACTGCATAGGGACGGGTGGGGGATATAGACAAGTTATCCCACGGCTCTTCCGGGATCTCCTTGACATATCCACGCTGACCATCGATCCAGAGCAGGCACTGTTTGGATTGTGTCGTTTCTATGGGCTTGTTATCCGGACCGGGCTGCGTCGTCTTTTCCGTCCACACAATCTCCTGAAGAGCATTCGATGTGGTGGGCAGCCACTCAAGCGACGACATGGGGTAGCCACCGTCGGGAAAACTCCGCTTCCAGGGCTCCTGGGAGTGGAGGGTGGCGCTGTTCCATACGGTGATGCTGATGTCGGCGGCTTGAGTGGGTCGGGTCGGTGTGGGTATGGATTGCTTGACGCGAACGGCCACCACATTCCGGCTATCCGGGGACCAATCCATGTTAACGACATGGGGCGCGGCAATCAGTTCGGGCGGCAGGAGCAGAATGGCTTCCTTATCCGTGAGCAAATAGCGAAAATCCATGGACGCGGATTGAGCTTGTCCTGACTGTGCCAGAACGGTAAGAATTGCACAGCAGAGTGATATTCTTAGCTTGCTGAGAGTTCCGATCTGTTTCATAGATGCCTCCGCGATGTGGATGGGAACAACGCCTCGCAGATTGGGACACAGCCGGCAGGCGCGAAGTTCGATGTGGGGAGGCGATTATCGGAAAATCGTGCCGATTGGGATCATCATGCCATGTTCAATGGGTCCATATCGATGTTCAGCCCCAGCCGCTCCGATGGAGTTAGGCGCGCAAGGGCCGAGCGGATGATGGCTGCGAGCGGAGAGTCCACCGGTGCGCGGAGGGCGAGGTGATACCGAAACTGGTTCTTCAGGCGAGGGATGGGGGCGGGCGAAGGGCCGATCAACTCCACATTAGCGGGCAGAACCCGCTCCAGGGAGGCAGCGAGCGCCTGGATGCGGGACTGTGCCCTGGCTTCATTCTCGTCAGCGGCGATCAGATTGGCGAAGCGTGAGAAGGGAGGATACTTCAATTCCTGGCGAAAGAGGATCTCCTGGGCGTAGAACTCCGCATAGTCCTGGCGTACAGCGGCCTTGACCGCATAGTGATCCGGGCTGAAGGTCTGAATGATGACTTCGCCGGGATGCTTGCCCCGGCCCGCTCGCCCGGCGACCTGGGTGAGCAGTTGGAAGGTCCGTTCCGCAGCACGAAAGTCGGGCATGTTGATGGCCGTGTCGGCGCTAATGACGCCGACCAGGGTGACATTGGGGAAGTCGAGGCCCTTGGCGACCATCTGCGTGCCGATGAGAATATCGGCGTCGCCCTGGCGGAAATCCCGCACGATGCGGGTATGTGCCCCTTTGCGGGCGGTGGTATCGCGATCCATCCGGGCCACCCGCGCCGAGGGGAAGATCCGCATCACCTCCTCCTCGACCTTCTCAGTACCGATCCCGAACGCTTTCACCTTCATCCCGCCGCAGTCCGGGCAGGTTTGCGGCGCACGGCCAGAATAGTCGCAGTGGTGGCATTTGAGAGCGCGGTCGTAGGCATGGAAGGCCAGGGAGACGGCACAGTTCGGGCAGCGCGCGACCCAACCACAGTCACGGCAGAGCACGAACTGTGCATAGCCTCGACGGTTGAGGAAGAGGATGATCTGTTGTTTAAGCCGCATCCGCTCCGCCATGGCGTCGGTGAGCCGCGCGGAGAAGAGGGCGCGCCGCTGTTTGAACTCCTCCCGTAAGTCTACAACCTCTACGCGCGGCAGGGGGCGGTTGTCAATCCGCTCTGGCATCTCGATCCGCTGCAGCGTATGCTGCTCGGCGGCGTAGTAGCTCTCGATGGAGGGGGTCGCGCTGCCCAGCAGGAGCGTTGCATTACTGAGGCGGGCGCGTTCGCGGGCCAGCTCCTTCGCGTTATAGCGGGGCGTGTTCTCCTGTTTGTAGGAGGCTTCGTGCTCTTCGTCCACCACGATGAGGCCGACGTTGGCGACGGGGGCGAAGACGGCGGAGCGCGCCCCCACGACGATCCGGGCTTTGCCCGCCTGCATGCGCCGCCACTCGTCGTGGCGTTCGCCCTCCGAGAGCTTGGAGTGGAGCACGGCAACCTGCTCCCCGAAGCGACCCACGAACACATCCACCACCTGCGTCGTGAGGGCGATCTCCGGTACCAGGACGATGGCGCTCCTGCCGGCTGCCAATGTGTGCGCGATGGTGTTGAGATAGACCTCGGTCTTGCCACTGGCCGTGACGCCGAAGAGGAGCACGGTCTGCGCCTCCCCGCTGGAGATGCACTTCCGGAGCTTCTCGGCGGCCTGATGCTGGCCGGATGACAGTTGGGGCGCGACGGTGCGCTTACCGCCGGAGCTGACCGGAGAGCGCCGGACCATCACCTCCTCCATGCGAACCAGGCCCTTGTCCACCAGGTTCTTCAGCGAGGCCGGGGTAGCCTGAGAGAAGGTGAGCAGTTCGTCTGCAATCACGGGGCCTTCATTGCGCCGGGCGCGGTCCACCAGTTCATTGAGAATACGCTGCATCGGGGCGCTGCGCTTGATACCGCCCGCCGATAGGACATCCGCCGCCGCGCCGAGAGAGTAGACGCGGACTCGTTTTTCGATGGTTTTCGCCCGCGCGATACAACACGTCTCCACCATCAACCCCTTCTTGAGCAGGGCTGCGTAGGCGGAGGAGAAGCTAGAGATATTGGCGGTGGTTCGGAGCCGATCCAACTCCGTCTCACCGTCCAGCGAGCGCAGGGTCTCGATGAGGTGCGCCTGGGGGATGGAATCGCCCGCATCCACGCCGCGCAGGCTGGGATCGGAGAGGCGCACCAGGGTGGTGATGCGCGCCCCAAGAATGGCAGGAGCGACGCATCGGATAGCGGAGAGGAGGTCACACACATAGTGATCGCTCATCCAGCGGATCGCCTGCAACTGCTCCCCATTGATGGTGATGGCGTCTTCGACGATGGCGATGATGTCCTTGAGTTTGCGGACGAGCGGGTCGGTGAGCGGGAGCTTGCGCCGCTCCAGCACGTAGCCGAGCGTTTCACGCCCGGCGAAGGAGATATGCACACAGTCTCCGACCTGGAGCCGGTTCTGGAGGATCTCCGGCACGCGATAGGAGTACCAGGGCTGCAGTTCAGGGGCGTCCACGTCCACCACAACGTCGGCGATGTCCACTTCGGCGAACTCTTCCCACAGGCTATCGGAATAGGTCTCTTCGATTTTCGATTTTCGTGTTTCGATGTTGCGCCTCACTGCGGAGCTTCAGGGCTCGGTGCGGAAGTGTGGTCCTCGGGATCTGATCCGGGCGGGTTGGCGTCGGATTTGCGTTTGAAGAGATTGACCTTGGGTTCAGTACCCGCGAACAGCCGCTGGATATTGCCACGATGGCGGTAGATCGCCATGACACCGGCGACAAGCCCGAAGGCTAACAGATAGTAGTCCTTGGGATAGAAAAAGTAAATAAAGATCGGGAGCGTCACGGCAGTCATCAGGGAGCCGAGTGAGACCCACCGAAAGAGGAGCAAGGTGACGAAAAAGACAATTACCACGCCCAGCGCGGCCCACGGGCAGATACCGATCAAGACTCCTGCGCTGGTGGCGATCCCCTTGCCGCCCTTGAAGCCGAGCCAGACCGAGAAGTTGTGCCCCACAATTCCCAGGAGGCCCGACAGGATCAGCCACTGTGTTTCGGCTTCCAGGTGCAGGAGATAGCGCCCTACCAGCGGCGGAAGCAGCCCTTTGAGCATATCCAGTGCAAAGACGAGCGTCCCGGCAATGGGGCCGCAGATACGAAACACGTTGGTGGAACCGATATTGCCGCTGCCGACTGTGCGGATGTCCACATGCTTCCACTGCCAGGCGATCCATAACCCAAAGGGGAGGGAACCCAGCAGATAACTTCCCAGCAGATACAGAGCGATGGTCAGGCTGTGGGACATGACACTCCTTTACGACCCCTGAAAGCGATGCTGGAAGATGCGTCGGGTCTCCATCATGGCGGCTTGTATTGCCAACCGTAGCGCTTCTTCCGCTGGAGCGCTTTCGGAATCCGTATATCCGAGCAGTCGGGCGATGGCACGCCGCCGGACAGGATCGGCAGGCAGGCTATCCTGCGGCTGGCCGGTCTGCAACCAGATCGCATTTCTCACGCGGGATAACAGGATATACGCATCCGAGAGGCTATCGGCTTCGGCGTTGTCCAGGCAGCGAGCGGCGGCCAGCGCGGAGAGCGATCTGAGCGTATTGGAGAGGCGCAGGCTGATCTTACGCTTGCCAT
>Ga0209060_10003617_pt1 | contig 12760 bp, 13 predicted proteins | sample Coa_R1_8_FD_187155 | JGI IMG/M metagenome (GOLD analysis project Ga0209060, IMG submission 187155) | Surface soil microbial communities from Centralia Pennsylvania, which are recovering from an underground coalmine fire - Coalmine... | ecosystem: Environmental > Terrestrial > Soil >...
ATCGCGAACCAGTCCACGAACGCGACGGAGAACGCGCCTGTTCCGGCTCCGATGTCGACCAGTGTCGTCCCTGGACTTGGCTCGAGATGACGCTGCACCGCGTCACGCCATTCAGTGAGACCCTCTCGCGGAATCTGGCGAGCGGCCTTGAATGCCACCGCGACGCCTTCGTCGTACGGGTTCAGCGACACCCGTAGATACATAGCAGGCTTGCTATGTGCTGTCTATAGGCCGAGCGCTGCAGTTAGTCGCTGAAGCTTCGCGACGTTCGCCGGATCGGGAGCGAGCCCGGTGAAGCCGGCGCCCGCGAGTCTGCCGCTCTGCCGCACCTGGAGCAGGAGTTGCTCGACGTCGGCCATCGATGGGCCGTTCGGTTCCGGCATGAAGACCGCCATCTCGGCCGGATCGAGCACGTCGAGATCGACGGCGACGTACACCGCGTCGGTGCGCTCGAGAACCGGCGCCGGATCGTCGCCGATCCCGTGCGCGGCGATGAACTCGACCTCAGGCGCGTCGAGGTTGCGAGCGCCCCAAAGGACGACGTCTTCCGCCTCGACCATCCCTTGGTCGATGATCATCCGCAGCGGCATCCCCCACTCGTTGCCGGACGGCGAGGACTCCGGCGTGTTGAGGTCGCCGTGTGCGTCGACCCAGATGACGCCGAGACGGTCGAAGCGCGCCGCGAGACCCTCGACGGCGCCGACGTGGGAGCAGCAGCAGCCGCCGAGGACGAGAGGCACCTCGGGCAGGTCCGACGCGACGGCCAGCGTCTGCATCGCAAGCGTGTCCTCCTCGATGAGTGCGACCTCGGGAAAGTCGAGCGGAAGCGCGGCCGCCTCGACCATCGGCTCGCCGCCATCGCCCCACGCGCGTGGGACGCGCACGAGGCCGGCGCGGAACGTCCTCCCGCAGGAATGGCATTCGTAGACGTCGTCCACCGCGACTGCGGTCAGCGTGCGGCAGTCGGGGCAACGGGCACGGAGGATGCTCACGCGACCGCCTTCTCCCACACGACGTCCTCGCGCGTGGCGTGCATGCCGACGCTCTCGTAGAGTCGCGTCGCGCCGGTGGGATTCGCGGCGTCGACCCCGAGCGTCACCTTGCGCACGCCGCGGCGGTGGAACTCGCGGAACGTGTGGTGGAGCAGAGCGCGTGCGTAGCCACGGCCGCGCCACGGGCGACGTACGCCCAGCGCTCCGACGTAGCCTCCCGAGCCGCGAGTCTCGTTACGAGCGATCGCGGCGATCTCGTCGCCGTCGCGAACCACGAACCACAGCGACGGGTCGTAGTTCGAGCGGGCGACCTGCCTGTCCCACCAGCTCTCGAACGGCTCGGGATGCGGTTCCCAGTGATCTGCGAACGCCTCCTCGAGCGCCGCATGGAACGCCGGCCCCTCGTCCTCCCGGAACAGCTCCACGGGAACGGTCGGCTCGGCCGGCGGTTCGCCGCCGAGCTCGATCTCCATCTCCCAGAAGCGCCGCACTTCGACGAAGCCGCGGATGCGAAACAACTCGGTCGCGCGATCGTCCCCGGCGACCGCAAATGCATGGAGCCGCGGTGCGCCTTCATCGACGAGCCGGCGCTCGGCGCGCTCGACGAACGCGCTGCCGTAGCCGAGGCCGCATCTGTCGGGCCGCACCGAGCCCGCGAGGATCCCGACGTCGCCGTGGAGCTGCGCGAAGCCGGCGGCGACGAGGTCGCCCTCCTCCTCGAAGAGCCAGGTGTTCGTCTCGAGGTTGACGCTTCCGAGCCACGCGTCGACCTCGTGGACGTCGATGCTCGCCGGCCGGCCGATGGCCGCCTCGTCCGCGGCGTTGAACAGCTCGGCGATGGCGGGAAAGTCGTCTCGTGTGGCAGGGCGCGTGTTCATGCAGGTACGAGTCGGTCGAGCGCATCTACGAGCCCGTCGAGGCTCGTCAGTTCGAGGTCAGGCTGAGGCTCGGCCGTCTCGCCGAGCCGGTTGATCCACACCGTCCGCAGACCCAGCATCGTCGCAGGTGCGATGTCGTGAAACAAGCTCGCGCCGACGTGGACGTGTCGCGCGTGGTCGGCGCCGGTGCGCGCGAAGAACTCGTCCCAGTGCGGCGCGGCCGGCTTGTAGGAGCCGATCTCTGACGCGACGATCGTCTCGTCGAACGGAACGCCGAGCCGCGCGACGGACGCGTCGATGAGGTCGCTGTCGCTGTTCGAGAGGATCGCGAGGCTCCATCCGCGCGAGCGCGCCTCAGCGAGCACGGCCGGTACCTCCGGGAACGGCTCCCAGCCGGGGAGCGAGCGGCCGAGCGCATCGTGCGCGTCTGCCGGCGCGCCGAGCCGGGCTAGGGCGATCGCCATGATGTCGCGGTAGGTCCGCGTGGGCTCCTCGCGCTGGATCTCGGGCTCGAGCTCGTGATAGCGGCGCAGGCAGTCGCCGGCGCGATCGGCGCCGAACAGCCGCTCGAGCTCGCGCCCGATGCCGCCGTTCCAGTCGATCAGCGTCCCGTAACAGTCGAACGTCGCCCAGCGCCGCATGCCGAGAACTTACTAACGCACGAGCCGGTCGTAGGAGTTGGCACGAAGCTGCGACGCCGCCGACACGAATCGCGATGCATCCTTCTCTCCCCGTGGGTGGGTGGGGGTTAGGGATGGTGTAGCGGTGCGCCGCGCAACCGCACGACGCCCCCGACTAGTCAGCGAAGCGCTTGAACACAACGCAGGCGTTGTGTCCGCCGAAGCCGAAGCTGTTCGAGACGGCGACGCTCACGTCAGCATCGCGCGGCGCGTTCGGGACGTAGTCGAGGTCGCACGCCGGGTCCGACACCTCGTAGTTGATCGTCGGCGGGAGCTTGCCGTCGCGGATCGCGAGGATCGTGAACGTCGCCTCGATCGCGCCCGCGGCGCCGAGGCAGTGGCCCGTCGCGCCCTTCGTGCCGGAGACCGGCGTCTTGTACGCGATCTCCTCGCCGAGCGCGTACTTGAGCATCTGCGTCTCGGAGCTATCACCGACCGGCGTCGAGGTCGCGTGCGCGTTGACGTAGTCGATCTCCTCCGGCGCGACCCCGGCGTCGCGAAGCGCCATCTGGAACGCGTTCACCGGGCCGGTCGGGTCGGGTTCGGTGATGTGCTTTGCGTCGGAGGAAAGGCCGTAACCGACGACCTCCGCGTAGATCCTCGCGCCGCGCGCTTTGGCGTGCTCGAGCTCCTCGAGCACGAGGGCCGCGCCCGCCTCGCCCATCACGAAGCCGTCGCGCTCGGCGTCGAACGGCCGCGAGCCGCGCTTCGGGTCGTCGTTGCGGAGTGAGAGCGCGCGCATCGCGGCGAAGCCGGCGATCCCAACCTCGTTGACGGCCGCCTCGGTTCCGCCCGCGATCATTACGTCGGCGCGGCCGAGGCGGATAGCGTCGGTCGCGTCGCCGATGGCCATGTTCGACGCAGCGCATGCCGTGCACTCGGACATGAGCGGCCCACGCGTGCCGAGCTCGATCGAGACCCAGCCGGCGCCGAGGTTCGGGATGATCGCCGGGATTGCGAACGGGTTGACGCGATCAGGGCCCTTCTCGAGCAGCGTGTAGTAGGCGGACTGGAACGATCCGAGACCGCCGATGCCGGTCGCGATCGACGCCCCGATCCGGTCGGGCTCCTTCGCGATATCGATGCCGGAGTCGGCCTCGGCCTGCCGGGCGGCCGCCACGATCAGGTGCGTGAATCGGTCGACGCGACGGGCGTCCTTCTTGTCCATCCAGTCGCTCGGCTCGAGACCCTTCACCTCACAGGCAAAGTGCACCTTGTAGTCGGTGTGGTCGAAATGCGTGATCGGCCCCGCACCGGACTCGCCGGCGAGCAGCGCCGACCACGTCGACTCGACGTCGAGGCCGAGCGGCGACACGGCGCCCAGCCCGGTTACCACGACACGTCTGCGCCCGTTCTCTGTCACTTACATCCCGAGTCCGCCGTCGACGAGCAGCACATCCCCTGTGATGAAGGCCGCGTCGTCGGAGCAGAGGAAGCGTACTGCGCCGGCGACGTCGCCCGGCTCGCCGAGCCGTCCTAGCGGCGTGTTCGTGAGCATCGCGGCCGTCGCCTCCTCGGGCAGGACGTCGGTGAGCTGCGTCTTCACGTAGCCCGGCGCCACGACGTTCGCGCGGACGTTGCGGCTGCCGAGCTCGCGTGCGAGCGACTTCGTGAAGCCGATGATCCCGGCCTTCGACGCCGCGTAGTTCGTCTGGCCCCAGTTGCCGTGGACGCCGACGATCGACGAGACGTTGACGATCGCGCCGGCGCGCTTCTTCATCATCGGCCGGCAGACGGCGCGGCAGGTGTAGAAGACGGAGGAGAGATTTGTCTCGATAACGGTGCGCCAGTCGTCGTCGGGCATCCGCGCGAGGAGCCCGTCGCGGGTGAGGCCGGCGTTGTTGACGAGGATGTCGAGATCGCCCGCTTCCGCGACGAGCCGGGCAGCCTCCTCGGCGCTCGAGACGTCGGCCTGGATCGCGCGGCCGCCGATTGCCTGCGCGAGCTCCTCGGCCTCCTCCGCGCCGGTGCGATAGCCGACGACGACGTCGGCACCGCCGCGCGCGAGCTCCTCGGCGATGGCACGGCCAATCCCCTTCGACGCGCCGGTGACGAGGGCGCGCTTGCCGTCGAGCGAGGCGAAGGTCACGCCTTGGAGGAAAGCAGCTCGGGGAGACGTTCGAGCGACTCGAGATTGTTGATCGAGACCGTGTGAACGCTGCGGTCGATGCGCTTGACGAGGCCGGAGAGGACGTTGCCGGGGCCGACCTCGACGAACGTCCTGACGCCTTGGCGCATGAGCTCGCTCGCCGACTGGGTGAAGCGAACCGGCGCCGTGAGCTGGTCGACGAGAAGCGGGCCGATGCGCTGCGCCGACTCGACTCGCGCGGTGACCGTGGACATGAACGGCGACGTCGGCTCCTGGAACTTGACCTTCTCGATCGCGGGACGGAGCCGGTCGGCCGCGCGCGCGACGAGCGGGGAGTGGAACGCGCCCGAGACCTTCAGCTTCACGGCACGGCGCGCGCCCTCCGCCTGTGCCTGCTCGATGCACGCATCGACGGCGGGGTTCTCGCCGGAGACGACGATCTGCCCCGGGCAGTTGTAGTTCGCCGGCCAGACGCCGAGAATCCGCCGGCACAGCGCCTCGACGGCCTCGTCGGCGAGACCGAGGATGGCCGCCATCGAGCCGGGATTGTTCGCGGCCGCCTCCGCCATTGCGAGACCGCGCTCGCGCACAAGAGCGATTGCCTCCTCGACCGACATCGCCTCGGCTGCCGCGAGGGCCGCGAACTCGCCGACGGAGTGGCCGACGACGAAGTCGGCCCTGACGCCGCGCTCCTGCAGCGCCGCGAGCATCGCGAGCGACGTCGCGACGAGCGCCGGCTGCTGGACGGCCGTGTCGAGGAGCTCCTCGGGCTCGGCGTGGAAGCAGAGGTGCGCGAGGTCCAGCCCGCTCGCCTCACTGCCGCGGCGGTACACGTCCATCGCGGACGGCACGGCTTCCGCGATGTCGCGTCCCATCCCAGCCTCGTACGAGCCCTGGCCCGGAAAACACAGCGCGATCTTGCTCATGCGGTCCACCGCATGAGCGCGCTGCCCCACGTCAACCCGGCTCCCATTCCCGTCATAAGTACGAGTTTGCCTGCCTGAAGCCTGCCGTCCGCCTGTGCCTCCGCGAGCGCGAGCGGAATCGAGCCGGAGGACGTGTTGCCGTAGCGCTCGACGTTGATCACCACTTTGTCCGACGGGAACCCGAGCTTCTTGGTTGCGTGGTCGATGATGCGCACGTTTGCCTGATGGGGAACGTAGACATCGACGTCTTCAATGCTCGCTCCGGCCTTTGCCAACACATCCTCGGCGGACTGGACGAGGATGCGCGTCGCGAACTTGAAGACCTCGCGGCCGTTCATCTTCACGTGCTTGTCCGGATCGTCGAAGAGCCGCGAGCCGCTGCCGGGCAGCCAGAGGTGCTCTCCGCCGGAGCCGTCGGCGCCGAGATCGAACGCTAGGAACCCGGGTTGCTCGGAGCGCTCGAGGACGACGGCGCCGGCCCCGTCGCCGAAGAGGACCACGGTCGAGCGGTCGTTCCAGTCGAGAATGCGGGAGAGCACGTCGCCGCCGACCACGAGCGCGCGTTCGGCGAGGCCCGCGGCCACCATCCCGTAGGCCTGCACGAGCGCGTATACGAAGCCGGTGCAGCCGGCCGAGAGGTCATAGGCGCCCGCGGTCGTCGCGCCGAGCCGGTCGGCAAGGAGCACCGCCGCCGAGGGAAAGGACATGTCCGGCGTGACCGTCGCAACGATGAGGAGGTCGATGTCCTTGCCGGTGAGACCCGCCTGTGCGAGCGCAGCCTCGCATCCCGGCAGGGCGAGATCCGTGAGCGCCTGCTCCTTGGCCGCGATCCGCCGTTCGCGGATCCCGGTGCGCTCGATGATCCACTCGTCCGACGTGTCGACGAGCCGCTCCAGCTCGGCGTTGTCGAGAACGCGGTCGGGCGCGTACGCGCCGAGGCCCGTGATGCTGACGGGGACGCCGGCGTCGCCGATCACTGCTCGCTCCCGATGAAGACGGTGAGCATGGCCTCGGCTGCCGTCTCGCCGCCGACGCTCGCGCGGCCTTCGCCCTTCGCGATCGGGCCGCGGACACGAAGGAACTCGCACTCGAGGTCGAGCACGTCTCCCGGCTCGACGACGCGCTTGAAGCGGCAGTCGTCGATCCCCGCGAAGAACGGGATCTTCCCGGCGTTGTCGGTCGCCGAGAGCACCGCGACGGCGCCGCACTGCGCGATCGCCTCGATGGTGAGCACGCCCGGCATCACGGGGCGCCCGGGGAAATGGCCGGGGAACCACCAGCCGTCCGCCGGGACGTTCAGGCGCCCGACGACCTTGCGGCCCGGATCGAGCTCGACGATCTCGTCCACGAGGAGGAACGGCGGCCGGTGCGGGATGATCGATTCGATCGTCTCTCGGCCGAACGGGACAGCGAGGTCGGTCACGCTACGTCGCGGCTCTCGAGCCGTTCGCGCAGCCGGTTGCGGCCTCGGTGGGCGTGACATTTCGCGGTGCCGACGGGCATCCCGGCGGCGGCCGCGATCTCCTCGAACGTGAAGTCGTAGGCGTCCTTGAGGACGATCACCTGCGCTTGCGTCGGCGAGATGCCTGCGAGGGAGTCGCACAGCTCGCGGCGCAGCTCCCACATGCGGACTCCGCGCGCGGGATCCTCGTCGACCGCGTGGCCGAGCTCCTCCGGCAGCGGCTCGTAGGTGCGGGAGCGCTTGCGGTCGGCGGCGTCGCGGCACGTGTTGACGACGAGCCGGTGCAGCCACGTCCCGAACTGGGACTCGCCGCGGAACTGGCGGAGCCGGACGCAGAGCTTCGCGAGCGACTCCTGTGCGGCGTCGCGCGCGTCCTCCGGATCGCGGAGTAAATGGCGCGCCAGCCGCTCGACGCGCGGCGCATGGCGGGTGCACAGCGCCTCGAGCGCAGCGTCGTCGCCGTCCTTCGCGCGGCGCACGAGAATCGGGTCGCTGAGGCTGGCGTAATCGAGCCGTTGCGGCACGCGCAACGGTTGGCGGACTCCCCTCACGGCAGCCTTAGTCTAAGTGTCCGTGTCGTCGGACTTGACGCCAGAGATCGTCGAACCGTTCCTCTCGGGCAGGCTCGGCCGACCGTACCGCTTCATGGCGGAGTGCGCATCGACGCAGCGCCTCCTCGGCGAGGACGAGCCCGAAGGGACGACGGTCGCAACCGACCACCAGACCGAGGGGCGAGGGCGCCTTGGCCGCGTGTGGGAAGACGCGCCGGGCCGCGCACTTCTGTTCTCGGTGCTGCTCCGTCCCACGCTCCACATGGCTCTCTGGCCGGAGCTCTCGCTCGTCGCCGGCGAGGCTGTCGCCGCGGCACTACCGGTCGACGCACAGGTCAGCCACCCGAACGACGTTCTGGTCGCCGGCCGCAAGATCGCAGGGATCCTCCCCGAGGCGAGCACGGGCCGCGTGCGCCTCGGCATCGGGATCAACATCAATCAGACCGCGGACGAGCTGCCGGAGGAGACCGTGAAGCCGACGACGTCGCTGCGAATCGAGACCGGCCGCAAGTGGAATCGCGGCATCCTCCTCGCCGCGATCCTTCTCGAGCTCGAGACGCGGTACGACGCCTGGCAGAGACGCTAGGCGTGGCCGAGCTGCCGTCCTGGGTCGCTGAGTGGTGCCGGACGTTCGTGGGGGAGACGCCGACAGCCGGTCTCTTCGTGGTTTCCCATCTGTCGGAGGTGGTCGGTGTTCGCCTGGCCGGCGGACGCGAGATCGTCGTCAAGCGACGCCCCGACGACGCGGGCCGTGCTCTGACGTGCGTGGCCGCCCAACGACTGCTCGCGGAGCGGGGCTTTCCCTGCCCGATGCCGGTGACCGAGGCTGTGATCGCCGACGGGTTCGCGGTTCACGCCGAGGAGTTCGTCGGCGGCGGCGATGTCGACACCGAGGAATCCCCGGCGGCCGCGGAGAGGTCCGCAGCCCTACTCGCAGATCAGGTGCGCCGCCTCGGCGCGGTCGATCTGGAGCCGCCCCTGCCGAACCCCGAGTGGGTGCGCTGGCACGCCGTTCCCGCCCGCCACGAGAGAGCCGAAGCACCCGCGTGGCTCGAGGACACCTCGATTCGCGTCCGGGCGAAGCTCGCGGCATGCGGCCTGCAGCCCGTGCTCGGGCACGCCGACTGGGAGGCCCAGAACATGCGCTGGCATGGCGGGAGGCCGCTGGTAGTGCACGACTGGGACAGCCTCGCCTGGCTGCCCGAGGCCGCGCTCGCAGGAACCGCGGCCGGTGTCTTCGCCAGCCACGGCAAGCCGGTACTCGCTTCGATCGAAAGCTCGGCGGCGTTCCTCCGCGCGTACGAAGCCGGTCGCGGCGTGCCCTTCACCGCCTACGAGACCGAGGTCGCCTAGGCCGCGAGTGCTTGGGTCGCCCTCCACAACGCCCGCGACGAGTTGATCTTCAACCGCCGGAGACTCAGCTACGACCGGCTCGAAGCGCAGCGCGAAGAACGGCTGAGGAGAGCAGGCTTGACCTAGAGCCCGCGGCTAGACGAGCTCGGGCTCGCGCGGGCTCCCGGCTTTCTGCTCCTGGAACTTCCGAGCCGCGTCGATCGCCGCACCGAGATTGAGGCCCTTGTCCTTCGCCTGCTTGATGAGCATCACCGTCTCGAGCGCGTCGATGTCGTAGATGCGCTGCTTGCGGCCCTTCGTCGGGATCTGTGCCTTGTTCGTCCAGTAGTCGAGCTGCATCTTCGAGATGCCGGCGATCGTGCACACCTGGCCGAGGTAGAGCTCGACCTTGCCAAGATGGTCGGCGATGTTGATCGGTTCGAGGAGATCGACCTGGCGGCTGGTCGGCACCCGAGAGTTATACGACTCTGGGCCGCCGTTGGGAAGGGGAAGTCCTACTCGGCCGGGGTCTCGGCGACGGTCTCGCCGGCGTCGCCCTCGGGCTCAGAGTCAGCGCCGCTCTCGGACTCGACGACCGGAGCGACGGCGGAGACGGTCTCGTCGTCACCGCGGAGCCGCATGACGATCACGCCCTGCGTCGAGCGGCCGAGGCGCTTGACGTCTTCGACGGGGATCTTGATCACCGTGCCGAGGGTGGAGATGAGCATCACCTGGTAGCCGTCCCGGACAACGCGGGCGCCGACGAGGTAGCCGCGTGCCTCGGTGAGCTGCACCGTCTTGACGCCCATCCCGCCGCGGCCCTTGACCGGGTACTCGGAGACGCGCGTGCGCTTGCCGAAGCCGTTCTCGGTCACGACGAGAAGGTCGGCGTCGTCCTCGGCGATGTTGATCGAGATGACCTCGTCGCCGGCGCGGAGCTTCATCCCGGCGACACCCGACGTGTCGCGGCCCATCGGTCGCGCGTCGGTCTCGTGGAAGCGGATCGCCTGACCCTTCTTCGAGACCATGAGGATGTCGTCGGTGCCGGTCGCGTGCCGCACGCCGACGAGCTCGTCGCCTTCGCGCATCTTGATCGCGATGATCCCGTCGGCCTTGAGCGGCGTGTTGTACGCCGCGAGCTCGGTCTTCTTGACGATGCCGTTCTTCGTCGCGAAGACGAGGTACTTCGCCTCCTCGAAGTTGCGCGTCTGCACGACCGCGCGGACGGTCTCGTCCTGCCGGAACGGGAGGAGGTTGACGATCGCGCGGCCCTTCGCCTGGCGCGAGCCGAGCGGAAGCTCGTGCACCTTGAGGCGGTAGACCTTGCCGACGTTCGTGAAGAAGAGGATGTAGTCGTGCGTCGAGGCGACGAAGAGGTGCTCGATGTAGTCGTCCTCCTTGAGCTCCATCCCCATCACGCCTACGCCGCCGCGCCGCTGTTCGCGGTACGCAGTCACCGGTAGCCGCTTGATGTAGCCGGAGCGCGTGATCGCGATCACCATGTCCTCTTCTGCGATCAGGTCCTCGAGCTCGAGCTCCTCCTCGGCGGCGACGATCTCGGTGCGGCGGTCGTCGTTCTTGCCGTAGATCTGCTTGATCTCCAGCAACTCTTCGCGGATCAGCGCGTCGATGCGCGCCGGATCGCCGAGGATGGCGCGCAGCTCGTCGATGCGCTCGCGCAGGTCCCTGTACTCCGACTCGACTTCCTTGCGCGCGAGGCCGGTCAGCCTCGCAAGCCGCATGTCGAGGATCGCCTGCGCCTGGATCTCGCTGAGCGAGAAGCGCTCCATGAGCTGGGTGCGCGCCTGCTCGGTGTCGTCTGCGGCGCGGATGAGGGCGACGATCGCGTCGATGTTGTCGAGCGCGATGAGGTAGCCCTCGAGGATGTGCGCGCGGGCCTCTGCCTTCCGCAGCTCGTCCTTCGAGCGGCGGGTGACGACCTCGCGCTGGAAGTCGAGGTAGTGCGTGACGAGCTCGAGCAGCGAAAGCGTCCTCGGGACGCCGTCCACCAGCGCGACGGCGTTGTAGCCGAACGTCGTCTGCAGCGGCGTGTGCTTGAACAGCTTGTTGAGCGCCACCTGCGGGACGGCCTCGCGCTTCAGCTCGACCTGGATCCGCATCCCGGTGCGGTCGGAGTGGTCCGCGAGATCGGAGATCTCGGTCAGCACCTTGTCGCGGACGAGATCGGCGATCTTGACGATGACGCCGGCGTCACCGCCCTTCTTCACGCCGTACGGGAGCTCGGTGATGATGATCGCGCTCTTGCCGCCGCGCAGCTCCTCGATATGGGCGCGCGCGCGCATGACGACGCGGCCGCGGCCGGTGCGATACGCGTCGCGGATCCCGCTGCGACCGACGATGTACGCGCCGGTTGGGAAGTCGGGTCCCTTGATGTGCTTCATCAGACCCTCGACGTTGATAGCGGGGTCGTCGATCATCGCGACCACCGCGTCGATCGTCTCGCCGAGATGGTGCGGCGGCATGTTCGTGGCCATTCCGACCGCGATCCCCGTCGAGCCGTTGACGAGGAGGTTCGGGAAGCGGGACGGCAGGACGGAGGGCTGGCGCCGCGACTCGTCGTAGTTCGGCTCGAAGTCGACGGTGTTCGCGTCGATGTCGCGCAGCAGCTCGGTCGCCATCTTCGAGAGACGCGCCTCGGTGTAGCGCATGGCCGCTGGCGGGTCGTCGTCGACGGACCCGAAGTTGCCCTGCCCGTCGACGAGCGGGTAGCGCAGCGAGAACGGCTGCGCCATCCGGACGAGCGTGTCGTAGATCGCCTGGTCGCCGTGCGGGTGGTACTTCCCCATCACGTCGCCGACCGTTGCGGCGGACTTCTTGTACGGCCGGTTGGGCTGCAGGCCGGCCTCGTGCATTCCGTAGAGGACGCGGCGGTGCACCGGCTTCAGGCCGTCCCGCACGTCCGGGAGCGCGCGCGAGACGATGACGGACATCGCGTAGTCGAGGAAGCTCGAGCGCATCTCCTGCTCGAGCTCGCGCGACTCGATCCGGCCACCGCCGAGTGCGCCGATATCGACCTCAGACATCGAGGCCCCTTCTAGACGTCAAGGAACGCGTCCTTCGCGTTCTCCTCGATGAAGATGCGGCGCGGCTCGACTTGGTCGCCCATCAGCATCGAGAACAGCTGGTCAGCGGCGCTCGCGTCCTCGACGTCGACCCGCACGAGCAGCCGCTTCGCGGGATCCATGGTCGTCTCCCACAGCTGCTCGGGGTTCATCTCGCCGAGACCCTTGTAGCGGGAGAGCTGAATCCCGACTTCCTTGGCAAGGTCGAGCGCGTCTTGCCGCAGCGCGGAGAATGTCGGCGCCACGGCGCGGTTCTTACCGAGCGCGAGGGTGAACGGCGGCGGGCCGATGACCTCGACGATCTTCGCGTATGCGCGACGGAGGTTGGCGTAGATCGGGGAGCCGAGCAGCTCCGCGCTGAGACCGACGGTCTGTGCGGCGGACGTCTCCTCCTCGACGACCTTGACGAGAAGCCCGCTGTCGTCGCGCTCGAGCACGACGAGCTTGTAACCGTTGGCGGGCAGCGCCTCGATCGCCTTCTCTGCCTCGACGGGCGTCGCCATGTCGGACTCGACGAGCCGGTGCGCGATGAGGAGATCGGCGGCGTGATGGCCGAAGTCGGCGCGTAGCCGGGCCGTCCAGCCCTCGAACTCCGCGAGCGCGCCGGCGAACTTCTTCCACCTCGCCTCGGTCAGCTTGACCTCGACGCCGTCACGATCGCGCACGTCCAGGTCGCCGAAGCGCTCGCGCACGAGGAGCTCCTCCAGCTGCGAGTCCTTCTCGAAATAGAACTCCTGGTTGCCGAGCTTGACCTTGTACAGCGGCGG
>Ga0209060_10003625_pt1 | contig 12729 bp, 11 predicted proteins | sample Coa_R1_8_FD_187155 | JGI IMG/M metagenome (GOLD analysis project Ga0209060, IMG submission 187155) | Surface soil microbial communities from Centralia Pennsylvania, which are recovering from an underground coalmine fire - Coalmine... | ecosystem: Environmental > Terrestrial > Soil >...
GTCGGGACCGTCGGGCAGCGGTCCGGACTTGGTTGGCGGTCAGCTGTGATAACGGCAGGCCGAGCGATCGGACCGGGGGCGAGGAAAGGGCGGCGACCATGACGTTAACTCAATATTAACCATACGCGCCGAGCATCAGGGCAGTCGGGACCGGGCGAGTGCCCGTTATCTCGGTCGCCTGCTTTTTTTGATCGTTCATCCTTTGGGCGACGAGCAATGCTCGTTGGGGGCTCGTTGGAGTGCGTCATGTCTGGGCGTGAATTTGAGACGAATTTGCTTTCAGCGTTTGCGTTGACAATCAGCAGTGCCCTTGGTGTTGGTCTGCCGTTGGCGGTGCTGATTATTTGGGTCTGCTCCTGACAGACCCACCGATCGCTAGAGGCTTCCCCGCGGCGCCGACCAGCGGAAGAGCGCCAGCGGCACGTCGCGGAAAAAAAGCGCGACAGCCACCCACAGCCGGCGCAGCAGGTGGCGGCATTCAACCAATGCTGAGTCTGCCGGTCCGTCCAACCAGGAACGGCGACGCGTCCTGGAATTCACACCCTGGCTGTTACGAATGCCTGGACGAACAATGACGTGTCGGCGCGCGCAATTGATGTAGCGTTGCTGCGAAGGCAGAAGCACACGATGTGATCGTCAGGTTTAAAGCCGGGACAAATCGGATCGCATTCGCGTTGGACATTGCATACGTTGCGCGCGGGAAGATGACTTGCGGGCAAACTGCCCCGCCCGACTTGGGGGGTTCAGAGCGGGGCAGTTTGTTCTCGTTCGCGGCATTGCCAGTTCGCCGCTCTGTAAGAGTAGGCAATTTCAGGAACTGAATTCGCAATCCGAGGTATTCCGGCCTGTATCTTAGGCATTAGTTCCTGAGTATCGCCCGTCGCAGAAAAAATTAGACCTGCATTTGCCGTCGCGAGGGCCTTGGTATCGCTTCGCGAACGACGGCTGGTGGGCACGACAGGGATCGAACCTGTGACCCCTACCATGTCAAGGTAGTGCTCTCCCGCTGAGCTACGTGCCCGATATCGCAAAAAAGGTGGGGTGGCGGACCCTATATCGGCTCCCGTTGCGACAGGCAAGGACGCTTAAGCCAGTAAATCGAGGGCTGGTGTGGCTTTGGTTCAGCAGTCCGCGTGACGAACCCGCGGCAAGACTGATGCGGACGTCTGAACCGCCACACCAATCAGGCCGCCAGCATCTTGTTCACTTCGCTGACCAATTCGCGAAGGTGAACCGGCTTTGACAGAACCTTGGCGTTTTTCGGCGCCTCCGAATCGGAGTTCAGCGCCACAGCCGCAAAGCCGGTGATGAACATGATCTTGATGTCGGGGTCGAGCTCGGAGGCGCGGCGCGCAAGCTCGATGCCGTCCATCTCCGGCATCACGATGTCGGTGAGCAGCATCTCGAACGGCTCCTCGCGCAGCCGCTGATAGGCCGACATGCCGTTGTCGTGGGGCGAGACCTGAAAGCCGGCATTTTCCAGCGCCTTGACCAGGAAGCGGCGCATGTCGTTGTCGTCTTCGGCGAGGAGGATCTTGTGCATGGAACGAGGGTCGAATCCCTGATGGAGCGGACCAAGAGCTTCACTAAGCCCTCAGACGGTAAATATCGGGTGAAAGCTAGCGGGCTTGATCGGCTGTTCGCAAGGCCATTTCTGGACGGAAATACGGCTCAAATCAATGAAACGAAGGAAGGGAGGGCGTCTCCTTGAGAGACGTTCCAGAAGCGGCGTAAGACTTTTTCCCTTGGCAGAGGGGTTGCGATTATCGACAATGCGCGCAGATTTAAGAAGCTCCGTTGCGTCCGGCGATTCGACCTGTCGAGCCCAGCGGATTTCAGGGACAGCGCCCCGACAATGACCTCCTTAGATGGCGAGCTGTCGCCTCCGTTCGAGATCGTGGAGCCTGCCGAGTGGCGGGCGCCGATCATCTTTAATTCGCCGCATTCCGGCTCGGCCTATCCCAACCACTTCCTGCATGCTTCGCGAATCGACCTGCCCACGCTGCGTCGAAGCGAAGACTCCTTCATGGACGAGCTGATCGCCGACTTGAGCCGCAGCGGGTTTGCGACCGTGCGGGTCCACTTCCCCCGCTCCTATGTCGACGTCAATCGCGAGCCTTACGAGCTTGATCCGCGCATGTTCTCCGGTCGCCTGCCTAGCTTTGCGAATACCCGCTCGATGCGGGTGGCGGGCGGGCTTGGCACCATCCCGCGCGTGGTCGGCGACGGCCAGGAAATCTACCGCGAGCGGCTGGCGGTCGACGACGCGCTGTCGCGCATCGAGACGCTCTACAAGCCCTATCACCGCGCGCTCCGCCGGCTGATCAGCCGCGTGCATCAGGCGTTCGGCACCGTCATGGTGGTGGATTGCCATTCCATGCCATCGATCGGAGTGTCGCGCGACGAGCCGCGCCGACCGGACGTGGTGATCGGCGACCGTTACGGCACGAGTTGCGCACCGTTATTGCCTGACGCCATCGAGGAGACCATGAGCCGGCTCGGCTATTCAGTCGGGCGCAACAAGCCCTACGCGGGCGGCTTCATCACCGAGCATTACGGCAATCCGGCCAGCGGCTTGCATGCGGTGCAGCTTGAGCTCAACCGGGCGATCTATATGGACGAGCGGCGCCGAGAAAAGGGACCGCGATTTGCCCAGGTCGCCAATGATTTCACCGCGCTGGCTGATGCGCTTGCCAACGTCCCGCTGGACGATCTCGGACCTTTCCAGGCGGCGGCGGAATAAATCGCGCCGTCGACAATCTTCTGGATGCCGCTTCGTGTCAGTCCCCTTTCTCTCCTGGCCCGGGGCGGCACAAGCAAATGACTCGAGAGAAAAAAGGGCCGCTTGCGATGAGCAAGCGGCCCAAGTCTAGGGAGGAAACGCCCAAGGAGGGCAGCGATAGCGCGAGGCGCTACCGCACCGCAGCAATATGCGACCGCGTCGCACAAAGTGCAAGCATTTTTGAAACATTTCCCATGAAATTTCGACCACTCATGCAAGCGAGCAACACTTTTGTATTAGACGAAATTTGTTGTTATATTTCAATGTCTTGCACGGTCCACGGCGACGAGATGGCGATTTTCCCGAGCCACCTCGCGATTTCGTGAACGGCCCTCACAGCAAAAATTAGCGGATGCCCCAAGGTGATTCGGTATCCAAAATACCAACGGAAAGCCTGGGGATCACAGGTGCTCGCCCGCTCATTGCGGATGTCAACATCGGCCCACGAGATCAATAGTTTGCTAGTGTGCTTGGATTGCGAAGTCCGCAAACGGGGTGTCGCGAAAAACGACACCAGCCGGCCCTTCAAGGAACAACCGTGACGGTCATCGATTTTTCCGCGTTCATCGGGCGTCTGGCGACCACCTCGGGGGAGACCATCCTGCCGTTCTTCCGCACCTCGCTCTCCATCGAGGACAAGAGCGTGGGCCATGATTTCGATCCGGTGACGGAAGCCGATCGCGCCGCCGAGGCGGTGATGCGTCGTCTGATCAAGGCTGTCTTTCCCCAGCACGGCATTGTCGGCGAAGAGTTCGGTAACGAGCGTGAAGACGCCGAATACGTCTGGGTGCTGGATCCGATCGACGGGACAAAATCCTTCATCGCCGGCTTCCCGATCTGGGGCACGCTGATCGCGCTGATGCACAAGGGCACTCCCGTTTTCGGGATGATGCACCAGCCCTTCATCGGCGAGCGGTTTTCCGGCGACAACGCGTCCGCCAATTATCGCGGGCCGTCGGGCGAACGAAGGCTGTCGGTGCGGCGCTGTGCGTCATTGAAGGAGGCGACCTGCTACACCACAAGCCCGCTTTTGATGAACGAGTCCGATCGCGCAGCCTTCGGCAAGATCGAGGCCGCGGTGCGGCTATCGCGCTATGGCGGAGATTGCTACTCCTATTGCATGCTTGCCGCAGGCCATCTCGATCTCGTGGTGGAAACGGGACTGAAGCCCTACGACATCGCGGCGCTGATCCCGATCATCACTGGTGCGGGCGGCGTCGTCACCAATTGGGACGGCTCCCCGGCGCAAAAGGGCGGCCGCATCGTCGCGGCCGGCGATCCGCGCGTGCATGAGGCGGCTGTCAAGCTTCTCACCATCTAGTCTAGCTAGGCCGTGTATTCATGCCGGCCGCAGATCGGCGCGCGGATGCCTGCTGTACTCCTGATAGCGGCGGAATAGCGGACGTTGTCCAACCGCAGCTTCGGGCGCAGGAGTGGACATTCTCCTCTGTGAGCGTCCGGCCCTTGCTGGCCTATCGCAAAAGTTCCTTGTGCAGCAGCATGCGCATCCTTAGATTGCGCCCTCTAGTTCTACGCTTAAGCGATGGGTTTCCATGAAAGTTGTTATGCTGGTCGGAGCGCTCGCACTGGCCCCGTCCCTGGTATTAGCTCAAGACAACCAAGGCCCGACGCTGTGTAATGCAAACGACGATTCGTCTGAAGCTGGCGTCATCTCAACCTGCACGCAACTGATCGAGGCTAACAAGTCAAGCCAAGATGAACGGGCGGCGTTTTATTATAATCGCGGCTTTGCGTACTGGCGTAACGGCGAGCTCGATGCGGCTTTGGTCGATGAGAGCGAGGCCATTGCGATCAATCCCGGTTTCGCCGACTCCTATATGAGACGAGGGGCAGCATTCCTCGGCAAAGGCGATTACGATCGCGCAATCGCGGACGCCACAAAAGCGATCGAGATCGATCCGTTAAACGTTCGAGCTTACGCTAACCGTGGGATCGCGCGTGAAAAGACGGGTGATCGCCTTGGAGCGATCGCGGATGAGACCCGGGCGATCGAGATTAACCCGAAATTCATAGCGGCTTATCTTATCCGGCAAGAGAACCACAATGCGATAGGTGATCACGGCACCGCGGCAGCAGACCTCGCGATGGCAACTAAGATCGAACCGGAGGGTGGCTTCGAAGGCTATCGGTTTCGGGCCCAAGCTTACAGGCTAATGGGCGAATACGACCACGCAATCGCCGACTTTAACCGCTGGATCGACATTAATCCGAATAGCGCGGTGGCCTATGAGCTTCGCGCGGACGCCTATTTGCGCGAGAAAGACGCCGAGCATGCTATTACCGATGCCAGCAAAGCGCTTGAGCTCAGTCTAAAGCGCACGTATGCGTACCGCGTCCGCGGCACGGCCTATTTTCAGAAGCGTGATCTCGACGCTGCGATCGCCGACTTCACAGCCAGCATCGCAGCCGAACCCGATATCGCATCCACCTACGGGCTTCGCGGCCAGGCATACGCACTCAAGGACGATCCAGACCACGCTATTGCTGATTTCACGAAGCAGATCGAACTCGATCCCGGAAACGACCAAGCATATCACGCGCGCGGCGCGGCTTACGAGAAAAAGCACGACAGTGCCGCTGCTAACGCAGATTACGCTAGGTCAATGTGGGTAGCAGGAGCTGAGCGACGGCCGGTCGGTACACTTTCGCCGGATGTTGCCAAGGCGTTCGACAGGAGGCGTCGAAAGTCCCCCGCCACCAGCTCGAAATAATTCGACGGGTCACCAGCCGAAATAATGGCTTTTCAACAAGTGGAAGGGATAGGCCGAACCGGTAAAGCTCAACCCAGCAGATGTTTTCCGTGAGCACACGCGCCCTGGCACTTCTCCCGGTTTTCCGAGACAATCTTTCCAGACAAGCAAGACGGGCCATGATCCCCGCGATCATGCGCCAGGGAGGAATGGAATGGGAATTCTGGGTCGGCTACTGACCTTGTCGATGTTGACGCTGCTGCCGTCGATCGCCGCCGCTGAAGATTTCCCGACAAAACCGATCCGCCTGATCGTGCCGTTCCCACCCGGCGGACCGAACGACATCATCGCGCGCGTGGTTGGCCAGCGCATGTCGGAGATCGCCGGGCAGCCGGTGGTGATCGACAACCGAGGCGGCCAGGCCGGCGTGCTCGGCACGGACGCGGTCGCCAAAGCGAGCCCGGACGGCTACATCATCGGCATTGTCTCGTCGAGCTCACTGTCGATCAGCCCGACCTTGGAAAAAGTCCCCTATGATGTCGCCAGGGATTTTGCCCCGGTTACGCTGGTCGCTACCGTGCCGGAAATGCTTGTCGTCGCAAGCAACGTTCCCGCCAGAAGCATGGGCGAGTTGGTCGCGCTCGCCAAATCGCAACCCGGAAAACTCAATTTTGCCTCGGCCGGGACCGGCGGGATCACCCATCTTGCCGGCGAACTCTTCAAGCTGACGGCGCATATCGACATCGAGCATGTGCCCTACCGGGGCGCGGCGCCCGCCATCAACGACCTCCTGGGCCAGCAGGTGCAGATGGCCTTCCTCGATCTGCCGGTGCTGTTGCCGCAGATCAAGGCCGGCAGGTTGATCCCGATCGCACTTGGCGCCAGGGAACGCTCGTTATTGGCGCCCGACGTGCCGATCACAGCCGAAGTCGGCATGCCCGATCTTCTGATTGAAAACTGGTACGGAATGATTGCGCCGGCTGCGACGCCGCCCGACGTGCTCGCAAGGCTCAATCGCATCGCCACCGAAGCGATGTCGGATCCCAACGTCAAGGAGAAGCTTGCCGACCAGGGCCTGACGCTGGTGCCGCAGACGCCCGAACAGTTTCGCGACTACATCGCTTCCGAGACCCTCAAATGGAAGAAGGTCATCAAGGATGCCGGCGTACCCGTGACGAAGTAATTGACGGCATAAATATCGTTGGGATCCTACAGGAGGACTGGCTTGTCGAGGCAGAACATCTCGTCCGGATACGCCTTTGAAGATACGTACGGATACTCACGAGCCGTCCGCGTTGGAAACCAAGTCTTTGTATCCGGAACAACGGCCCGCCCGCCCCAACTAGGCGCCGATGCCTATGCGCAGGCCAAGGCCGCATTGGCGACTATAGCCGACGCACTGGCCAAGACCGGCGCGGGAATGCACCACGTCGTTCGTACAGTGGTGTACGTCATCGACATGGCTGACACCCAACATATTGCCCGCGCCCATTCTGAAGCCTTCGATCGAATCCGCCCCGTAAGTACGCTCGTCCAGGTCAGCGCACTCACTCCGGCCGCCGCACGGGTCGAGATCGAAGCAACGGCGATCATCTCTGACTGATTGGCGAACCCGGCTTGGACCGCTTAGTCCCTCCCCTCCCCTGCGAAGCGGTGCGGAGGGATGAGAGCGCGCGCGATCGATCCTAGCTCCGCGGGAAGGCCCTACGCCGCGGCCTTGCGCAAATGGTCCACCAACAGCTTGGCCGGGCGCGGCAGCGACTTGAAGCTGCGGGCGCAGATCACGAGCTTGCGGTTGGCCCAGCCGTCGCGGATCCGGATCATCGCAATCGGCATCGATCGCGCGCAGCGCTTGGCAGCGGCCTCCGGCACCACGGCCACGCCGACATTGGCGGCGACCATCTGACAGATCGCATCGAAATCGCGCAAGCGTGCGCGAAAATGCAGGCGCATGCCAAGCCGCGCGGCGTGGCGCGCGATATGCGCCTGTAGTGCGGCCGCATTGGTCAAACCGATAAAGGCGTGGCCGGCCACCTCGGCAAAATCGATCTGCCGGCGATCGGCAAATTCTCCGCGCCGCGCGGTCACGAGCGTCAGGCGGTCCTCGCCGAAGGCAAAGCGCTCGACATTGTCGGGCAGCGCGTGCTCGGCGGCGAATCCAAGATCGGCCGCGCCGGCGGCAATGGCGTTGGCGATGTCGACGCTTTCGCGCTCTTCAACGTCGACATTGATGTCCGGATTTTCGCGCAGGAAGGCAGCGAGTGCCCGCGGCAGATGCTCCGACAGGCCGGCCGTATTGGCGAGCAGAAGGACGCTGGCGCGCAAGCCGGAGGCAAAGCGGAAGAGATCGCCGCGCATCGCCTCCACATTGTGGATCACGAGCCTTGCATGATCGAGCAGGCTCTCGCCGGCCGCAGTCAGCTCGACGCCGCGGCGGCCGCGCTTGAACAGGGCAACGCCAAACGCCTCCTCAAGCCCCTTGATGCGGGCGCTGGCGGAGGCGAGCGCAAGGTGGGCGCGGTCGGCGCCGCGGGTGATGCTGCGGTGGTCTGCGACCGCGATGAAAAGCTGCAGGTCGACCAGGTCGAAACGCATGGCAGGTCCCTTGTGGCGGTTCGGAAATCGGCACCAGCCTTCGCCATCGCCGAATGCTGGCTCCGTAACCTCCACATTGTGCGGGATCGGGAGCTCGGTCAACCTGAACCCATGACCGAGCTTCAATCCTTCCTGATTCTGATCGCCGCCATCTTCATGTTTGCCGGATTCATCAAGGGCGTGCTTGGGCTTGGGCTGCCGACGGTCTCGATGGGCCTGCTTGCGGTTACCATGGTGCCGACCAGAGCGCTCGCCATCGTCATCGTGCCCGCCGTGGTCACCAACATCTGGCAGACCTTTGCGGGCCCGCATCTCCCCGACATCGTGCGCCGTCTGTGGCCGCTCCTGGCGGGCACCGTGATCGGTGCCTGGCTGAATGCAGGCGCGATGACCGGGCCCTATGCGCATTACATTCCGATCGCGCTCGGCGTCGTGCTGGTGATTTACGCCGTGATGGGATTGAGCAGGATTGCCTTCACCGTCGCGCGTCGTGACGAGAAGTGGATCGGCGGCATCGTCGGCATCATTACCGGCATGATCTCGGTCGCAACTGGCGTGCAGGTCGTCCCGTCGATGCCGTTCATGCAGGCGCTCGGGATGGAGAAGGATGAACTGGTGCAGGCGCTCGGCCTGTTCTTCACGGTCGCAACGCTGGCACTCTCGATCAATCTGACCCATTCGGGTGCGCTCAGCTCGGCCATTGCGCTGCCTGGCGCCATTGCACTCGCCGCTTCCTTTGCCGGCATGTTCGTGGGCCAACGGGTGCGATCGAAAATGCCGGCGGAAGCATTTCGCCGCTGGTTCCTGATTGGGATGGTCGCGCTGGGAATTTATCTTGCGGCCGGCACGCTGCTGGGCCTGACGGCCGCCTGACTGCTAAAGCAGCTTCACACCCTGGGCGGGTTCCACGCGACGGTATGCCGCCACGGCTGGTTCCGGCACCACTGGATGACATGCTATCCTCTTGCGCTTAAGAGGGCTTACGGGTTTGTAAAACGCGGGATCGGTCGGGCCTGCCGCACCGGCCGACCGTTTTGGAGCGCCGGAACATATGGAAAGACGCCTCGCAGCCATCGTTTGCGCTGACGTCGCGGGCTACTCACGAATGATGGGTTTGGATGAGGCCGGAACGCACGCCGCGTTCAAGGCCCATCGCGGCGCGATCTATCCGATCATTCTCAATCATGGCGGCCGTGTCGTCAAAAATACCGGCGATGGCTTCCTTTTGGAGTTTTCGAGCGTCGTCGGAGCCACCGAAGCCGCCATCGCGATCCAGACGCTGATGGCCGAACGGAACGACCGGCTGCCGCCCGATCGCACCATGCATTTCCGCCTCAGCGTCCACATGGGCGATGTCATGGCCGACGAAGACGAAGTTTTTGGCGACGACGTCAACATCGCCGTTCGTTTGGAAGCGGTCGCTGCCCCCGGCGGGATCGCGGTGTCCGACAAAGCCTATCATGACGTCGGCAAACATCTCGGCGTTACCCTGATCGACGCAGGCCACTATCAATTCAAGAACATCAAAGAGGCGGTGCACGTCTGGACCTGGGAGCCGGCCGGAGCCGCGCGCGCACGTGAAAAGGAAGCAACGAGGGCGGCCGCGCGACCGCGGATCGCGGTCGTCGGCGTCTTGCCGTTCGCCAATCTCAGCGACGCCGCGGACGAATATTTTTCCGACGGGCTGACCGAGGACCTGATTCACGCGCTGTCCCTGCAATCGTTCTATCGCGTGCTGGGCAGGAGCTCGACCTTTCCGTTCAAGGGCAAGGCTCTCAGCGCCCGCCTGATCGCGCGCGAGATCGACGCGACCTATCTGATCCAGGGCTCGGTGCGCCGCGCCGGGACAAAGATCCGCGTCACCGCCGAGTTGATCGCGCCCGAAGGCGGCGAGCAATTGTGGACCGGCCGATACGATCGCGACATGGGCGAGCTGTTCGCATTGCAGGACGAGATCACGACCAGCCTGTCGGGTGCCATTGCGCCCGAGATTTTTCGCGCGGAAGCCTTCGCGCCCAACCGTTCCGCCACGGATCTCACCGCCTGGGACCGTTTCTTGCGCGGGCTATCGCATTACTACCGCGAAACCACCGCGGATTTCGAAGCGTCCATCGACCTGTTCAGACAGGCGATTGCGCTCGATCCTGCTCTCGCGATTGCGCATGCCTATCTTGCGACCATCCTGGTGCAGGGCGTCCATTATGGCTGGATCAAGAGCACACGCCAATTGTGGGAAGAGGCGATGAGCCTCGCCGAGACCAGCGTCCGCCTCGACCCGCACTCCTCGTTCACGTTCTCGATCACGGCCTATCTGCATGCGATGCGGGGAAACCATGAGGCCGCCCACGACGCCATCCGCAAGGCCGTGCAGCTCAACCCCTACGACATGGGCGCCCGCGGGGTTCAGGGCGTTTGTCATCTCATCGGCGGCGATCATCGCGAGGCGATCGCGCTCTTGTCGATGGCGGTGACGCACGGCAACAGCGACCCCCGATATCAGTGGGGCTCATCGATCGCGTTCAGCCATTACCTGCTTCGGCAGTACGATGCGGCGCTGTCCTGGGCGCGCGAGGCTCTGTATTTCAATCCGAACCACCTGCAAGTGCTCTGTGTCCGCGCGGCCGCACTCGCGCAATTGGGACGAGGCGACGAGGCGACGGAGGCGGCCAGAGTGCTCCTGAACAACTACCCGGAGCTGACCGTCGAACGGCATTTGCGAAATTTCCATTGGAAGAAGCCGGACGACATCGCGCATTATCGCGAAGGGCTTTTGAAGGCCGGCGTCCCCTTCGGTCGGCCGCTGACGCTGATCAAGTCGGCAAGCTGAGGCTCGGTCTCTTCCCCCTCCCCCTTGCGGAAGGGCTATCTCATTTGAAGTTGGTGGGAGGTCTTTAGCGTCGTCATGGCCGGGCTTGTCCCGGCCATCCACGTCTTGGCAGTCGAAAAGGAAGGCGTGGATGCCCGGGTCAAGCCAGGTCAAGCCCGGGCATGACGATAACTCGGTGGAGTGATTAGGCCTCACCCAATCAGAACCGAGCCCGGCACGAAGGCGTCGAACGCCGCCCAGAACTGGGCGATAGCGATCCTGCTTCGAACTGTCCGGCCCTCCCGGTTTGAAGCGCAGGGACAAAAATCAATAATGAGACAACGCCTCAAATTTGAATTCGTGAACGTCGAAACTACCGACTGGCCGGTTTTTCTCGTGCTTCACGGGCCGTCATCGCGTCGTATATGCCCGGACTTTGCCAGCCAAGACGCCCGCATTGACAGGCCGAAAGGTGCTGCCCGGGCGCTGATCTATAACGTCGTTTCTGGCTTGTCCGTAGATAAATGCTGCCGGATCAAACCAGTTCCGTTCGGAGGGCTTTTCGAAGCCTGTGATAACGTAACCCGTGTGGTAACTCGCGCCATCGTCCGACAGCCCCGGGTGATATTCCCATCGAAACTTCGGCTGCCTCACCGTCAGGCATTCGCCCAGAAAAACCCCGAGGTCGAAAAGAACGTTGAGACCACGAAGCGATTCGGTCCAGGTCGTATTCATTTGATAGAACGCCTGAGTAACTCCTTCGTCTCTAAGATTAGCAACCAGCGCGCTGAGATTCCCCGGAAACCAAGCCGAAACCGCAGCCAGCCCAACGTCGTCAAGGTCTGCGTTCACACCGAGCTTGCTGAGAAATGTGCGGAGCGCGATGAGCCGCGCTGTGCGTTGGTCGAGGAAATATTGGAAATTCTCACGCCCCCGTTCGGCAAACTCAAGAAGAAGCCGTTTGTGATCCTCCTCAGTTTGCTTTGGGGTCCGGCGGGGAAAACTCGGCCCCTGGCGATAAGGGGGTTGATAGAGCGGGTAGTCTGCAAAGGCGTCCGAAAGAAGTTGCCGGCGCTTGATCGTGTGTTCTGGTTCGCGTTGGAGCCAGCGGAACATGATGATCTCCCCGTTCGGCTTCGTCCGTATTGTCCATATTCAAGGCTACGCCTTCCCCGAACGTCAAAATGACGGCGATGCTATCCAAACAGCGGCGTGCCCGGCACGAAGGCATCGAACGCTGCCCAAAATTGCGCGCGATAGCGATCCTGCTCCTGCAGGATCTCGTGCTTGGAGCCGGCGATGACGAGATGGGAGCCGGCGCGCAGATGGTAAGCGAACTCCTCGATCGCCGGTGTCGAGACGACACTGTCGTTGGAGGCGGCGAGCATCAGGATCGGCTGGCGGATTTGCGAGGGATAATAGAGCCCACGGAAGGTGCGCATGGCGCGGAAGGCGGTATCGGCCCAAGCAATCGTCGGCGAGGCGATACCGAGGGTCGGATCCTCTTCCAGGATCGCGGCATTGCGGGCATAGCGCACGGGATCGCTGGTCACGGGGTTGTTGATGAAGGAGGCGGTTCCGGTGAGCGCATCGCTGCCGCCGGGGACGTAGCGGCCACCCTGACCGGTGAGCCGCATGAAGCGAAGCAGGGTGCGGACCGGAAACGAGGTGCTGCGGCCGGGCAGATCGATCATCGGCGCTGACAGCACCATGCGGTCGAACCAGCGTTTGCCCGCATGCGCCAGCCGCAGCATCACCGCCCCGCCCATCGAATGCGCCAGCGCGAAGAATGGCGGCGGGCAATCCGGCAACACCACCTGCTGGACGAAGGTCTC
>Ga0209060_10003628_pt1 | contig 12723 bp, 11 predicted proteins | sample Coa_R1_8_FD_187155 | JGI IMG/M metagenome (GOLD analysis project Ga0209060, IMG submission 187155) | Surface soil microbial communities from Centralia Pennsylvania, which are recovering from an underground coalmine fire - Coalmine... | ecosystem: Environmental > Terrestrial > Soil >...
TGTGGCTCTCGACTGAGAGATAACGCTTGCCGATCTTGCCGCAGGGGTTGGCGCAGTCGAACACCGGATAGTGCTCGGCCTTCAGGTGCGGCGCGCCTTCGACCGTCATCGCGCCGCAGATGTGGACGTTCGCGGCCTCGATCTCGCGCTTGGTGAAGCCCACGGCAGAGAGCAGGTCGAAGTTGGACGCCGCGAGCGCCTCGGCGCCGATGCCGAGCTGATCGCGAATAAAGTCCTCGCCGAAGGTCCACTTGTTGAAGGCGAACTTGATGTCGAAGGCAGTCGGCAGAAGCTTTTCCACCTTGGCGATCGCTTCATCGGTGAAGCCTTTGGCCTTCAAGGTCGTGACGTTGATGCCCGGCGCATTGGAGAGCGAGCCGTGGCCGACGGCATAGGCGTCGATCTCGGCGATCTCGCCCTCGCTGTAGCCGAGCGCGCGCAACGCCTCGGGCACGGCGCGGTTGATGATCTTGAAATGGCCGCCGCCCGCGAGCTTCTTGTATTTCACCAGCGCGAAATCAGGCTCGATGCCGGTGGTGTCGCAATCCATCACCAGGCCGATCGTGCCGGTCGGAGCGACCACGGTCACCTGCGCGTTGCGATAGCCGTTTTGTTCGCCGAGCGACAGCGCATCATCCCAGGCCTTGATCGCATGCGCGACCAGGTCCGCTTGCGGGCAGGAGGCGTGGTCGAGCGGCACCGGGTTGACGGAGAGTGCCTCGTAGCCGCGTGCTTCGCCATGCGCGGCGCGGCGGTGGTTGCGGATCACGCGGAGCATGTGCGCCGCATTCTTCTTGTAGCTGGGGAAGGCGCCAAGCTCGCCCGCCATCTCGGCGGATGTCTTGTAGGCGATGCCGGTCATGATCGCCGTCAGCGTGCCGCAGAGCGAACGGCCTTCCTTTGAGTCATAGGGCAGGCCCATGGTCATCAGCAGACCGCCGATATTGGCAAAGCCGAGCCCCAACGTGCGGAACTCGTAAGACAGCTCGGCGATCGCCTTCGAGGGGAACTGCGCCATCAGCACCGAGATTTCGAGCACGATCGACCAGAGCCGGCAGAGGTGCTCGTAGGCCGCCACGTCAAAGGTTTTCGTGGTCGTGTTGTAGAACGTCAGCAGGTTCGCGGAGGCGAGATTACACGCGGTGTCGTCCAGGAACATGTACTCCGAGCACGGATTGGACGCGCGGATGTCGCCGGACGCCTTGCAGGTGTGCCAGTCGTTCATCGTGGTGTTGAAGTGCAAGCCGGGATCGGCGGAGGCCCAGGCGGCATAGCCGATCTTTTCCCAGAGGTCGCGCGCCTTCAGCGATTTCGTCACCTTCTTGTTGGTGCGGGCGACCAGCTTCCACTCGCCGTCGGTCTCGACCGCGCGGAGGAAGTCGTCCTTCAGCGACACGGAGTTGTTGGAGTTCTGGCCGGAGACGGTGAGGTAAGCTTCCGAATCCCAGTCGGTGTCATAGGTGTCGAACTGGATGTCCTTGTAGCCTTGCCTGGCGAACTGGATCACCCGCTTGATGTAATTGTCGGGCACGAGATTGCGCCGTGCGAGCTTGATCTCGCGGCGGAGCGCAGGGTTCTTTTCGGGATCGAAGCAATCATCGCCCGAGCCCTCGCAATTGACGCAGGCCCGCATTACGGCCTTGAGATGCTTCTGGTTGATCTTGGAGCCGGTGACGAGAGCGGCGACCTTCTGCTCCTCCTTCACCTTCCAGTCGATATAGGTCTCGATGTCGGGGTGATCGATGTCGACCACGACCATCTTGGCCGCGCGGCGCGTCGTGCCGCCCGACTTGATGGCGCCCGCCGCCCGGTCGCCGATCTTCAGGAAGCTCATCAGGCCGCTCGAGCGGCCGCCGCCCGACAGTCGCTCGCCTTCGCCGCGCAGGCGCGAGAAGTTCGAGCCGGTGCCCGAGCCATATTTGAACAGGCGCGCCTCGCGCACCCAGAGATCCATGATGCCGCCCTCGTTGACGAGGTCGTCCTCGATGCCCTGGATGAAGCAGGCATGCGGCTGCGGATGCTCGTAGGACGATTTCGATTTGGTCAGCTTGCCGGTCTTGTGGTCGACGTAATAGTGGCCCTGGCCGGGACCGTCGATGCCATAGGCCCAGTGCAGGCCGGTGTTGAACCATTGCGGCGAGTTCGGCGCGACCATCTGCATCGCGAGCTGGTAGCGCACCTCGTCATAGAAGGCCTGCGCGTCGTCTTCTGAGGAGAAGTAGCCGCCTTTAAAGCCCCAATAGGTCCAGCAGCCGGCGAGGCGATCGAACACCTGCTTGGCCGAGAGCTCGCTCGTGTAGCGCTCATTCTCCGGAAGCCGCGCCAGCGCCTCGGTGTCCGGCACCGAACGCCACAGGAAGGACGGCACGGTCTCTTCCTCGACCTTCTTCAGGCGCGTGGCGACGCCCGCTTTGCGGAAATATTTTTGCGCCAGGACGTCGGAGGCGACCTGCGACCAGAAGGAGGGGACCTCGACGTTGTCGAGGTGAAAAACGATCGACCCGTCAGGATTCCGTATCTCAGATGTCGTCAATCTGAAATCAATTCCTGCATAGGGTGACTGGCCTTGAGTGGTGTTGCGACGTTCGATTCGCATGGTCGTGCCCCGTGTCTTCTTGGCCGGACGCTTTACGCGCGGTCCGGCTGTTGTTGTCCTTACGCGAACCTCCCGAACCATCACCGAAATGACGGGTCATTGTTCGCATGCTCAAGCCGGTGGATCCGGCCCTGTCTCTCAGGATGAAGGTCGATCCCCAGGAGCCCTCAAAGGGAATCCTCAAAGGGAATCGATCTCGTCCCGGCATGCCCCTCGAGCCCACCCCTGGGATCGCTCCCCCTCGGGTTCAAAGACCATGCGTTCAACGCCCCAACGCCACACTCCGAGCCAATTCCGGCTCATCTTGTCCGAGCCTGTTCGGCTCACTTTGTCAGAGGCCGGTTCCGGCCCGTTTTTGTCGCCCCAAACCCCGCTTTCAGGGACAGACAAACCCTCTACCGCGGGCCGTCACCGGCCGGCGGAGTGGTTGGTTCAGGAGCCCTTTTTGGGAGCGACCGGCGGGACCCAAACACACTCGCGCCGAACAGATAAGAAGCTAGGACGACTCCGTGACGTGCGTCAAGGATTAGTGCGCGTTTCTGAATCAAATACTAAATATGGTGGAAAGAGAGGGAAAACAGAGGGAGTCGCGCGCCTGTGATCGAGCCAAGTATCAGTGAGTCCTAGGGGATTCCCAAGCGAAAAAAATCATGCCGGCGGGGTGAATTTCAGCTCCTCCCGCTGTTCACAGGGGGGATATTTTTTTGGCCATGAGGATTGCGTCAGCGAGACTCACATAAGGCTGCGGAACCCGTTACCAACATCTTGCTTCACGCCGATCAAAACGAGGGCGAATAGACCAAACAGGTTGTCGCCGATTCCCTCCCAGGACCTTCCATGACGTCTGCAAAACCCGCGGCCAAAGGCGCGCGCATGAGACCCGCAGGCCTTGCGTTCCTCGCCGTCACCGCGGTCGGCTGGGGTTTGACTTGGCCCGCGAACAAATTCCTGGTGGGTGAGCTGCCGCCGTTGACCTTGCGCGGGAGCACCGGCCTGGTCGGCGCGATCATCCTGGCGCTGCTCTCGCTGCTCCGCCGGCAGAGCCTTGTCGTGCCGCGGCCGATGTGGCCGCGCGTGCTGCTGGTTGCCTTTTTAAATATCGGTGTCTGGATGTCGCTGACGGGTCTTTCGCTGGTCTATTTGCCCGCGAGCGAAGCGGTGCTGATCGCCTACACCTTCCCGGTCTGGACCGTGATCCTCGCATGGCCGGTACTGGGTGAGCGGCCGACCTTGTTGCGCCTCATTGCGCTGGTCATGGCGTTTGCGGGGCTTACCGCGATCATGGGGGCCAACGGGTTTTCAGCGAGCATGGCAAAACTGCCCGGCATGATCATGGCGCTCGCTGCCGCTGTTGGATTTGCCCTTGGATCGGTGATGGTCAAGAGATGGCCGATTCACATGCCGCCGATTCCGGCTGCAAGCTGGCAGATCGGCATCGGCTCGTTGCCGATTGTGGCGGCTGGGCTGCTGATCGAAACCGCGCATCTTGGCAACGTGAACGCAACCGGCTGGTGGCTTCTGGTCTATTCGACGGTCGGCCAGTTCTGCATTGCTTATGTCTGCTGGTTTGCCGCGCTGGCGCGGCTGCCAGCATCAGTTGCGGCAATCGGCGTCATGGCGGCGCCCGTGATCGGGGTGGGGACCTCGGCGCTGACGCTCGGCGAACCGTTGGGGCCTGGGCAGATTGCGGCGCTGTGTTTCACTTTTGCCGGGGTTGCGCTGGCAACGCGCTAGCACTTCCGCGGACTCATAAAACATAAAGAGGGGCGCAGTAGCGGTCCGACGCTAACATTCGCATCCCTTCTCGGCAGGCACTTTTGCGAATGTTAGCGTCGAAGGACCACTAGCAAATTATTGATGCTAGTGGAGCTTTGGATTTGACGTTCGCATGAGGCACTTGCGGCAAGAGGGTAGCGAACGTCAAATCCGCTCCACTAGGATGCGCCCCTCTTGTTCAAAGGCCCAGCTCATGCCTACGGGCAAGGGTGCCGCTGGCCATCATAGCCGAGATAGGTCCCCGTCGCCGGATCGTAGGAACGGAATCTCTGCGCACAGTAGCTGGCATCCGCGCCAGTTCCGATTGTGCCGGGTACGACCGCGACTGTGGCATCACCGTCATAATAGCCGGTGTCGTAATAGGTGTCGTCGTAACCCGGTCCGTAATCATAGTAGTCCGGGCCGCCGTAATAGGCGTAGGAGCCGAGGGCACCGACCGCTGCGCCGGCGGCGACGCCGGGCCAGAATGCGCTGCCAGGATGGCGCCAGTTACGACTACCCCAGGCGCCGCGATTGTTCCACGCCGTCTGTCCGGCCGTGCCGGCGGCCGGAGCAGTAGCCGCGGGGGCGCCTGTAAAGCGTGGGCCAGGGCCGGTGGTTGGAGCTGCGCCCGTATACCGCGGACCCGCGGCGGCAAAGCTCGCGGACGGAGCACCGCCCATCCGAGCGCCCGTCGCGGGCGCGCCACCGCCGCTGAAATGGGCTCCGCCGCCAACGTGGCCGCCGCCCCTATATGCGGCAAGACTGGCGGCTGGCGTTGCCAGCAAAGCCAGGGCAGCAACACTGCTGAGAATTTGTGTACGCGTCATCGTGTCTCTCCGTCTCAAGGTGCGTCGTCAACCCGCTGCGCGGTCCGACGTTCCCGCTGGGCGGCGACAATCGCGAACGAGCCGCAGATCGGGGGAACTCACGGTCCGTGAACAAATTGGTCGTTCCCTTGAGCTTTCCGGCGAAACGCCCCAACTTTGCTCGTGGAGCTTTGACGTTCGCTACCCCTGGTGCCGCGGGTCCGTCGTGCGAACGTCAAATCCAAAGCTCCACTAGCAACTTATTGATCCAGTGTGGCTTTGGTTCAGAAGTCCGCATGACGAACTCGCCGCAGCAATGATGCGGACTTCTGAACCGCCACACTGGACATCTCCATGTTGCGATGGCATCAGGGCGGAACTATCGCCAGCAAATCGGCCCGGTCATGAAACAATTCATCCTCAAGATATTCACCTGGTGGAACAGCCAGACGTTTGGGACCCAGCTCTGGACCTGGTTATACGGCGAACTGGTCGGCGAGGATGAACAGGGCAACCGCTACTACCGTACCAAGGGCGGTGCGATCGATCCCACGCTGCACTTCGAGCGGCGCTGGGTGATCTACAACGGTCTTGCCGAGGCAAGCCGGATACCGCCGGGATGGCACGGCTGGATGCATCACACCACCGACGTGCCGCCGACGCAGTCGGATTACAAACCGCGCGAGTGGGAAAAGCCGCATGTGCCCAACCTGACGGGCACGCCTGCCGCCTATCGTCCGTCCGGATCGACGCTTGCGAGCGGCAAGCGGCCGAAGGCAACGGGCGACTACCAGCCCTGGACGCCGGGCAGCAACTGACTGCCGATCAGCGAGGCCTAGATTCGAGTTCGCTGAAGTTTACACAAGCACCGAGATCGCCGCCCCCCGCTGTTGCATTGCTTATTATCGTGTGGCGGCGCGGGACCAGGAGTGACATACAGATCGCCGAACGCGTTCTGAGCTGATCGCAGCGTTCGGCTTTGCTGCAGAGGTGAAACGGCAGATCGCCCCGTTCGCCCGCTCACGCTGATAGACCGAGCTCGACGCAAAGATCGACGAGAATATTATCCGGTCCAAAACCTCCGGACTTCGTGATCAACAGAACCGGTCGGCCGGAGATGACGATCTCGGCGGCGCAGAGACCATGGATTGGACAACCAAGCACCCGCAAGTGCTGCACAAGGAGTTCATCCAGCAGCGCGCGTGCGGAGTCACCGCCGGTCACGAAGACCGTATCCGGCTGCCGTCGGTCAACAGCACGAGCCGCCTCGTGCGCCAATTGCTGCTCGGCCAGGACGGCATGTGTTCGATCCTCGGATGTCGCGATGACAGTCTGCTCGGGTCGCAATCTGCGGAGTAGGCGCAATTGCGCGCGGCTTCGAGGGTGCAGGGAGCCGACGACAAACAGTGCGTTCTTGGACCGCACAGGGGACAACCACGGTCGCGCGGCAACTCCCGCGGTCGAGGTAGCAAGCGCCTGCGCGAGACCAGCGGCCCCTACCAGCAGCGTCCCGTGCGACGCATCCTTCAAGATTGCAGCGATATCGTCTTGGCCGTCGGCGTCCGGCATCGATGCGGCGAGTGGAGACAAGACCGACACGAGATCGCCGGCGAACGGGCGCGTCCGCGGATCATGCATCAGCTCGCTGGCTTCGAGGGGTATATCGTCGACCAGGAGCTTGCCATTCCGGACGCGGCGGTGCTGTGCCGGAACAGCCGGACAGATGACGACCTCTTGATCGACGTCGGCGGCGGCGCGGATCATCGCTGGGATCGGCCCCCTCAGGGTCGAGTCGATCTTAAGGAAAAGCTGACGACATCCAATCAGACGGTGCTTGGCTTCGGCAACAAGATCATGGGCAAGCGTGGAAGGCAGATGACGGCATTCCACTGACACGGCCATCACGTCGGGGCGCCTTGGCGAGGCCTGGGGAACGGCGTCCGATCCGAGATAGAGGTCAACCGTAAGGCCGCGGGCCGCGAAAGGCGCTGCAGCGTCCATTGCCCCGGTCAGATCATCGGCGATGATTCCGATCATAAAGTCGAACTGCGGCTTCTGCCGTCAAGCATCCGAAAAGCATATGCGATTGCACTGCCCATGTTTGTCGCGTTGGCCTTACCGGACCACGCGATGTCGAATGCAGTGCCGTGGTCGACGGACGTGCGCCGGATCGGCAGGCCAAGCGTCACGTTGACCGCCGTGTCGAAGGCGATCAACTTGATCGGGATGTGGCCCTGATCATGGTATTGCGCGACCACAACGTCAAACTCGCCGCGCGACGCACGGTAGAATAAGTATCACCCGAAATCGGTCCCGCGACGTTCCATCCTCGTTCTCTCGCGGCCTCTACCGCCGGTGCAATGGTTTCGATCTCTTGCCGGCCGAAGATGCCGCCCTCACCGCAGTGGGGATTGAGGCCGGCCACAGCAACTCGTGGCGCTGCCATGCCCAAGCCTTTGAAATGCTCGATCGCGGCTGAAACGACCGCCAGGACGCGCTCCTTCGAGGCGCGCCGCGTGGCCTCTTCGAGGCTCACATGCGTCGAGACGTGGATCGTGTTGAGCTTCTCGGACGCCAACAACATGTAGCCAGATTTCTGACCGGTCAGATGCGCAAGAAGGCCGGTGTGGCCGTCGTAGTCATGTCCTGCCAAGTGAAGGGCAGCCTTGTTCAAGGGCGCGGTCACGATGCAGCCGATCGCACCGCCGGTCGCAAGCTCGACGCCTCGCTTCACAGCTCGGAAGGCCGCTTCACCGCCTTCTGCTGATAGCTTGCCGTCGGGAGCCGGCCCCTCGGCAGCAATATCCGCAACGCAAACGGCTTTTCCATCCGATGCATCGGCATCTGCGCCGACCATGTTGACGTCGAAGCCGATCAGCCGGCACGCCCGCGCGAAGGTTTCAGGAGCGCCGATCACCACCGTTCTCACGCGGACATCCGGAGGCATCGCTTGGATTGCCTTGGCCGTGATCTCCGGCCCGACGCCCGCCGGGTCGCCGAGGGTAATGCCGATGCGCGTTTGTTTGTAACTCACGTCTGCCTCTTCGCCAGTCGAGAGAAGAATCTGTCGATTTCTTGCGCGGCCAGGTCCGGACACTCGTAATGCACAAAGTGACCTGCATCCTCCGCGAAGGATACCTCGATGTTGGCGAAATACTGGTCCAGGACATCGGTCCAATCGGCCTTGAGGACCGGATCGTGCCGTCCCCAGAGAACGCGCGTTGGGACGTTTATCCGCGGCGGCTTCTGCGCAGTGCCTGCCATCACGGCCAGGCGACCGGCATTCTGACCGATGTACCAGTTAAAGCCGCCTTGCATGTTGCCCGGCCGCATGAAGTTGTCGACCCATCGCTCCAGAACCGCGTCGTAAGCATGCTTTTGATGCGACCAGTGGCGGAGGAAATAGCCGATATGCGCCCGGCAGGCCTCGCGTGAGGAGGTTGCCAAGGTCGCCGCGTAAGGCATTTGGTGGAAGCTCTGATACCAGATCTCATTGATGTGACCGGGCTGGTTCCAGCGGCTGCCTACGCCGTGTGTCGCGCAATTGAAGAAGAACAGGCCCGTCGCCCGCTCCGGGTCGCGTACCCCGAGAACCTGCATCACGTTGGAGCCGACGTCGTGGCCGACGAAGCCGCAGCGATCGACGTCCATGGCGTCCAAGAGCGCGATGATGTCCTCGGCGAGCGTGGCGGCGTTGACGGTATCGGTCGGCGTGAGGTGCGGGTTCTCGCTCTCTCCGAATCCCCGGAAGTCAGGCGCGATCAGCCGGTAGCGGTCAGCGAGGCGCGCAAAGATCGGCTCCCACGCCGCCCAGAACTCGGGCCAGCCGTGCAGCAGCACCAACGGTGGGCCCGCGCCCGCCTCTGCGACGTGGTGACGAACGCCACGTGCGGTCACGAAGCGGTGCCTGATGTCGACCATGCTCATATGCAGCCCACTTGTCTTGTCGAGGATCGGTATCCTCGAATTCCCTGATCACGCGATCATTGGTCACTTCACATGACCGGTCAAATCGATTGCGGAGTTTATCGCGTGACCCAGCCGCCTGAAAATGGAAAGACCTGGCCCACGAAAAAATCGCTTTCGCCACCGGCAAGGAACAACGCTAACGCTGCTGATTCCCAACCGTGCGCCAATCGGCCGATCGGTGCACCCTTGATGCGCTCCTTGAACTCTTCGGTCTTCTGGTAACTTTGGGGAAAGTAGGTGGCATTCTCGACGAACGTCTGTGCAATAGCATTGACCTGTACGTTGTGTCGCGCGACTTCGGTTCCGACGTCCTGGACGTAGGCGAGCTGGGCGCCGCGCGCCGACCCATAGGCTGAATAGTTCGGCATGCCCTTCAGCCCCGACGCGCTGCCAATCACAACGATCTTGCCTCGACGGCGTTCGATCATCTGGGGGAGCACAGCTCGCACCAGACGATGCAGCGGAAAGACCATAGCCTCGTACATCGCTCGGAACGTCCCGTCATCGGTGTCGAGCACGGATGTTCTGGGCTGCTCTGCGGCGAGATTCGCGATCAGTACGTCGACGCGTCCGGCTTCGCCGATCAGAGATTCCACGGCATTTTGCTCGCGAAGATCGCGCCTGTCCGCGATGACGTCGGCGCCTTCCTCTTGGAATAGAGTAACCAGGTCCTTTCCCATGAAAGCGTCGATTTGCGTAATCACCGCGCGTTTGCCTTGCAATCGTTTCATTCGCGCGGCTCCCATCTGATTCCGGACCTCAAACATGCATTGGTGCGTTCGTCGACGAAATGGCCTATCAAGCCCCGTTAGTTTTTGACACAATGTCGAAAACACGTTCTTGACATCGTGTCAATTATTTTGACCCGGCTGTATTGGATCTAGCGAGCGTTGAGGAGAGAAGCTTGAGGCCGCGAGAGTTTGACCACGACGACGTCTTACGCATCGCATTCGATCAATTTTGGCGTAAAGGCGTGCGTGGGACGTCGCTCTCTGACATCGCACGTGACGCGGGCGTCCAACGCGGCAGTCTCTACAATGCCTTTGGCAGCAAGGAGGCGCTGTTTCTCAGCGCCTATGAGCGGTATGCCGATGAATATGTCGGCTCTATTCGAAAGGCGCTCAGTTCTGGAACTCTGCGTAGGCGCCTCACGGCGTTTTTCGACGTCGCAATAAAGAACTTTTGCTCTGGCTCGCCGCCGCGCGGATGTCCCACCACGCGCGGACTGATGGAGGTGACGTCGGTCGAAGGCGAAGGGCTGGATGAGAACGCGCGCCAGGCCTTGGCGCATTTAATGACACGCGTGGTCGGTCTGATCGAGGAAGCTCTGTCAAAGGGTGTCGAGCGAGGCGAGTTCAATGGCATTCCCGAGATCGATGCACTCCATATCGTTACGGTCGCGCGCGGACTGGTCGTCCTTGAACGCGCTTTCGGCGATGAGGCGCAGCTTCGGAGGATTGCCGCTCGCACTATCGATCTTGTGCTCGACAAGAAAAATCGTAGGTTCATGTCCCCTTTGGCCTAAAAGCAATCAGTGCAGGAAGCCGAACGCCCGCGAGGAAATTTGAGCGATCAAACGCACACGCTTCGTAGCGATCAGGTTGCGGCTATCATCAAGCAGCACGGCGCGGAGCTTTGCTCGCTCAGGGATGCCGCGGGAAACGAATTGATCTGGCAGGCCGGACCTGAGTGGCCCCGTCATTCGCCGCTGCTGTTTCCGATCGTGGGGCGTCTGAAGAATGACGAGCTTCGGCATCGAGGCACGGTCTATCCGATGGGGCAACACGGTTTTGCGCGGGACCATGACTTCGAATGGATCGCGCGCGACCAAAACTGCTGTGCGCTGGTTCTGACGGATAATGACGACACGCGGAAGCGATATCCGTTTGCATTCCGCCTCATGGTGACCTTCGTGTTGAACGGTTCGGATCTCAATGTCACCTTCGATGTCACGAATACGGGAGACGAGGTCTTGCCGGCATCGATCGGCGCACATCCCGCCTTCAACTGGCCATTGCTGCCGAAGCTCGCCAAGGAATCCTATTCGCTCACATTCTCCGACGATGAGCCGGCGCCGATCCGACGACTGCGAGGCGGGTTGATGCGTGCGAAGCCGGAGGCTAACCCGGTCGAAGGCAGGACGCTTGCGCTGTCGGATCGGCTGTTCGTGGACGACGCGATCATTTTCGATCAGCTTAAGAGCACGGAGATCGGCTACGCCGCGATGGCCGCTCCATCAATCCGGATGTCCTGGAATGGTTTCCCGCAACTCGGAGTGTGGTCGAAGCTCGGCGCTAAACTGCTGTGCATCGAGCCTTGGTACGGGTTCGCGAGTCCAGAATCGTTCGATGGGGAATTTTTTGACAAGCCAGGCTTGATGCATCTCGCCCCTGGAGAACAACGAACGCTGCGTTACCGCATCAGCGTTGGCGGGCAATAGGCTTCCTGGTGCAGGCGCTCGATCTTCGCGGCGGCACTGCCGCCTGCCGTGGGTTCGACCCTCGCGAGGGGCCCACGCCCGGCGCATCAATGGACCATCGGCAGATTATTTGGTTCTAGTGTCCCGGTTCTGACATTCGTATCATCTTGAGGCATGTTCGTTTACGAATGTCAGAACCAAGGGGGGACACTAGCGAAGATATGATTCTAGCGCGGTTTTGGATTTGACATTCGCTCGGGGGACTCGCCGATATACTGAAGCGAATGTCAAATCCATTGCACTCGTGGAGATTGGATTTAACGTTCGCATGAGTGGGACTCGCGTTAGCAGGAAAGCGAGCGTCAGATCCGCGCCACTGGGATGCATCACACATGTTCCGACCTTCGATTAGGCAAAAGATCGCGGCTATCGCCGCAGGGCTCATCGTTCTTGCGGTGATCACGTCGGCGCTCTCCATCGTGCTGGCGAGCAGGATTGCCCATCTGCTGGACGAACTCACCAACCGCTACATCCCGGCCTATGACAACCTGGCTCGGATCAACGTGCAGTCGCTCGAGCGTGGCCTGGCGCTGCGGCGCATGATCATTGCAAAGATGCAGACCCCGCCCGACGATGCCGGCTATGCCGCGTCCCTGAAGAAGTTCGAGGACATGGATGCCGAGATCGACAAGGAAGCGGCGACGGCACGCAAGCTGATCAACGCCATCATCGACGATGTCGCGACGCCATCGGACAATGCCGCGTTGGGACGCATCGACGATCGTATCGACACGGCCGATAACGATCTGCGGCACCGCCTCGCCGAGGTGAATGCCACGCTTCTGCAGCAAGTCGATGCGCAGCAGTTCGCGGAAGCAAGGAAGACCATGGGCCATTCCGACGCGCTCCGCGACGAATTCAATCTCAGGATCGAGGGCATTCGCGCCGACATGCTGGGACAGGTCCGCGCCAGTGCGCTCACGGTCATGGGCGAGCAGCACCGCGCCATCGTGATCTCGGCGATCGTGACCGCGATCGCCTCCATCCTCGGCTTCGTGTTCGCCATGATGGTCGGCAGCGGCATCACCGGCCCGGTGATGCGGCTCCTCGAAGGCACGCGCCATGTCGAGGCCGGCCGTCTCGACTATCCCATCAACATCACCACGCGCGATGAG